>PVBE010264761.1_pt1 | contig 12912 bp, 9 predicted proteins | sample 1631181 | NCBI WGS metagenome assembly PVBE01 (sample SAMN08397723, study PRJNA350692) | Marine metagenome, whole genome shotgun sequencing project. | isolation source: water | place: Pacific Ocean | collected 2012-04
ATAAATAAACTCTCCCGTTACCTACGCCCTGTCGCCGGTTGCTCCAGTTCCCCCGAATCACCGAACAGGTTCCCAACCTAGGGTCGCGCCATGATACCCGAATTGGTGCCGGGCGCGCTTGCCTGTAACACCCCGTCGGCCTAGTCGAAACTCTCTCGCTTTCAATGCGGCAAGTTTCCCAACTGCCGCCGGTCCGAGAATAGCAACGGGCCCGGGATTACGGCGGTTTCCCGCCGGTCATCCCGGGCCCGGTCAGCTACCTCAAATCACACAAAGTGCAATCAGATCTAAGACCCGACTAGCTCTCCGTGATGATCTTCAGAACTTCTTCGTCCATGCCTGCGAGGGCTTCCTCTGCCGACATTTCGCCCAGTGCCGCCTTCTCTACCCAGCGGCCCATTGCGGGCTGAACGTCAAAGTGCTGCGGAACGATCTGACGGCCTTTGCCGAACTTGGCGTTGGCTACGTACTGCTTCCAGGGCTCTTCCTGGTAGATTTCGTAGGCTTCCATTGCCACCCGGCAGGGCATCGATCGTCGCGACTCAACGTTGATCTCAAGGTTCACCTGAGGTCGGCTCAACCACTCAAGAGTGGCGAACACGCCCTCGGGGGACTTCGTCAACTTGTACGGCTGGTACTTGTCGACGTAAATCTCCATGACCTGCTCGACCGGCCCGGTGAAGGGCTCGCCAACCAAGATGTCCGCAAAGACGTCCGGAGCGTTCACTTCACAGTTGGCCACGTCGCCCGGCCACAACTGCTGCACCGCCACTTTGCCCGCGCAGAACGCGTGCAGGTTCGGGATACCGGAGTCCATGCCCTCTTTCGGCATGGTTCCTTCTTCACCGAAGTGGATGTGCTGCTTGAGGGCGGTAATACCTTCAGGCGTGTTATTCAGCGGAGTTGTGCGGTCCTCGCTGAAGTAGTTTCCGCCGGCCTGGTATAGCCAGTCCTCGTATACCTGCGTGCTGTGCTGCAGGTTGAAGCCCGCCTGCTCGTACTTGTCGCCATCGGCGATAGTGAGCTTCGGCGCGTCTTCATTGATCTCGTCCCAGTTCGTCGGGACTCTGACTTCCATACCGGCCGCCTCGTAGGCCGACGGACGAATTACCGGGTTGCCCCGGTAGTTGAACCGATACGGAACGCCGTGAACGTGACCTTCATAGGTTACGTCCTCGACACCGCGCGGGTAGAAGTCGGGCCACTCGGCCCAGCTGTTCACGAACTCGTCGATGAACAACGTGCCACCCTTGGCCGCCAGCACTGGTGTCCAGAGACCGCCGCCCTGCCAGATGTCAGGAGCGGTGCCGGCCGCGAAGCCGGTGGTGATCTTCTGGAAGGAACTGGCCCAGTCGGAGAAGTCGGGTTTGACAGTAATACCCGATTCTTCTTTGAAGGCCGCAACGTGGTTGGCGGCGGCTTCCTGACCCGCGGGGTCAAGCCCGTTCCACCGAACCTCGATCTCGACGCCTTCCAGCTTCGGCTTGGCTTCCGCCGCCGCCGCTGCCGGAGCTGCCGGAGCTGCCGCCTTTTCTTCCTCGCCGCAAGCAGCGAGAACGGCTATGCCAGCTGTACCGGCCATCCCGGCAAGTACTCGTCTTCGTGTTAACCGCAAATCTCTCCCCCAATCGATAGCACATGAGGTCATGCTAGAAACCTGGCCGGGGAAGGACCGGGTCGATGCAAGAACCTCCCTAGGCGAGTGATGATGCAGGGGAATCCCCCATGTGTCAAGCGGGTTGCACAGGGAATAACCGTACTCGAACCCCCTTCCCAACTCATCACCCCGCGACCCCGCGGCACTCGCCTTGAACGCTCTGTTTCCCTTAAACTATGTTGTTCCTATATAGAAGTGGGCAGGCTGTTCGTCAATTCGAAATATGTGGGTCATAGTGGGTACCCGTGGTGGGGAATCGCCGATCAACCGGGTTCAGGCCCGACCTTGGCGGAGTCCGACCGGCTGGCTACACTAGGCCGGGAATTTCCTCCAACACCGGACATCATCAGGCCTCCCCATAATTCAGGGACAATGCAATCAGGAGCTTTGCGGGCATGAAAATAGATTCCAGCCGGATGAGCCGGCGCGCCTTCGTCGTCCTTCTCTCAGCCTCAGCCACCCTAGCCATCGCCGCCTGCGGAGTCGGAGAAGGCGCCGCCGACCCCGAGCGCCTCAAGGGCGGCATTGAAACCGCCGCCTCAGAGCGGAGCGGTGGAGGCCCCTCGGTCGAACTGGCCGGTGGCCCCCCGTTCCAACTGGAACCCACGCCTATGGTTTCCCCCATCGGCATTGGGCAAAACGACGAACGCAAGGACATCTACGTCGTCACCGGCGACAACAAGCTCTACGAATTCGACAAGAACGGCGTCTTCCACTTCTGGACTGACGGCGCCACCCCCACCGATGACTGGGCGTTCGATGCCCCCACCGACACCACCCAGGACCGCAGCCGTCAACTCTGGGTCGTCGACTCCGGCAATAGTCGTATCCAAAAATACGGCCTCTACCTGGGCAACCCCGAGGGTTATCTTCCCAAGCCCACCATCTGGACCGCCACCGGCATGCGCCAACTCCGCGCCAGCGCCGAGGGTCAGCCCTTCACCATCAACGACATTGGCGAAATGCGCACCTACGTCGCCCTTGATGGCAGCGGCGAGGAACTGATCGAATCGCCCGAGCCCGGTGGGATCTGGACCGGCATCACCGTGGTCCCGATCTCCGGTGAGGTCTTTGCCCTGCTCTGGTTGCCCGACGAAGGCGTCGCCAAGCTCTACGAATGGCTCGCCGGAGGATTCGGACGCTCGCGCGACGACACCGGCCTGGAATTCCGCGCCGACCTCGAAGGCGTGGACACCATGCCCGGTCGCTTCTCGGTCGACCGCAAAGAACAGTACTTCGTGGTTATGCCCGACGAGAACGAGATTCGCCGCTTTGGCATCGACGGCGCCTTCCATCTCAAATGGGGGGGCGAGGGCGCCGGGCCCGGTGAGTTCAATGGCCCAACCGGCATCCAGGCCGGCGTGATCGGCGTCTACGTCGCCGACACCGGCAACAACCGAATCCAGCGATTCGATGCCGAAGGCGCATTCGTCCTCGAATGGGGTGGCGAGGGCCTGTAGCCGAAGCCACCTGGCCCCGCCACACGGGACCGGCCGTCTTCAATCCGTAGTCTGAAATAGCCGCGCCGTTAGCTACGTGGCCCAGATAGGGCGTGGCCAAACTACGGTGACCGGCATGCAAGTGGAAGGCGCTCCTAGGGAGCGATACACGCCCCGGTCCAATCAGTGTATGTGTGTCCTTTGGAGTTGGTTCCTCAGGGAACATACTGCGGCTAGTGTGGGGAGCAAACCGGGTAACTCGGATGAATGGTAAGAGGGCGACTTACGGATACTTTCGTACAATGCAGCGGGCACGCGATATGAAACTGAACTATCCGGATTGTGGGTCGATCAATGACTGCTAGAGCCGCCGAACTATCCCTATCCCCGAGTGCGCTGGAGCAGATTCCGCGCCTCGATCCCGGCAACATGGGCACCATCTTGTTCGGCCTCGGCACCCTGGCCCTCGAAGCCGGTGCCCGCACGATTTCCATCACCATCACCCGGGACGACTCCGGACGACCGCGCAATCTCTTCTGCTCCCACGACGGTCGCGCGCCCGACGAGGCCACGCTGCAGTCGCTGCTGGGCGCAACGGGCGCCGCCGAATCCAAACTAAACCTGTTGCCTCCGGCCACCGCTGCCGAACAACTTGAAATCGCCACCCGCGGACAGCCAAGCGCCACGATCGTCCGCTGGGACCCCGGCACCGCTCGACTCGCCGTGGATTCGGCCACCGTCGCATCGGACCTGCCCTCGGGCGAACCCGTCGTGTTTGTAGCCCGGGGGCTGCGGACCGACATGCAGGACGTGCACATTGTCGGTGCGCTCCAGCGCCTGCCGCTCGGCCGCAACCTGACCATCTACCTGGATGATGGCGCCGGCCGCGCCCCGGTCTCAACCCGAACCTACGCCGGCTCGCTGCTTACCGAGGGTGACCTGCCCTTTACCTGGAGCGAGGCCGGCGAAGAGCACAAGAGCTCCGTCAGGTATCGCCTGCGCCTGCTCGACTCGGTGCCGAAGGGCCGGGTCCGCTCCGCGGCTCCCGGCGTGGATCTCATCCAGGGCGAAACCGTCGCCTATCGCGGCACCCTCGGCCTGCCGATCCGCACCACCAACCTTGGTCGCCTGAGCGGCTGGTTCCAGACGGACAACTGGTTCGAATACCAGCCCGGCTCCTTGCGACTGGCGAATAGCGGCCCCACCCGTGCCTTCCTCAAAGCCGCCCGGCAGCTGATTCTCGGCACCCTCGCCGAGGCCAGAATAGAGGGTCGGCGCGATCCTCGCTGGCTAGCGCGGCTCTCCAGCGACCTCACCCAGCGCCTATCCAAGGCTGTCCGTGAGCGCCCCGAGCTGGCCCCGATTTACGAAAAGAAGCAAAAGACCGGCGAACGCTGGGACGTCCTGGACATCCCCTATCGCGCCGGCACGAGCGATGCCGAGTCCAAACTGCGGCTCGGCCGACCCGGCATTCGCGTCGACTTCAGCCTCAGTGACGGCCCCGAAGACCCGCCAGCGCGCTGGGAGCCGAACGACATGATCGTCATGATCAACGCCCGCCATCGCAGCGCTCCCACAACCGCCAAGCTCTTTCAGGCATGGTCGCTCCAGATGGCCTCGCTCACCCTGGCGTCCCTGCGGCCCGGCGGGCATAGGTTCCGCGAAGCTATCGCTTCGGGCACCGCCCTGGCGGGGCAGGCCTCCTCCGCCTCCGCTACGCCGGCCTCCACCAGGAGCCAGCGTGAACTGCGCAAGCGCAAAAAGGCCGAGGCCCGGCTGGCCAAGGAAGCCGCCGCCCGCTAGACAGCGCGGCCGCTTTGCCGACGCCGCCGGCCAGTGGGGGGTGACGCCCGGTCGCCGCCGTATTCAGGTGACGCCACCGGCGTGCGCCGCCTAGACTTCCCGCAGCGTCCCCGCTTGTCGCCCCACCGGCGCCAACCCATTCCCAAGCTCATCATGAACGAACTAGATATCTTCCCGATCAATACCGTCCGCGCAGCCGCCGGCCACCTGACCGTCGGCGGCTGCGACGTAGTCGAACTCGCCACCCAATTCGGCACCCCACTCTACATCTATGACGAGGCGACCATCCGCGCCAACTGCCGCGCCTACTTGCGGCCGCTCCGTGAGCGCTACCCAAACTCCAGCATCACCTACGCCGGCAAGGCCTACCTGGATCCCACCATTCTGGGGATTGTTCGCGAAGAAGGCCTGGGACTGGACGCCGTCAGCGGCGGCGAGATCACGCTGGCGCTCGCGGCCGGCTTCCCGGCCGCGGACATCGTCTTTCACGGTAATAACAAGCTCCCGGCCGAAATCGCACTCGCGCTCGACGCCGGGGTCGGCCGCTTCGCCGTGGATGGGGAAGACGACCTCCGCGCACTTTCTACCCTCGCCGCTGAGACCGGCCGCACCGCCCGCGTAATCCTGCGCCTGACCCCGGGCATCTCCGCCCACACCCACGAATACATCCGCACCGGCATGCTCGATTCCAAATTCGGCACGCCGATCTCCACCGGCGACGCCGAGCGCCTCGTCCGGCTGGCGCTGGACAGCCCGGGCATCGAGCTGATCGGCTACCACGCGCACATCGGCTCGCAGATCTTCGATGTCGAGCCCCTGGCCGATAACTCCACCACCCTTGTCGAGTTCGCGCTTGCCATGCAGGAGCGCCACGGCGCCACCTTCTCGGTGCTATCCCCGGGCGGGGGCGGCGGGGTCCGCTACGTCGGCACTGACGATGGACTCGACATCGGCCGGCTGGTAACGGCCATCACCGATGCGGTCCGGGCCACCCTGCCCCCGGGCCACGAGCCCGAACTGATCCTAGAACCCGGCCGCTCGATCATCGCCCCGGCCGGCGTCGCCATGTACGGGGTCGGCACCGTCAAGACCATCCCGGGCGTCCGCACCTACGTGGCCGTCGATGGCGGCATGGCCGACAACATCCGGCCCGCCCTCTACCAGGCTGAATACACCGCCATCCTCGCCGGTCGCGCCCCAACAGACCCCACCTCCACGGTCACCATCGTCGGGCGCTACTGCGAGAGCGGCGACATCCTGATCCACGACATCGACCTGCCAGACCTGCGGCGCGGCGACCTGCTGGCAATGCCCACCGCCGGGGCCTACAGCCTAGCGCTGGCCAGCAACTACAACATGTCCTTGCGACCGGCGGTGGTCGTCGTCAACAACGGCCAGGCCCGTTTGTCCCGGCGCCGCGAGACCTACGATGACCTGCTCGCCGGGTTCCCGCGGTAGCCGCGCAGCCCGTTGATGCGCTGGATTATTCGCCTCGGGTTGCTCGCCGGTCTAGCCTGGGCATTCCGCCGCCTTAGCGCTCTGCTGAACGCCTCGTCGGAACCTACCGCCACCGATGCCCTCGTCGCCGGCGGCCGCTTTGTCGAAGCCGACGGCGTCCGCCTGCACTTTGAGGAGCGCGGGTCTGGCCCGCCGGTCATCTTCATTCATGGTCTGCTCGGCTCCACCGGCGTCTGGGCTGATCTCACCGCCCGCCTCGAACCGCATTTCACGTCCTTCGCCGTCGACCTGCCTGGCTCCGGCCTGTCCGACAAGCCGGCCGACCGCAACTACGCGCCGGCCGCCCAGGCCCGCGCTGTCACCGCCTTCGCAACGCAGATCGGCGCCGAATCGGCCTGGCTCGTCGCCACCTCGGCCAACGCCCGCGTCGCCCTAGCCGTGATGGCTCGGCGCCCCGATCTCTTTGCCGGCGCCGCCCTACTCTCCCCGGTGCTCAAAGCCGGCCCGCCCGGCATTTCCGTAGCTTGGGCGCTGCGTATCGCCAACCTGACCACGACCGCTCTGCGCAGCCGCCGGCTGGTCGGAGTTGCCCTGCGAGCAGCCACCGGGCCGGGCTGGCAAGTCGACCAGACCCTGTTGGATGCCTTCATGATCCCGGCCCGCACCAAGGGTTCTGCCAACGCCCTGGCGGCGTCGCTCACCGCCGGTACTCTCACTGACAGCGATGACTTCTCGCCCCCACCCGGCAAACCGCTGCTCATCGTCCGCGGCCTAGACGACCGCCTGGCTCCCGCCACCGTCGCTGAACGGCTGCGCATGCAGACCGGCGGCGATCTGAATCTGCTGCCGGGCTGCGGTCACTTTCCAGCGAACGAGCGCCCCGACGAGGTCGCCCGTCTGTTCCGGAATTTCGTCGCACGGCACCCTTCCAGCTAGCCCGCTCCGCCACCGCCCGTTTCACGAATCCCCAGCAGCGCCAGCGCCGCCCGGTGCGCCGCCCACTCGGCCGCATCTTCCAGGGGGAACAGCTCAAAGCCCGGGTCCCGACGATTGATCGCCAGTTGCAGTAGGTGATCCGCAAAATGCGCGTTCTTCGGCAGTAGCGATCCGTGCAGGTAGGTCCCGAATACCCGGTCGCGCACGGCCCCCTCGCCGCCATCCTCGGCGTTGTTGCCCCCGCCGTACAACACCCGTCCCAGCGGCGCAGCCGTCGCTCCCAGGTAGGTCCGCCCGCCGTGATTCTCGAACCCGACCAGAGCCCCACCCTCCCACTCCACCGCGATATTCCCGATGCAGCGCGCCGCCTCGAATCCCGGGTGCCGCGTCTCCAGGTCTAGCAGGCCCAGTCCGGTCAGTTCCGTACCGTCGGCATCCACGTAGACGTTCCCCAGCAGCTGGTAGCCGCCGCAAATACCCAGCAACACCGCCCCCGCCTCCACCGCGCCGCGCACGCAGTCGCCGGTGGCCTCCTCCAGATCCTCGCTGGCCGCCCGTTGCTGCCGGTCCTGACCGCCACCCAGAAGGATTATGTCGATCTCATCCGGCGCGAAGGCGCCGCCGGCGGTGATCGCCCGGACATCGACCTCGATCCCCCGCCACTCGCAACGTCGTCGCAGGCACTCCACGTTGCCACGATCGGCATAGATGTTCATCAACTCGGGGTACAGGTGCCCCACCGTCAGCTTCATTCCTGCCAGTACTCCCGCAATGCCCCGCGCCGGACCAGCAGCGCGCGGAATTCCAGCATCGCCGTGTAGGTGGTCAGCACGTAGAGCCGCCCGGTCGCCCCGGCCAGCGCCCGATCCAGCGCCGCCGCCAGGTCAGGCTCTGTCGCGATTCCTCGGACCGGATCGAGCCCGGCGTATTTGAGACGCAGCGCCATGTCCGCCGCCCGCCGCCCGGAAACCACCAGCGAGCGCGGACGCAGCCGGCCGAAGTCTACATCCCAGATCCAGGAGACATCCTCGCCGTCGGCCACCTGGTCGTTGAGGAGCACCAGGTAGTCCTCTTCACCTTCCAACCCGGCCAGCGAGCGGATTACTTCGTTGGCGCCGGTGGGATTCTTGATCAGCAGCAGCGTGAGGTGCTGGCCGTCGACCCGCGCCTCCTCGGCGCGCCCGAAGGCCGGCGCGAAGCCTTCCAGGGTCCGGCGCATGACCTCGCCGCCGGCGCCCATCGCCCCCGCCACCGCCATCGCCCCCACCGCGTTGTAGACGTTGTAGGTCCCGGGCAGCCGCAACCGCACCGGCAGCCGCTCGCCGTCGGCCTCGACTACAAACGAGGTGGCCTCCAAGCCGTGCCGTTCGATGTCCCGCGCCACCACCCGTGCTTCCGGCCGCGCGAAACCGCAGTCCGGGCACTCGTAGTACCCCAGATGCGAGTAATTCACGCGGGCGTAGTCCAGCATCGCTCCGCAGACCGGGCAGAGCGTGGCGTCAGCCCACTCGTCCGGGCCGTCTCCGGTCGAGTCCTCGACGCCGAAAAAGATCGTCTCCCCGCGATGGCTGCCGGCCGCGTGGGTCACCGCCGGGTCATCGGCGTTGGCTACTAGGGTGAATCGCCCTTCGGACTCCCCGATCGCCGTCCGCCAGCGCCGCGCGATGGAGTCCAGTTCGCCGTACCGATCCAGCTGGTCGCGAAAGAGATTCGTCAGTAGAAGGACCTCGGGCAGCGCCGGTGGCAGCAGCGGAATCAACGCCGCCTCGTCGACTTCCAGCACCCCGACGGTGTCCGGTTCGACTCGCAGCCGCCCCCGCCAGTCCGTACGCCGTAAAAGCTCCGACAGCAGCCCCCGCACCAGGTTCGATCCGCTGGGGTTGCCGATCACCGGCTGTCCCGACTCGGCGAGCACGGCGGCCAGCATCGCCGCCGAGGTCGTCTTGCCGTTGGTGCCCGACAGCAGTGCGTAGCCACCCGGGATCGCCCGCAGCAACTCGTGCAGGTAGCCCGGGCTAACCCGATCGGCGATCAGTCCCGGGGTGGCCGTGCCCCCGCCCCGGCCCGAGCGCCGGATGGCCGTGCCGGCGAGCTTGCCGGCAAATGCCGCGATCACGTGCCGCAAGTATCAATCCTCACATTATCCCGAACCTTCGGGACCGGGTCCTGCCGTACACTACCGGGGCCACACGCCGACTCCACGAAGGCTGATTGCAGATCGCCAGCGATTCGGTCCCTAGGGATGAACTCGAATCAATTCTAGGTCGTGACGGCCTGTCCCGGGACGCGGCCGGCGTTTCGGTCCTCGCACCCGGTTCCAGCGAGGCGCTGGAGAGTCTGGCGCGGCTGGTTGCCGAGGGACGGTTTCGCCTGTCGCTTGACGATGCCCCAGCATCGCCCGCCGCCCGCCTGAGCCTGCGGCGCCTGGACCGCATTTTCGATATCGACGCCGACAATCTGACCGCTTTGGTCGAGCCCGGGGTCACCCACGCCGCGCTCGGCGACGCCCTGGCCCAGCTCGGCCTTTGCTGGCCGGTCGCTCCCCTGCCCGGGCATGCGACCCTGGCCGCTTCCTTCCTATCCGGGTTGTCGCTGGGAAGGTCCGGGCGCTTCCCCGACCTGCGGCACTGGGTCCTCGGCGCCGACCTGATCGCCGGCGGCGGGCTCTGCATCCCAGCCGGTGGCGGAACAATCAAGAATTCGGCCGGCTACGAGCTGACCCGCGCAGCCGCCGGGGCCGGCGGTGAGATTGGCATCCCGGCCACCTTACGGCTGCGTCTCGAACGGCAACCCGAGGCCCGGCGGGCCGTCACCATCGCCCTGTCCGATGCGGGCGACACGACGGCGGTGCTAGCCCTGGCGCACGCTGAACTGGAAATCGTCGAACGTCTCACCTTCGCCGGCACCGCCACCATCCCGACAGCCGCCACCGTGCGCTTCGCCGGCCGCACCACCGGGGTCGATCGCCTCGCGTCTTTTCTGCAGGAGCGCTTCCCGGTTGGTGCGACCGATCCCGAGCCACCAGCGCTGCGGACCTGCGCCGCCGCCGCAGCCATACTCATCTGGAACTGCGGAGCGGCTACCGGACGCCGTATCGTGGCCGCACTGGCCCGCCGGCCCGACTCTAGAAACATCGCCTTTGTGTCGCTGCCACTGCAACGCCGCGGCTTTGCCAGCGGCGGCGTTCCTGACTCTCTCGCAGCCCTCATCGCCGGCGCCGGCGCCACCCCATTCACCGCCGGGCCAGGCTTCGAGGGCCTGGCGATCTCCGACCGCCTCGCGCCCGCCGTTCGCGCGCTGAGCCCGATCCGCCGCATCCCCTGACAGAACCCGTGGCAGCCCGCCCGCCAACCCGCTAAACTGCCTCTTCGCGGGGCGTAGCTCAGCTTGGCAGAGCGCATCGTTCGGGTCGATGAGGCCGAAGGTTCAAATCCTTTCGCCCCGACCGCATCCAGGGCCCTCCCGATTTCCACCCGGGGGAGGGCCCGGCAACCGCACGGGGCTGTCCCGGGGTCCTGGCAACCGGTGGCCCACGCCGACATCAACCCGCCTGTCGGGTAGGTATAACCCGCACCTTGTCCCTGCATCGCTACAACCGGCCTGCCGCAGAATTGAGGATCACCCCGGAGAATGGATAGTGACCGGTCGATTCACCGCCCGGAAAGTCCGGCTGGTGAATCGACTTCATGTCCTCTCTCCTCGGGATTGCCCCACCGTCGCCGATATCGGCGGCATGACCGCGCTCAAGCGTCGCATCGTCGATACCATCGACGTCCGCCAATTCCGTACCCCCTAGCCCACCCCCAGCAGGTTCAGGCCCGCGATCCCGAGCAGGCTCACCGCCCCCACTGACACCGCTGCCCCCAGCCCCACATAGAACGGTTTCGGACCCAGCCCCTGGAGTTGGCGTACGCTGATCCCCAACCCCACGCCGACCATTGCCACCGCCAGGCAACGCTCGGCCCAGCGCTTGATCTCGCCGGTCAGATCGCTCCACGCCGCCGCGTCGAAGAGCCCGAAGGCCGATCCCGATTCGAGCGTCGCATCCCCGACCGTCCGCACTACCGCCAGCGCCACGAAACCCAGGATGAACAGCGGAAACAGACCCAGCACATCCACCTCCTCCACGGACCCCTTGTCGCTCGCAGACAGCCGGTGGAACAGGTAGCCCAGAAAGGGGATCATGATCACCATGAACAGGTTGCGCATCAGCTTGGTCACGGTCGCCACGTCCAGCACGGTCTCCCCGCCAAAGACCTGGCCATAGATCAATCCGGAGCCGGCCACCTGGGCGGTTTCGTGGATCGCCGTGCCCAGGAACCGACCGGCGCTGGCCGCATCGCCGGGAAACAGCGCGTCCGCCAGGTACGGGTAAAAGAGCATCGCCACGATCCCGAACACCGTGATATTCGCCACCGCGTAGGCGGTTTCTTCATCTTCGGCCCCGATCACCGGCGCGGTCGCAACGATGGCCGTCGCCCCGCAGATACTGGTGCCGACGGCGATCAACACGCTCATCCGGCGAGGCAGCGCCAGGCGCTTGCCGAGCCAGTAAGTGATAAGCCCGGCCGCGACGATGCAGAGCACAATCAGCGGTATCGCCACCACTCCCACTTTCAGCGCCTCTCCGAGCCCCAGACGGATACCCAGCAGGATGATCCCCAGACGCAGTACGCGGGCCAGGCTGAACTTGATCCCGCCGGCGAAGAGCGCCGGCAGCCGGAAGACGTTGCCCACCACCATTCCCAGCACGATCGCCAGCATGATTCCCGAGACCGGGCTCTTCTTAAACCCGAGGAGATCCTTGCCGATCCAACCGCTCGCCGCCAGCCCCAACCACGCTACCGCCGCCGTCAACGCCAAGCCGGGCAGCAACCCGTATGCCGCCGACATGCGTTCTCGCAAAGCTTCCCTGGCCCTTCGTCTAGGTTGCTATCCGCGCCCGCTGCTACCATTCGCCACCGTCGCCCGCGGGCCACGGACCCGGCACATTCTAGCCCCGGCCGCGAGCAACAGCACGAACGCTCCCCGCCCCGCCGCACCACCGGTATGCCGTCTATCGCCTGTTCGTAAGCGCGCCTCCGGACCGGTTTCCGTTGCACTTCTATTGTCGGACCAGATCCCGGTCCCGCGCCGAAATCCGCGTGGACTCGAGAACTGACCGTACCCACCCGCCGAAGCACCGCTGGATGCGGCGGCAACACGGTTAGTATTCGCGCCGAGTTTTCTCACCCCAGCGGAGCCAGTTCCCCGAGCATGATGCGTCGCCGACTTTTCACCATCCTCGGGCTGATAATCACCCTCGCTGCGTTTGCCGTCTACATCGATGTCCCCGGCACTCCCGGCCTACCCTTCAGCCTCGGCGAACGCGATCTGCGCGAACTCGAACTCAAGCGCGGCCTGGATCTGCAGGGCGGCCTGCACGTGGTCCTGCAGGCCGACCTGGCCCCCGGCAAAGAGATTGGAGACGGCGCCATGGAGGCGGTCCGCGCCATAATCGAAAACCGGGTCAACGCCCTGGGCGTCGCCGAGCCGGTGATTCAACTCGAAGGCAACGACCGCATCATCGTTGAACTGCCCGGGGTCAGCGATCCCGACGAGGCCATCAAGCTATTCAAG
>PVBE011914270.1_pt1 | contig 12911 bp, 14 predicted proteins | sample 1631181 | NCBI WGS metagenome assembly PVBE01 (sample SAMN08397723, study PRJNA350692) | Marine metagenome, whole genome shotgun sequencing project. | isolation source: water | place: Pacific Ocean | collected 2012-04
CCTGCCACCTGCGGGCCCAGCGGGTCGGCTTCAAGGGCCGGGACCTCGTACGCAAGACCGGGAGCAAGCCCAGCACCGTGGTCGAATGCTGCGGCCACGACGGCACGTGGGCGATGAAGAACGAGGGGTTCGAGGACAGCCAGCGCTGGGGCGCCAAGGCGTTCGCGGGGATGAAGCAGGCCGACGCCGAGGTCTGGATCACCGACTGCCCCCTGGCCGCGATTCAGTTCGAGCAGCACGCCGGCCGCAAGCCGATGCACCCGATGACGGTGCTGGCGCGATCGTACGAGCCCGACGGGTTCGGGCCCCCCGAGGAGAGCGACGAATGAAGCCCGTGAGCCGCGACGAGATCGTCGACTACGTCACCTACACCGAGCGTCGTCCGCAGCTCCGCGCCGAGGTGCTCGCCGCCAAGGCGCTGCGCCGCTACCACGTAGGGCGCGTGCTCACCTTCCTGTTCGAGAACCGCGACACCGTGCGCTACCAGGTGCAGGAGATGATGCGGGCCGAGCGGATCGTGAAGGAGGCCGACATCCTCCACGAGCTGACGACGTACAACGATCTCATCCCCGCGCAGGGGCAGCTGATCTGCACGATGATGGTGGAGATCGACGACCCCGATCGCCGCGAAGCGAAGCTCCCCCAGTGGCTCGACATGAACCCGAGTCTCTTCCTCGAGACCGAGGACGGCACCCGCGTGCGCCCCACCTGGGACCCCGCGCAGGTGGGGGAGACGCGCATCTCCTCGGTGCAGTACCTGACGTTCGATCTGGCGGGCCGGGTGCCCGTCGCCATCGGCTGCGACTACGACGATGAAGAGCTCGCCGGGCGCACGCCGCTGTCGACCGAACAGCGCGCGGCGCTGGCCGAGGACCTGGCCTAGCCGGCTCGATCCAACCGGACGAGCTGCCGCTCGACCTGAGCGCGAAGCCGGCGCGCGGAGCATCCGGTGGACTCCAACTCCTTCAGGTCGATTCGACGCGCGGGCACGGACTCCGGCGTGCGGGGCCCCTGCCCGGCCGCCACCGCCATCAGCGACGGTGAGTTCAGCAGCTTTGCGGCGCGGCACGTGAGGTGACGGGCCGCATCGACGTCGACGAGGATCTGGCGCAGGTCGGGCTGGTGTTCCGTGCGCACCGCTCCCCCGCCGGGACCGCTGAGGGAGACGACATAGTCGATTCCGGCGCCCAGGGTCATGCGGTCGGGCACCTCCAACGCCTGGTCAAGCAGACGGGCTGCGAGCTGGAGCGCTGCGATGCCGGAGGCGTAGTCGGGATGGTCGGGAGGCACCCTTCCCTTTTCGGTCAGGACGCCGTGGCCTTGACCTCTCCACTGAATTGAAGGCGCTTGAGCACGTACTCGGCCCAGGCCTCGGTCTGCTCTTTGCCCCCCACCTCTTCGATGTCGACACCGAAGGCGTACCCCGCGCCGACGAGCCGCCGCCAGCGGACCACGCCCAGCAGGCCCACCCGGGGGCAGTCACTGCCGTCGGGGGGGAGCAGTTGCACGCGGATGCGAGCGCCCTCGGTGGGGGCCCGGCGCGCCACGATGCGCAGACCGCGGGCGGAGATGTCTTCCAGGCTCCCCTGCCGCGTCCCGTCACCGCCGATGTGGAACTCGAGGGGAATCCAGAGCGCGGGGCGACGGCACGGGCGGATCCGGCGGCCGTCGGGAGTCTCCAGCGGGTCGAGGTCGAGCATGCGGGAGGAGAACTCGACGGCCGCCCCGAAGGAGCCGCGCGCGCTCCTGGACAACGCCACCAGCCGGTTGACGACGACGTCCACGCCCACGCGGCGGCCGTCTTCGGGGTGGGTGAATTCGAGTCGAAGCACCGAGCCGACGCTGTAGGAGGCCTCGGTGCCGATCCAACCGCCGGCGTCGCTCAGGTCCAGCATCTGGCCGATGGCAATGTCGGCGCCGTGCACCACGCGCACGGGCCCCTCGCACTTCCACCGTTCGTGTTGTCTGCGCTCCACCCCGCACCTCTCCCTGGACACCCAGAGTAGTGCATGATGTGCATCAGTGTGTCGGAATTCTCATAAAACTCTGATCTCTTTGGTCGGACGGACCCCTCTACCGCCACGGGGTTCAGCCGGCTTTGACCCCGGTGATGACCACCTCGGGTGCGCCGAGCAGCTCCTTGGTGGTCAGGCGGACGAAGCCCGCTTCCTTCATCCACCCCCGCATCGTGCTCTCCGGCCACGCCTGGGCGCCGCTGATCATGAAGAAGAACAGCTCGTTCCAGCCCGACGAGAAGTCGATGGCGCTGTCGGCGGCGGAGTGGGACGCGTCGTAGATCACGACGGTGCCCCCCGGGTTCAGCGCCGCGAACGCGCGGTCGACCAGCAGCTTCGCTTCGGCCTCGGTGGCGTTGTGCATCACGTGGAAGATGAGGACGAGCTCGTTGCCGGTGCCCCACTCGTCGGTTCGGAAGTCGCCCGCGCGGTGCACCACGCGCTCGCGCATCCCGACGTCGGCGACCATGGCGCGGCCGGCCACGCAGGCGCCGGGCAGGTCCAGGACCTCGGCCTGCAGGTCGGGGTACTTGTTGCACAAGGCGACGCAGAACTGCCCGTGCCCGCCGCCCACGTCCAGCACCCGCTTCGGAGCCGACGTCGGCTTGATCTTCTTGACGATCTGGCTCCCGAAGAGCTTCGCGAACGTGGACAGCGCGCCCATGTAGGAAGCCCAGAGCTCGGGCGGGTGGTCCATATCATGGAATCGGACCACCTCCCCGGTGCGGATCGCCTCCTCCATGTCGACCAGCAGGGTCTGGCAGTAGGCGAGGAACTCGACCCCCGGGACCATCGACTGGGGGGCATCACGGAGCAGGAACTTGCGGGCCGCCTTCGTCAGCGAGTAGCGGCCCTTGCGGCGCTTGATGGTCCGGGCGCCGGCGAGGGCGTTGGCGAGGACCTCGGTCCCCAGCTTCGAGCAGCCCATCCGCGCGGCCAGTTCGTCGGCGTCCGCGTCACCGTCTTTCAGCGCCTCGAAGAGCCCCAGGCGGGTGCCCGTGATCAGCGTGCGCGACAGCCCCGCGCCGAAGGTGACCTCCACCAGGGGGCGGGGAGCAGCCCGCTGAGGATGGCGACGCGCTCCAGCAGCGTGTCGCCGGTGATGTCGAGCCTCATCGCTCCAGCACCGCCCGCACGGGGGACGCGTCGGCGCCCTCGAGCTTCAGCGGGAACGCCATCAGCGTGTAGATGCCCGCGTCGACACCGGTCAGCACGATCCCCTCGAGTACGGCGAGGTCGTTCCGGGCGACCGCCTGGTGCGACTCGAGCACCTTGTCGTCGAACAAGTCGATCGAGGGGGTGTCGATGCCGACGAGGCGGACCCCCCGCGCGGCGAGGTGCTCCACCAACTCGGCGCTCAGGCTGACGAAGTCGGAGTTCCACTGCTCGGGGTCGGGGAAGCTGTCGGTGCGGAAGAGCACCCGGGGGGCATCGATGGAGGCGTGTACGTCACTCACGGTGATCCGTGAGCCGCGGCTCACGCTCACGGGGATGACCTGACAGCGCCCGAAGTACAGGTCGAGCGGGCGGGCGGCGATGCCCACGCCGTCGGCCGCGTAGTGGTTGGGAGCGTCGGCGTGAGCGCCCACGTGCACGGTGGTGTGGATGTCGGACAGATCGATGTTGGCGCCGTCGGCGATGGCGCAGTTCACGGTCCGTCGGTACCCCGTGTCGCCGGGCCAGACGGCGATGCGCTCGGACAGCACGGGGGAGATGTCGATGAGCATCAGGGGAGCGCGATCACCTTGAACTCGACCGCGATCGGGGTCGGGAGCGCGCGGATCGCCAGGGTCGTGCGGGTCGCCTGGATGGGCTCGAAGACCTCGGCGTAGACGGCGTTGTAGCCGGCGAAGTCACGGTCCATGTCGACGAGGAAGGCGGTGACGTCGACGACCTTGTCGAGCGACGATCCGGCCGCTTCGAGGATGATGCGGATGTTCTCGATGACGGCGCGGGTCTGGGCCTCGATGTCGTAGTCGGGGTTGGTGATCGGGCCGCCCGGGATCGAGTCGTCTTCGGGCTGGCGGGGGCCGACGCCGGAGAGGTAGAGGAGGTCGCCGACGCGACGGGCGTGAGGGTAGGCGCCGACCGGCTTGGGGGCGGCGGAGGTCTTGACGACGCCGGCGGCGGGGGCGGCACGAGGCTCCGGAGACGGAGGAGCGAGAGGCACCGGCGGTGCGGCTGCGCCGCTCAGGACGTTGCGGTCTCCGGCGAACACCTCGACGTCGTCCTCGTCGAACTCCTTGTCGCCGAGGGCGGCGGCCGACGGGACGAGGGTGGTGACGGTGGCGCCGGTGCCGTGGATGGGGGCGTAGGCGAGCACGTCGCCGTCGTACCCGTTGTGCTGGCCCATGACTGCCGACAGCCACCACATCGGCTTGAAGTTGACCACCTTGTGGACCCGCACCTGGGACTGGATCTGGCGGGACAGCTGGGCGACGTCTTCCAGCCTCCCCTCCCCCAGGAACTCCAGCAGCTTGGCGTTCCACTCCTCGTCCTTGGGGGAGTGGATGCGGTCGTCGGCGGGGTCGATCCAGTCGGTGAAGAGGCGGTTGCTCAGCGAGGAGACCACCACGACCACGGCGCGCTTGCCGAGGGCCTCGATCGTCTCGCGGCAGGCCTTGCCCAGCACCACGGTCTCGGCGCGGTCGCTGTAGACGTTGCTGCTGCAGATCACGGCCGGGATCGCGTTGTCCGGGTTGAGCAGCTTGAGGGCGACCACGGAGCCGGTGTCGATGGGGAACCCGTGGTAGTCGATCGTCCGCGACATCAGCCCCCGCCGCTTGTTCACTTCGTCCCACGCGTGCGCGAACTCCGCGTCGATGCGGAAGGTGTAGGGCATCGATCCGAGGGAGTGGAAGACCTCGTCCACGTGCACCCAGGTGGGCTCGGGGCGGGCCTGGATCTGGTGCCCAATGACGCTGGGCCACATCGTCGAGTAGACGACCATCAGGTCCGCTTCGTCGGCTCGGATGAGGTCAGCGGCCTGCTCGAAGGCGGCGCGGATGGCGGCGTAGCCTTCGTTGGCGTCGGGGCACAGCACGGGGTGCGGGAGACCCGTGACGACGAGTCCGCGCACGACGCTCACGGGTTCGTCCAGGCGGCGACGACGTTGCCGGTGCCGATGACGGTGCCGTAGGCGTAGACCTCCGCCGGCTCGGTGGGGAAGTCCATCGCCGCCAGGAGCCAGCTCAGTGCGCCGCTGTCGGCCTCGCTGATCGCCTGGGTCACGAACTCGGGCATGAGGTCGAAGATCTCGCGCGACCGCCCCTGCTTCATCAGCTCGATCACCTTCATGTCCCAGAGGTACATCGCGTGCGACGTGATGTGCTCACGGCTCATGTCCTCGGGCAGCGCGCCCTCGGTGGTGAAGTGGCGGTGCGACAGCGAGTTGCTCGCCAGCAGCAGCGCCCGCTTGCCCGAGGCCTCGATGGCCCGGCGGGTGGCGCGGCCCAGGGCGAGGCTCTGCTCCTGCATCACCTCGACGCTGTAGAAGGCCGTGTTGCGGCAGGAGCTGATCCCGACGATCGGCTTGTCCCAGGCGGGGCGGGTCATGTGCGAGCTGATGATGGTCCCGTAGTCCACGCGGAAGTCGGGGTTGCGCATCATCTGCGTCACCAGCCCCTCGGACGACGCTTCGGCGCAGATCGCCTCGGCCAGATCGACGTCGACGTCGAGGCCGTACCTGAACCGGAACAGGTTCGGGAAGATCGGGTCCACCGACAGCGACTCGAACCGGGGCACGCCCAGGAAGTGGGTTCCGACGTAGGTCTGCCAGTGCGGCGAGAGCACCACGATCACGTCGTAGTCGAGCGCGTCGAGGTCTTTGCGCATCCGCTCGTAGCCCCACCGCAGGTTCTCCCAGCCGCACTCGGCGCGGGGCTCGTTCTGCGGCGGGTTCTCCGCGTAGATGAGGTGCGGGGGGTGCGGAGCGAGCGCTCCCGCGAGGATGGATCCGGTGCTCATAGGGCCACGCAGATGTTCTTGGATTCGGAGAAGAACTCGAGGCTGTGGCGTCCGCCCTCACGGCCGACGCCGCTGTCCTTGACGCCGCCGAAGGGCACGCGGAGGTCGCGCTTGAGCCAGGTGTTGACCCAGATCATCCCCGACTCCATGGCGCCGGCGACGCGATGGGCGCGACGCAGGTCGTTGGTCCAGACGGAGCCCGCCAGGCCGTAGCGGACCTCGTTGGCGATCGCGACGGCCTCCTCCTCGGTGTCGAAGGCGTGCACGGTGGCGACGGGCCCGAAGATCTCTTCGGTGGCGGTGCGTGAGTCGTGGGCGAGGCCCGTGACGACGGTCGCCTCGTAGAAGGCACCCGCGTCGTGGGGGGCGGGAAGCATGGGACGGCGGCCGCCGGTGGCGATGGTGCCTCCCTCGGACCGGGCCAGCTCCACGTAGCCCTCGACCTTGGCGCGGTGGGCGGGGCTCACGAGGGAGCCGAACGCGGTGGCGGGATCGGAGGGGTCGCCGGGAGCGCGGGTTGCCTCCACCTCGGCCACGAGGGCTTCCACGAAGCGGTCGTGCAGCGAGCGCTCGACGAGGATGCGTGAGCCGCAGAGGCAGATCTGGCCCTGGTTGGCGAAGGCTGCCCGTGCCACGCCCGCGACGGTGGCGTCGAAGTCGCAGTCGGCGAAGACGACCGATGCGTTCTTGCCGCCGAGCTCGAGGCTGAGCTTCTTGAAGGACGAGGCGGCGGTAGCGGCGACGACGGCGCCGGTGGCGGTGCCGCCGGTGAACGAGATGCCGTCGACGTCGGGGTGGGCGACCAGCGCCTGGCCGGCTTCGGCGCCGAAGCCGTGCACGAGGTTGAAGACGCCCGCGGGGGCGCCCGCGTCGTAGATGATCTCGGCGAGCAGTCCGGCGGTGACGGGGGTCACCTCGCTGGGCTTGGCGACGACGGTGTTGCCCATGCCGAGCGCGGGGGCGACCTTCCAGGTCAGCAGGTACAGCGGCAGGTTCCAGGGCGTGATGAGCCCGACGATGCCCAGCGGCTTGCGCACGGTGTAGTTCAGCGCCCCCGGCATGGGGTGGCAGCCGGTCTCGTCGTGGCGGACGGCGCCGGCGAAGAAGCGGAAGTTGGCCACGGCCCGCGGGATGTCGACGGCGCGGGCGAGACTCACGGGCTTGCCGGTGTCGTCGGATTCGGCCTGCGCGAGCTCGTCGAAGCGGGCCTCGATGCCGTCCGCGATGGCGTCCAGGAGATCGGCACGCTGCTCCGGCGTGGTGTCTCCCCAGGGTCCCGTGAGGGCGTCACGTGCAGCACTCACGGCGGCATCGACGTCGGCCTCAGCGCCACGCGAAAGGGTCGCCAGGGGCAGGTCGGTGGCGGGAGCGCGGTCCTCGAACGTGGCGCCATCGGCGGACGGTCGGGGCTCGCCGCCAATGAAGTGGGGCATGGTCTTCATCGGGTCGGGAGGCTACCCGATCCGGTAGGCTCTCGCGCCGAATGAAACGCCTCGCCCCCATCCTCGCCGCCATCGCCCTCACCGCGCCCGCGTGCGTGCCTTCGGAGGGCTGTGAACCCGGTGATGAGGAGCCCACGCTGGACCTGGGCAAGGGGGTCACGGAGTACCTGACGATGGCCGCCGAGGGCGGCGGCCTCGAGGTCATCCACGGGCCGCAGGGCGGGTACCACGTCGAGGTCGGCTTCGAGGCGACGTACCTGGATGCCTCCGAGGACTGGACCATCCAACTGACGGGGACGGCGGGCGACGCCTCCGCGAGCTCCACGCCGTTCGTGACCATGCGCTGCAACGCCCAGACGGGCACGCTGCAGTCGTGGGGGCACCTGCTCATCTGGGACGCCGAGGGGGCGGACCTGGACGGCCGCACCGCCGACATCTCCGCCGTCGCCACGGACGCGGCGGGCACGGGGGTCTCGGGCGAGGTCAGTGTCGAACTCTTCTATCCGGAGTCGTGATGCATCGCTTGTTGTTGTTGTTGTTGTTGGCGGTGCCCCTGCTGGGGTGCCCGACCGAGGAGCCCGACCTGTGCGAAGGCGCGACCCTGGACCTGCCCCCGCCAGTCGGTGAGGCTGCGGGGGTGTGGCACGAGGGCTCGGGGCGTCTGGTCTGGTTCGGGGGGAACTTGAACCCGCCGACGCAGTGCCAGTTCACGTCGGAGTACACGACGCAGACCTGGGCGTTCAACGCCCAGTGCGACTCGTACGAAGCGATCGAGGGCAGCGTGCAGCCGCCCCCGCGAGCGCGCCACGTGGCGGTGCTGGACGAGGACGGGGATCGCATGCTGATCCACGGCGGGCGGCAGCGGGAGGCGACCTCGGGTCCCTACGATCTGCTGAACGACACGTGGGCGTTGGACCTGGCGGAGGACGTCTGGACGGAGCTGAGTACGACTGGCGGCGGGCCGTCGCCGCGCTCGAGCCACGGGGGTGTGGCGGTCGGCGGCAAGCTCTGGATCTTCGGTGGGAACGAGAGCAACGACGGGCTGAACTACGGGCCGATGGACGACCTCTGGTCGCTGGATCTGGGGAGCCTGGAGTGGACGGAGCACGACACCACCGGCACGCCGGGGCCGCGGCTGTTCCACGGCATGACGGCCAGCGCCGACGGCGCCTCGCTGTACGCGTTTGCGGGCGGCGATGAGAACGCCTTCTTCGGGCCGCTGTTCGCGGATCTGTGGGAGCTGAACCTGGACACGCTGACGTGGACGGAGTTGCACGGCGGCGGCGGAATCACGCCCGGAGGCGACAACCCGAGCACGCGGTTCTCCCCGGACCTGATGACGATGGACGACGACACGCTCCTGATGTTCGCGGGGCACGACGAGCTCACGGGCCCCACGAACGTGGTCCACCGGTTCCAGATCGCGGACTCCGACTGGGATCAGTTGGAGGAGGGCGACGTGTACGCGACGCCGGCCAACGGCTTCTGCGACTTCCCCGCGGACTTCACGGTGATCGACGCGGACGCCCCGGAGCGACGCTACTTCGGCGTGAGTGGGATCACGGATGCGGGCGAGCTGATCACGTTCGGTGGTCGCACCGACTGCGGTTTGATCAACGACACGTGGTCGTGGACGCGCGATGAGGGCTGGGTGCAGCGCACGTCGGCGAGCAGCGGCGAGGTGTGCCTCAGGGCCTTCGCCGACTGCGCGGATCTCTGCACGCCGCAATAGCAAGACGCATCAGCGTCGCGCAGGCGTCGCGCTATTCGATGTACCGCTCCCACTTGTAGTACCAGCGGTCGTCGTCTGGATCCCACTCGTCCCAGGTCGGGATCTGCTCCAGCGCTTCCAACCGATCCGGGGGCACCACCCCCGGGACGATGAACGCCTTCTGGCGGTGCAGCGGGTACGGGTTCCGCAGGTCGAAACCCAGCACGCCGAGGCACGCCCTTGCGATGTACCAGGTCGCTTGCGGGTTCCAGCCGTGGGCGATCTTGATGACGATGCCGAGCCCGTCGGGGTAGTCGGGGTGCACCACGCTCAGGCCCAACAGTCCGTCGGCGCCCTCCTTCGCGACCACCGAGCCCTCGCCCGCCTTCAGGATCGTCGAGTCCAACCGGTTGAAGCCGCCGATCAGGTCCGGGTTGCGCGTCATCGCCTCCCAGATCCAGTCCTCGTCGCGCTGCGCCGCCAAGGCTGCGTACAGGCGCGCCAACTCATCGACCGTGTTCGACGCGGTCGGAAGCCCGCAGCCGTCGCGGGCCACCCGGGCCGGCTCCCAGTCCGGCCCCAGGGTGCGCCGGAGCACGTCCAGGTACGCCCGGAACATCGGGTGCTGGGGCAGCGTGTAGCCCACTCGGTCCCAGCCCTTTATCCGGCAGCCGCGCAGGATCGCCGCGTGCTCCCCCGAGCAGCAGTGGTACCAGCGCCGCGGACGCCGAACCTGGCGGCCGAACTGCACCAGGGGCACGTCCAGCGGGGTCTGCATCAGCCCCCACTCCTGCTCGGCCAGAATGCTCTGGGCAGCCGCCACGTGCTCCGTGTCGCCGTTGTGCGAAGCCACCGAGATCGCCCTCGCAGACCAGTCCAGGTCCTCCAGATCCGCCGCGAAGATCTTCATCGTCAGCGGCTTCATCATCGACCGGCCGTAGCAAAGGACGTTGCCGCCGAAGCTGTGCACGATCTCGCCGCCCGAGGCCCAGGCCACCGCGCCGTGGATCGTCGTCTCGCTGATCCCGTTCCGGCGGTAGTCCACCAGCGGCTCCCACGCCACCTCACGGCCCGTCGCGATCCCCGCCTCGGACACCCCCAGCGGACTGGTCGGGTACACTGCGGAGCCGGGTCGGCCCCCGTCGGTTGCGCTGGGAGGCCGGGACGTCATCGGCCCAGCTTCGCCGCGACGTTCGGCGCTACCACGTTCATGAAGTCCTCCATGTTCGCGATCACCCGGTCGTTGTCGTGGTTGAAGAAGTCGAACCACAGCATCAAGCGGTCGTCCGCGTGGAAGCCCTCCACCATCTGATCGGCCACCTCGTCGGCGTTGCCGATCAGGGCGTTGTTCGCCGCCTTCGCCACCTTCCGCGGGTCCAGCGTGCCCTGAAGCGCCGTCCAGTACGCCCCCAGCGCCGCCTCGGCCTCTTCGCGAGCCGCCCGCGAACGCTCCGCCGGACTCAGCCCCGGGCGCTCGTTCAGGAAGACGAACGTCGTGCGCGGCATGTGCGACCGCTGCCACGGCCCCCCGTCCGGGTGGTAGCTCCCGGCCATGCGCCGGTGGGTCGCCTCGATGACATCGCCCTGCGTGATCGAGAGGTTGAACACCTGCGTCGGCCGAATCGTGTTCACGAAGTCCTGAATCGCCGGCTCGTGGCTGCCGACGATCGTCTGCACCAGCTCCTGCCGCCACTGCTGGGGCACGATCTTCAACGGCTCGAAGGCCCAACGCCGCTCCACCTCGATGCGCTCCTGCACCGAGCCGCCGTCGCGCTCGACCGCGGCCTGCTGGACCCGGGCCCAGTCCTCGTCCGAGCGGAAGTTCGCCCGCGTCAGCCACGTGCCCGCGACGTCGTCCGATCCGAACGTGTCGCCCCGCAGCAGCCGCAGGAAGATCTCCGACGCCTCCCGGAAGATCAGCCCCTTCATCGCCGGCCAAGCGGCCTGCTCGACGCCGTCGCGCGGCACGATGCCGCTGGCCTCGTTCATGAACTGGAACCGCCCCGCGGCGAAGCCGACGTGGATGCGTCGCGCCTCCTCGGGGTCGAGCCCGTGCAGCGCGGCGAACACCGAGACCCGCTCAGCGTGAGCCACCGGCCCGCCCATGCACAGGATGTTCATCACCGCCGAGCCCAGCTCGATCCGCTTCGTCTTCGCGAACGTCGCGTGGGCCAACTGGAGGAAGTCCGCGTTCAGCCCGACCTCGCCCTTCCAGTGCGGGATCACAGGGCGCTTGTTCCCCTTCTGGACCTCGCTGCTCAGGTGCGATTCGGCGATCCAGCCCGTGCCGAAGCCGAGCTCGTCCGCGGCCTGCACCTGGGACAGGAAGTTGCCGTACATCGTGGCCTCGGTCGGCGTGTGGCCGTCCACCGGGGTCTGGCTGATCGAGAAGAAGACGTCGTAGAGCATACGCACCGAGAAACAGGTAGGAATTACAGCTAGTTAGGCGCGATCCGGACCCTTGCTGACAGCGCCATTTTGCCCCGATCTCGGGGGTTTTGCCCGGGTTCTGCTCGCAGTTCTACTCGCATTCTACGGGGTGTCGGAGCCTCCGTCCTGAGGACGGCGATCAGGATGGAGCGGACGTGTGGAGACGGGCATCTCGGGCTTCTTGGCGTTCAACGACCCGGACCTCCGCCGGGATCTCCGCCCCGCCTTGGACGGCTTCGACGCCGGGTGGCCTCCGAAGATTTCGGCCAGCTTCTCGCGCGCGGTGGGCGTGTGAACCAACCACTTCGGCTTCTTCGGGGAGGTGGAGCCGCCAACGGGAGACCGTCCGAGCCAAACTCTCGGGCGATGCCGTGAGCCGTGAGGAACCGTCGTGCTGCCTCCTTGCTCAGCCCCTTGAAGTGCTGCCGGGCAAAGGCATCTCGGCTCTGGATCAGCACTTCACCGGGGGCACTGCCTGCCGCCCCCTGCTCCACCCTGGTGGTCCACTGCGAGATCCGCTGAATCCACTCGGGCAACGCAGCAAGTTCGAACCTCAGCTCTCCGACACGGAGACGCAGATGCGGCGAGAAGCTGGCCACCGTGGTGTGGAGGACACCCCCCGCCTCGACGGACGAGACCGTGCGCGACTTCACCCGCACCCAGCCGTACCGGAGGGCATGGATGGTCTCGGGAAGGCTCAGCCGGAGCGGCTCTTCGACCGTCGTACAGAACGGCTTCGGAAGCCACATCTGCTCATCCGGTGGCCCGTGGTCCCCGTCGGCGTAGGACAGGGTGAAATCGAGTTGAGCATTCCAGCCGCTGGGAGGAGGTGCCGCGAAGATGCCGGGGACGAGGGTGGTGAGGGGGGCGAGGGATTCGTTCATCGTGGTTCTCCTGGGTGTTGTCGGCGTGCTCGGGCGTGGGCGCAGCAGTCGAGTTGGGTCTTCAGGTCGCCGCGCCATTGGCGCGGCGACCTGAAGACAGGTTCGACTCGTTGGTGTTCGTTGTTCACTCTCTTCTCCATGCCTCCCTCCACGTCTTCGTCTCCACTGCTCCTGGCTGTCCGAGGAGCGGTACCCAGATCGCTGCCTTCAGGAACGCTTCCTTAAGCACCTGGGATGTCTCTTCCTCCCTGTCCTCGGGCACTTCTGCGAGCAGCCCGTCGTGCATCGGCATGGCAATGCAGCCTCCGAGGGCCTTGATCCTTGGCGTTGGTGCATGGCTCGGCGTCTTGACCTGATGGGCCTGCTCGGCCCACGGTGCTCCTCGAGGATCAGCCTCCGGAGACGACCAAGATGGCCGCGCGTACAAAGAGCAAGGTGACACTGAAGTACAAGACGAAGTACC
>PVBE012476485.1_pt1 | contig 12911 bp, 9 predicted proteins | sample 1631181 | NCBI WGS metagenome assembly PVBE01 (sample SAMN08397723, study PRJNA350692) | Marine metagenome, whole genome shotgun sequencing project. | isolation source: water | place: Pacific Ocean | collected 2012-04
CAGCGGGCCTTCGGGCACGCCTTCGTCGTCCCAGTGCCACTCGCCATAGCGGATCGGACCGTCGATCGGCAGCACCCGGCGCACGGTGTAGAGGCGTTTCGCATCGGCGACCGCCTTGGCTGCAATCGCGCCATGCGGGGCAAGCGGCTTGGCGACAGGCTGCGGCGCAGCCTGTTCGGTCGTCACGACCTCGCTCTCCGCGGTCGCGCTGCCGCCGATGGCGATGCCGGAGAGCACCAGCGCAGCCGCGACTGTGCCCCCGCCGATCCATTTCAGAATGACATCCATGCGCACCTTATGCGCATAAAGAGGTGAATTTTCCACCTATGCCTGCCGCAGCGTGCCGTTTTCGCACACTCGGCACCGAACCCTTAACGCGAGAGGTCGGCAGCTTCGCGGGCGAGGTGGGATACATTCGTTTCGTCCACCGGCCCCCGCGGGGCGACCCAGCTGCCCCCGACACACAGCACCGGATCGAACGCCAGCCATTCGGGCGCATTGGCGAGTGTGATCCCTCCGGTCGGGCAGAAGCGGCACTGGCCGAAGGGAGCTGCCAGTGCCTTGAGCGCGGGCAGGCCGCCAGCGGCCATCGCGGGAAAGAACTTGAAGTGGGTCAGGCCAAGATCGAGCCCGCGCATGACGTCGCCCGCAGTCGCTACGCCAGGCAGGAAGGGAATGTCTTCGCGAATCGCGGCCTTGCCCAGCGGTTCGGTCAGTCCGGGCGATACGATGAATTCGCTCCCTGCTGCGATCGCGTCGGCCAGCTCCTGCTGGTTGGTCACCGTACCGGCGCCGACGATCGCGCCCTCGACTTCGCGCATGGCGCTGATAGCGTCGAGCGCTGCCGGGGTGCGCAGCGTGACTTCGAGCACGCGCAGCCCGCCCGCGACAAGCGCGCGCGCAAGCGGTTGTGCCTGCTCGATTTCGTCGACGACGATCACCGGAATGACCGGTGCAGTCTGCATGATTTCGGCAATGGTCATCGCAGGTTCCTGGCAAAGGCAGCTGCCGCGCCAAACAGGCCCGGCTGGGGGTGGGTGATCAATTTTACGGGAATGGTCGCCATGAGTTCGCCGAACCGGCCCTTGGCGCGAAACCGCTGGGCGAAGCCGGATTTGGGCAGATGGTCGCGCAGGCGATACCCAAGACCGCCGGCGATCACGACGCCCCCGAAACCGCCCTGCGCCAGCGCGATATCGCCGGCCACGCTACCCAGCGACAGGCAGAACCGGTCGAGCGCCGCTGCGGCCAGGCCTTCGCCATCCTCCAGGGCGCGGGTCCAGATCGCAATGTCGTCCTCTTCGCGCGTCTTGCGATTTTCCATCGCCGCAAGCGTTTCGTAGATGTCGACAATGGCCGGACCAGAAACGACGCGTTCGACCGACACCCGCCGGTGGCGTTTGCGCAGCCGCGCGAGGATCGCGTCCTCGATAGTGTCGAGCGGGGCGAAATCGATATGGCCGCCCTCGGTCGCCTGGACGCGGTATTCGCCCGCTGACCGCCAGAGATGCGCGACGCCGAGCCCGGTACCCGGGCCCATGACGCTGATCGTGCCGTCGTCCGTCAATGGCTGGTCGGGGCCCGCGAGGTGGAGGAACTGGTCCTCGGGCGCGCGCGCGACTGCATGGGCCACCGCTTCGAAATCGTTGACGATGCAGTAATCGTCCACGCCCAGTTTCTGGCGGACCAGCGCCGGGCGGATGATCCATGGATTGTTGGTGAACCGAATGACATCATCACCGACCGGGCCGGCAATCGCCATGGCGATGCGCGGCGGCAGCGTCCCGCCCATGCGCTTGCGAAAGTCCTCCCACGCGGTCTGGAAGCTGGCATGGTCATCGGTGTGCAGCGTCTCGGGCTCGCCCAGCGTGATCGCGCCATCTTCACCGATCGTGGCGATAGCGAAGCGCGCATGCGTTCCGCCGATATCGACAGTGACGAGGTCGGTGCTCACAGGCCCGCCATCGCCAGCATGGCCGAAGCGCCCTGTTCGGCGCCGTCGGCGCCGGCACGGAACATGGCGAACAATTCGCGGCCCATGCCGGTCTCGGGCGGCGGGGCCTCGGCAGGCTCGCGGCTGGAGAGATCGGCGGTGGTGGACAGCTCGCCGGTGGCGGCGCAGATGCGGATGACATCTTCGTCCCGCAATTTGGCGAGCGGCCCGCCGCCAAGCGCTTCGGGAGTGCAATGGATGGCCGCCGGCACCTTGCCCGAGGCTCCCGACATGCGGCCATCGGTGACCAGGGCGACGCGGTAGCCGCGATCCTGCAACACGCCGAGCGCGGGGGTCAGCTTGTGCAGCTCGGGCATGCCATTGGCGCGCGGCCCCTGGAAGCGGACCACGACGATCACGTCGCGATCGAGTTCACCTCTCGTGAAGGCCTCATTGACGGCGCGCTGGGTGTCGAACACGCGGCACGGCGCCTCGATGGTCCACCGTTCGCGTTCGACGGCCGAGGATTTGAAACAGGCGCGGCCCAGCGTGCCTTCGACCAGTCGCATCCCGCCGTCCGCCTGGAACGGTGCCGATGCCGGGCGAAGCATGTCGTTGTCGCCGGACGGCCCGGGATCGCGCCAGACCAGTGTGTCGCCGTCGCCATCGACGCCCGGTTCGCGGCTGTAGCTTTCGAATCCGCCATCCCACACGGTGAGGATATCGGCATGCGCCAGTCCTTCCTCGAGCAGCGTGCCGACGACGAAACCCATCCCCCCGGCTTCGTGGAAGTGGTTCACATCGCCCGCGCCATTGGGATACACGCGCGCAACCAGCGGGACTGCAGACGACAGTTCCGACAGGTCGGTCCAGTCGAAACGAATGCCCGCCGCCCGCGCCATGGCCGGGATGTGGATCGCGTGATTGGTCGACCCGCCCGTGGCCAGCAAGCCGATTGCTGCATTCACGATCGCCTTTTCGTCGACCACGCGGCTCAGCGGACGAAAATCATCGCTCGCCTGGCCGATGGCGGCCAGCCGATGCGTGGCAGCGCGGCTGAGTTGCTGCCGCAGTTTCGCCCCCGGCTGAACGAACGCCGCTCCGGGGACATGGAGACCCATCATCTCCATCATCATCTGGTTGGAATTGGCAGTGCCATAGAAAGTGCACGTGCCGGGCGAATGGTAGCTGCCCATTTCGCTGGCAAGCAATTCCTCGCGCGTCGCCTTGCCCTCGGCATAAAGCTGGCGCACGCGCTGCTTTTCCTTGTTCGAGATACCCGTCCCCATCGGGCCCGAGGGTACGAAAATGGCCGGCATGTGGCCGAAGCGCAGCGCGCCCATCAGCAGGCCGGGTACGATCTTGTCGCAGATGCCGAGCAGCGCGACCCCATCGTACATCGCATGGCTGAGCGCGACCGTGGTCGACAGGGCAATCGTGTCACGGCTGAACAGCGACAGTTCCATGCCCGCTTCGCCCTGCGTCACGCCGTCGCACATGGCCGGCGTGCCGCCGGCGACCTGCGCAGTGGCGCCGACTTCGCGCGCCCAGATCTTCATGCGTTCGGGATAGCGGTGATAGGGCTGATGCGCCGACAGCATGTCGTTGTAGGCGGTGACAATACCCAGGTTCGGGCCCTTGGCTGCCATGATGGACGCCTGGTCTTCCTCGGCCCCGGCAAATGCGTGGGCGAGGTTGGAGCAGGACAGCGACGTCCGGTCGACCTGCCGTTCGCTTTCGCGGTCCATCAGGTCGAGGTAGGCGGCGCGGCTGTCGCGCGAATTTGCGATGACGCGCTGGGTCACGCGGTGGATCGTGTCGTTGAGCGGCTTATTCGTCATGCCAGCTTACTCCGTCGCGTTCGGCAAGGGCGATGGCGGCGCTGGGCCCCCAGCTGCCCGCACCATAGGCTTTCGGCTTGATGTCCTCGCGCTCCCACAGGGTGCGAATGGCGTCGATCCATTCCCATTGCGCCTCGACCTCGTCGCGGCGCACGAACAGCGTCTGGTCGCCCTCGATCAGGTCGAGCAGCAACCGTTCGTAGGCGATCCTGCGGACCGTACCCGAAAACGCGTCCGGCATGGCGATGTCGAGCGGGATTTGCCGCAGCCGGATCCCGTCGCGGTCCAGCCCGGGGACCTTGGCCATCATCGACAGCTGGACATTCTCTTCGGGCTGGATCCCGATCACCAGCCGATTGGGCTTGGTGCTGGCGCCGCGTCCTTCGAATATGGAATGCGGAACGCAGCGGAACTGGACGACGATTTCGGTCACGCGCTCGGGCAGCCGTTTGCCCGTCCGCAGGTAGAAGGGAACACCCTTCCAGCGCCAGTTGTCGACATGCGCCTTCAAGGCCACGAAGGTCTCGGTATCGCTGTCCTTGCCAAGTTCCTGGTCGTAGCCGGGCACGGCGGTGCCTTCGACGGCACCGGCGCGGTATTGCCCGGTAACGGTCTCCTCCCGCGCGATCGGGCGCAGCGCGCGCAGCACCTTTACCTTCTCGTCGCGGACCGCCGTTGCATCGAAGCTGGTCGGCGGTTCCATCGCGACAAGCGCCAGCAGTTGCAGCATGTGGTTCTGCACCATGTCACGCAGCGCGCCGCTGTCGTCGTAATAGGCCACCCGCGATTCCAGGCCGACCGTCTCGGCAACGGTGATCTGCACATGGTCGATATAGGTCGCATTCCAGACCGGCTCGAACAGCATATTGGCAAAGCGCAGGGCGAGCAGGTTCTGGACCGTTTCCTTGCCGAGGTAATGGTCGATACGGAAAATGCGATCTTCGCTGAACGCCTTGGCGACGGCGTCGTTGATCTCCTCGCTCGAGGCGAGGTCGGTTCCCAGCGGTTTTTCGAGCCCGATGCGAACATTGCCCTGCGTCAGGCCGGCGTGGACGAGACCCTCGATCGTGGGTTCGAACAGGCTGGGCGCGGTCGAAAGGAAGATGGCCAACCCCTTGTCATATGCGCCGACTTCGGTCGGCAGGGCATCGTATCCCTCGCGCGTGGTGGCATCGACGGGGACATAGCTCAGCCGGTTGAGGAATTCGGCAACCCCGCCGCGGCGGTGATCGGGAAGGAATTTCTCCAGCGCGGCGCGCGCAAAGTCGCGATAGTCGCGCGTCGACATTTCGGAACGTGCCGTGGCGACGATCTTGAGATCGTTGTCGAGCAAGCCGTCGGCGTCGAGCGCACAGAGCGAGGGGAGCAGCATGCGCTGGGCGAGGTCCCCGGTGGCGCCGAACAGCAGCAAGCGATCTGCAGGCAGGTTCATGCGAAGGTCCGGGGGATCATGCAGCTATATCCATGGATGCAGCGGTTATCAGCGCAGGAGCCGGCGTGCCAGTCGGCTGCATTCCTATTCTTCGTCGGAAAGATCGCACGAGTGTTTCCACCGAGGCAGAACAGCGAAGCACAGGGGCGGATTGGCAGCATTATCAAGCAACGAGCTGCCGGGAGCTTCGTTTCCACGAGCAAGCCGCTGCGGCGCGACCACGAAAAAGGGCCCCGGAAAGGGGCCCTTCGTAGTTCTAGATACTGTCGATCAACCGTCGAACAGCCATTCCCAGATATTCCACATGATCACAACTCCTGATTGCTCAAGAGTTAAGTGCCATTAACCATGTATGTTTGTAAAGTCTAAACTATGTTTGATAACGTTTGCTCGGGGGCAAGCTCCTGATATTCAAGCAAATTGGATAATGAGAGGGGGCGCGAGAACGCGAACCCCTGAACCTGTTGGCATCCGGCTTCTTGCAGCAATGGGATATCCTGCGGGTTCTCGAGCCCTTCGGCGACGACAGTGATTCGGGCCCCGCGCCCCATGGCAGCGATACTGGCCACGATAGCGCGGGCCTTGGGATCCTTCGCGATGTTCGCGACGAACATGCGGTCGATCTTGATCTCGTCGAACGGCAACTCGTAAAAGGCTTCGTAATTCGCGGCTCCAACGCCAAAGTCATCCATCGAGATCCGCACGCCGATAGAGCGCAATTCGTTGAGAATGGTCGCAGCTACTTCATGGTCCGAAATACGCGCGGTCTCGGTAATTTCCAATGTCAGGAAACAGGGATCGAAACGGGTGGCCTGCAGCACATTTCGCACGAGGCCGACCACTCGCATGTCGCTGAGCAGGGTGGCCGAAATATTGACCGACATGGAAATCATATGCCCGCGGAAATGCAGGAGTTGTCCGGCGGAACATGCGCTCTGCAGCACGTAGCGCGTGAGATGTTCCATCCGTCCGGCTTTTTCGCACTGCTGAATGAAATGCATTGGCGAGATAAAGCCGCGTGCCGGATCGTGCCAGCGGACCAGTGCCTCCACCCCGACGACTGCGTTTGACTGAAGGTCGATCTTGGGCTGATAGACGCAGTAAATCTCGCCTGCTTCCATCGCATCGTCGATGCGCGCCCGCAGCGAAATGTCCCACAGCAGGTCGGTTTGCGAACCGGTTTCGGCAATCGCAATCGGATTGTGCGCTTCCGAGGTTTCCTCTGCTGCAGCGACCGCAGCCGCCAATCGGGCAGAAGGGTCGCCTTCGACACAGGCAATGCCGAATGTGATGCCGACATCGACGGAAAATCCACCTACCTGGATCGGGGCGGCAAATATGGCGCGAAGCCCTTCAAGGTGCTCGACCACTGCATCGGTGTCGTCGTTTGCGACGTGCCAGCCGAGATGGTGGCCGTCGCTGTAAACGACCAAATTGCTATCGGCAGCGCGTAGCCGATCGACGAGTTTGAGCACGTAGCTGCCCTTGTCATCGGCCCTCAGTGTCTTGAGCACGCGCTCGTAGTTCTGAATCTTGGCGATGACGATGTGGCCATTGGTCACCGATTCACGAACGAGCCGGGCTTCCAAAGCGCGTAGCTTCGCCAGCCCGGTTTCCTGATTGACCATTTCGACCCGACGTTTCCATCGCATTCTCGAGCGGAACGCGGCGTAAATGCCCAAGAACCCAATGGCATAAGAGAGTTCGACTCTAACCCCTACCTTGGCCGTCGCGAACAAGATTGCGGGTGCGAGAAAAACAATGGCCGAATAGGCGAACCAGCGCTGTTTTCTGGAAGACGAAATCAGAAGCGCAATGAACAACAACGCCGCGAAAAAGGCTAGAGACAGCGGACCGCGCAAATTGCGCGTATAGCCAGCTTTCAGCGTTTCGCCTGCGTAGATATCGACATAGCTGGGAGAAGCCTCGAGCTTCCGGGGAATCTTGTCCCGGCTTCCGGGAACCTGTCCGCTATGACCGATTACAACCGTCTTGCCAGTTAACTCGATAGGCAGGGCGCCGGTTTGTCGCCGATCCGCCACAACTTCGATGGGTAAAATAGGGAGGCGGTCATAGAAAAATCCATAGTCGACAGAAAAAGTGTCGGAGGGTTCGCGATCCACTCCTGCTATTGCAGACCCAAACGAGCGAACAGGACGACCGTCGACTTCGTAAGAGTAGTGTAGCGTCCAAGCGAAACCCAACCAGTCTCGATCGGTTTGATCCGAAATCACGCGACTTGTAGTTCCCGCGATCGATGCGGACGTCGAGCGTCGGGTCTGTTCGGCACCCGTACCTTCCAGCAGACGATCAACGAGGGTTATTCTGGGACCGAGGTCGGCAATTGCCCTCGCTAGCCGTTGATCTGCCTGAGGATCGTTGGACTCCGCAAATGCAACATCCAGGAAAACCTTGCCAACTCCTTGGCGGTCAAGTTCATCCAAAGCTGCGGCGACGTCATACCGCCGTTCGGGATTTGCTGGATCATTCAACGCCTCGTTGGAGGCGACAAACACAATGTCCCCCGATGGATATCGATCTGCAACACGGGACTGGATGAGCCACAAGATCTGTTCGGCTGGCTGAAGGAGAAAACCAGCATACATCGCCAGACTGATCAGCGCCGCCCACAGGACGTGACGCAAGCGCTCGAACAGGCGACCGCTGAAAAGCGATCGTCCGCGGACGAGCACTGGCGCTGCCAGTCTTGAGATGCGTGTTTCACCCATTGAGCGCCCTTATGCCGCTCTTAGGTTTAAGAAAGATTTGATGCCGCAGTCGCGAAACCACGGCAAGCCAGCTTGCCAGCCGGTTGCGAAAGTAAATGAAACTCGAACGAGCGCCGTTAACGCTTTGCGGGGCAATAAGCCGCCGTCAGCCCGCGCGCGCAGAACTTATCGTTTAATCCGAAAGGTTTCCGCGCTTGCCGCCGCGCAGAAGCACGCGCGTCTAGCGGCGCCGCCGCGTTATCAGGCTACCGCGCCGAACAGGTCGTGCGCGTCACTGTCCTCAATTGAGACAGTTGCAATATCGCCAGCCGCGAGGCTCTGCGGGACGTTGCGCAAATAGACCGCGCCATCGATCTCGGGGGCGTCCGCCTGGCTGCGGCCGGTTGCCCCGATATCGCCATCCTCGTCGGGTTCGCCGACTTCGTCGATAATCACGGGAATGCGCGTCCCGACCTTGGCGGCCAGCTTGGCAGCGCTGATCCGCTCGGTAACTTCCATCACCCTTGCGTAACGCTCTTCCTTGACGGCCTCGGGCACCGGGTCGGGCAGGGTGTTGGCCCGCGCGCCATCGACCGGTTCGAAGCGGAACGCGCCAACCCGGTCGAGCTGCGCCTCTTCGAGCCAGTCGAGCAGATATTTGAAATCGTCTTCGGTCTCGCCGGGGAAGCCGACCACGAAGCTGGAGCGGATCGCGATCTCGGGACAGATCTCGCGCCAGCCCTTCAGCCGTTCGAGCACCTTGGCTTCGTTTGCGGGGCGCCGCATCGCGCGCAGCACCTTGGGGCTAGCGTGCTGGAAGGGAATGTCGAGATAGGGCGTCAGCAGCCCTTCGGCCATCAGCGGTATCACCGCATCGACATGTGGATAGGGATAGACGTAGTGCAGCCGCACCCAGGGCGGGGTGCCGCCGCCGATGTCGAGCTGGCCCAGTTCGCGGGCGAGGTCGGTCATATGCGCGCGGACGGGGTGGCCCTTCCACAGCCGTTCCTCGTGGCGCGTATCGACACCGTAGGCGCTGGTGTCCTGGCTGATGACCAGCAGTTCCTTCGTGCCCGCGGCAACCAGTTTCTCGGCTTCGCGCAGCACTGCGTCGATCCGCCGGCTGGCCAGCTTCCCGCGCAGGTCAGGAATGATGCAGAAGGCGCAGGAATGGTTGCAGCCCTCCGAAATCTTCAGATAGCTGTAGTGGCGCGGGGTCAGCTTGATGTCGGGCTGCGGGATCAGGTCGACATAGGGCCCCTGGCTGGGCGGGGCGTGCGTATGCACTGCATCGACGACCTGTTCGTACTGATGCGCGCCGGTCACTGCCAGTACCTGCGGATGCGCGGCGCGGATCGCGTCGGCTTCTTCGCCCATGCAGCCGGTCACGATGACGCGGCCGTTCTCCGCGATCGCCTCGCCGATCGCCTGCAGGCTCTCTTCCTTGGCGGAATCGAGGAAGCCGCAGGTGTTGACCAGCACCACGTCGGCCCCGGCATAATCGGCGCTCATCGCATAGCCGTCGGCGCGCAACCGCGTGAGGATGCGCTCGCTGTCGACCAGTGCCTTGGGACAGCCGAGGGATACCATGCCGACCTTCTTCTGGTCGGGGATTGCGGTGGTGGTCGTGCTCATGATTGCGCGCGCCCCTACACGCGTAAGCCGATTTACGCTAGCTTCCTGCGCATCGAAAGGCGCGAGGGATACGGGACATGGGCGAAATCAACTGGTTGGCGGTTCTGCTTGGGGCGCTCGCATTCTTCGCGGTCGGCGCGCTCTGGTACGGGGTGCTGTTCGCCAAGGCCTGGCAAAAGGCTGCCGGCCTCAGCGACGAAAAGATCCGCAGCGGCAATCTCCCGCTGATCTTCGGGCTGACCTTCCTTGCCGAACTGGTGATAGCATTGACGCTGTGGCACGGGATCGCGCGCAGCGGCGCAAGCGACCGGGCCGTGATGATGATGGCGATCGGCTTCGGCGCCACGGTCATGGCCCCGGCGCTGGGGATCAATTACCTCTACTTGCGCAAGACGCTGCGCCACTTCCTGATCGACGCGGGCCATTTCATCGTCGGGATGGCAGCGATGGGCGGGGTGTTCCTGCTCTTCCGCTAGGGCTTAGTCGTCGCCTTGGTCGTCCCGGTCGTGGCCATCGCCCTTGGTTTCGCCATTGGTGGTCGGCACGATTTCTACCACGATGTCGCCGGTCTGCAGTTTCTGGCACTCGGCTTCCCAGAACCCCAGCGCCTTGCCGTCGCGATAGACGCGCAGGCCGCGCCCGCCCGTGTTCAGCTCGCCGATCGCCTTGCCGCACTCGGCCGCGGTGACCTCGCGCTCGACCAGCTGGACGCGGCCCGATACGCTGGCAAGGTCGGCGAGGTAGTCGGCGATATGTTCGCCCTTGGCGCTGCCGGCAAGCAGCAGCCCGGTAAAGCGGACCGGGTTGATGACGTTGTTCGCGCCCGCCTGCCGCGCGAGCGATTCGTTGTCGTCGGCGCGGACCACCGCGCTGATCGGAACGTGCGGCGCGAGCGCGCGCACGGTCAGCGTGATCAGGATCGTGGTATCGTCGCGTCCTGCGGACACCAGCACGTTCTGTGCCTTGGCGATGCGAACCGCCTTCAGTGTCTGGTCGCGGGTGGCGTCCGCGGCCATGATGTTGCAGCCCAGCGCTTCGGCCTCGTGCAACCGGTCCTCGCTGGGGTCGATCACGACGATGCAGCTCGGGTCGGTGCCGCGTTCGATCAGCTCGCCGACCGCTTCCGAGCCGGAGATGCCGTAGCCGAGGACCACGATGTGATCCGATAGCTGTTCCTGGATGCGGGCCATCCGCCATTTCTCCCAGCTGCGTTTGATGATGAAGTTATAGGCCGTGCCGACGAAAATGAAGAACACCGCAAACCGGATCGGTGTCACGATGACTGCTTCGACCAGCCGTGCGCGATCCGAAATGGGTGCGATGTCGCCGAACCCCGTGGTGGTGATCGAGATCATGGTGAAATAGACCACGTCGAGGAAGCTGACCTCGCCGTCGAGATTGTCGACCAGCCCTTCGCGGTCCCACCAATGGACCATGATCACGATGAAGATGAGGAACAGCGCCGCGCCCAGCCGGATGCCGAGATCGCCCCATACGGGCAGTTTCACTGCACGGCGAAGGGGCTGGAAACGGGGCCCCCGATAAGTCCGCACCCGCGTGCTTGCGGCGATCCGGTCGACCTGTTTGTCGCTCCTCATGCCCGGCCTAGGTGCGCGCGGAAATCCGCAGGGTCAATAGCATAGCGTGCACTCAGCTCTCGTACCGGGCTGCCAGCGCGCCCAGCGACGAATGGTGGGTCAGGTCGAGCTGGAGCGGGGTCACTGCGATATAGCCATCGTCGATCGCTTCGAGATCGGTGCCATGGTCGAGCGTATGTTCGATCGCCTCGAGCCCGAACCAGTAATACTGGAAGCCGCGCGGGTCGCGGCCTTCGACGACCGTGCCGCGCGAATAGTCGTGAAAGCCCTGCCGCACCGCGCGGATACCCTTGACCGCATCGGGCGCGATCGGGGGGAAGTTCACATTGACCAGCGTACGCTTGGGCAGCGGCGTGTCGAGCAGCGGGCCCAGCACCTTGGCGCCCCATTCGGTCGCAGCGGCGAAGGCGGAGTCGCTGTTGCGGGTTTCCTTGGTATAGACCTGGCTCATCGCGATCGAGCGCACCCCCGCCAACGCACCCTCGATCGCCGCCGAGACCGTGCCCGAATAGGTAATGTCGTCGGCCAGGTTCGCGCCGCGATTGACGCCGGACAGGATCACGTCGGGCTGCGCCTCGATCACCTTGCGCAGGCCCATGGTTACTGCATCGGTCGGCGTGCCGGTCACCGAGAAGCGGCGTTCGCCATGTTTGCGCAGGCGCACGGGCCGGGTGAGGGTAAGCGCATGGCCCATGCCCGACTGTTCCTCGTCGGGCGCGCAGATCCAGATATCGTCGGAGAACTGCCGCGCGATTTTCTCGAGCACCGCGAGACCCGGGGCGTGGATGCCGTCGTCATTGGTCAGAAGGATACGCATCAGGCTGCAGGCTCCAGTTTAGTAACACCGCCCATATAGGGGGCCAGCGCTTCGGGTACGGCAACACTGCCATCGGCCTGCTGGTAGTTTTCCATCACCGCCACCAGCGTCCGGCCGACCGCGAGGCCCGAACCGTTGAGTGTATGGACGAAAGCGGTCTTTTTCTCACCCTCGGGGCGATAGCGCGCATTCATCCGGCGCGCCTGGAAATCGCCCGTGTTCGAGCAGGAGGAAATCTCGCGATAGGCACCCTGGCCGGGCAGCCAGACTTCGAGGTCGTAGGTCTTGCGCGCGCCGAAGCCCATGTCGCCCGTGCACAGCAGCATGCGGCGATAGGGCAGCTCCAGCGCTTCGAGGATACCCTCGGCGCATTTGGTCATGCGCTCATGCTCCGCATCGCTGTCCTCGGGGAGGCAGATGCTGACCATCTCGACCTTTTCGAACTGGTGCTGGCGAATGAAGCCGCGTGTGTCGCGGCCCGCCGATCCCGCTTCGGAGCGAAAGCACAGCGTATGCGCGGTCAGCCGGATCGGCTGCGCGAGGTCGGGCAGGATGTCGCCTGCGACCGAATAGGTCAGCGGGACTTCGGAGGTCGGGACCAGCCAGCGATCATCGGTGGTACGGAAACTGTCCTCGGCGAACTTGGGCAGCTTGTCGGTGCCGTACATCGCCTCGTCACCCACCAGCACGGGCGGGTTGCATTCGGTATAGCCGTTCTCGCGCGTCTGCTTGTCGAGCATGAACTGCGCCAGCGCGCGGTGGAGGCGTGCGATGTCGCCGCGCAGGAAGGTAAAGCGCGCGCCCGACAGCTTGGTGCCGGTTTCGAAATCCATTCCCAGCGCGGGGCCGATATCGGCATGTTCGCGGGGTTCGAAATCGAAACTGCGCTTCTCGCCCCATTGCGCGATTTCGACATTGTCGTTCTCGTCCGCGCCGTCGGGCACATC
>PVBE010491348.1_pt1 | contig 12909 bp, 12 predicted proteins | sample 1631181 | NCBI WGS metagenome assembly PVBE01 (sample SAMN08397723, study PRJNA350692) | Marine metagenome, whole genome shotgun sequencing project. | isolation source: water | place: Pacific Ocean | collected 2012-04
TGGTTCATATCATAATGATTTTGACCATGAATATTTCGATCAATGGTCAGCTGCATTCATAAAAGAAAATACAGCTTCAGTACGTAAAGGCGGTGGGGCAGGATTCTTTTGCAGAAAAGCTGATTATGAATGGATTGGTGGTAATGACCCAATATTTGCTCCAGCAAGTTGGGAAGATAAAGATTTATTTATTAGAATGCAATTAGAAGATTATAGATTTATAATGACAACTCAGTCGGTAGTATGGCATTTTTCAGCTAGAGGCAGTCATTTTAGAGACGAAGCAAAAGATGATTTTAAAAGTAAATCGCAAAGACAAATAAATGCTGAACAAGCTAATGTTCAGAAATTTATTAATAAATGGGGAAGACTACCAGAAGAAGATGATGAGACGTTTGTAAAACCGATATATGGAACTAACGTAAAAACAAGATTAATATGAAAAAGATATTATTATTAGGAAGTAATGGATATATTGGCAATCGATTATATCGTGATTTGTCAATGTATGAAATGTTAGATGATACTAAATATGATATAACATGCGTTGATACATGTTGGTTTGATAAACCTACTCATAAATGTATAGAAGCAGATTTTAATAGTTTAGAAAAATCATTTATTAATAAATTTGACGTTGTTATTTTATTAGCAGGGCATTCTAGTGTGAAAATGTGTGAAGGAGAATTTTCGTCAGCATTTGATAATAATGTTACAAACTTTATTAATTTGTTAGGTAAGATAGAAAAACAAAAATTTATATATGCAAGTAGTTCTAGCGTGTATGGTTCAGTAGGTGGTAAAACTGTTAGTGAAAAGTATTATGGATTTAAGCCATATAATCAATATGATATAGGAAAACATACTATTGATTTATATGCAGAAAAATCTGATATAGAATATTATGGATTACGATTTGGAACAGTATGTGGATATTCTCCTGTAATGAGAAATGATGTAATGATTAATGCAATGACATGTAGTGCATTATCTAATGGAGAAATAAAATTATATATAAAAGATATAATGCGTCCAGTACTGGGCATTGATGATTTATGTAGAGCAATAATAACTATAATTGATTGTGAAGATGATAAAAGAGGATTATATAATTTAGCTTCATTTAATAAGACAGCAGAACAAATAGCATATGAAGTGAGTGACACCATTAATATACCAGTTAAAGAATATGATGCCGATCCTACACAAGTTACAAATACTAAAATACAAACAAAATGTTACAATTTTTCAATATCTACGAAAAAGTTTGAAAGAACATTCAAATTCAAATTCAATGAAACGGTTGAAAGCATAACTAATAGTATATTTGAAAATTATTCTAATATAATACAAACAAATAGAGGCGAAATAAAAGAGTATGTACAATAAAAAAGATAAATGTATTTGTTGTGATAGTAGTAATTTAGAATTATTACTAGACTTGAATGAACAGCCATTAGCTAATTCATATCATGACAATACAAAAGAATTAGAAAAATATCCATTAGGAGTAAATGTATGTAAAGATTGTTATCATATACAATTAACTCATACAGTCGACCCAGATTTATTATTCAAAGATTATTTATATGTTAGTGGAACATCTCAAACATTACGAGACAATTTTGAGTGGTTTTCTAAATTCGTAATGGAATATGCTAAAGTAAGTGGCGGTGTGAGTAATGTATTAGATATTGCATGTAATGATGGCTCTCAATTAGATTGTTTCAAAACCAAAGGAGTACAGACATTTGGTATTGACCCTGCCGAAAATTTATATGAACTTAGTTCTAAAAATCATAATGTAATATGTGATTATTTTGGTAGTAGACCATTCGATCATACATTTGATGTATTGATTGCACAAAATGTTTTTGCACATAATGAAAATGCAAAACTGTTTCTAGATGATTGTTCAAAATTAATGCATGATGAATCATATTTGTTTATACAAACATCACAGGCCGAGATGATTCAAAATAATCAATTTGATACTATTTATCATGAACATATTTCATTCTTTAATATTAATTCAATGAATGAACTAGCAAAAAGGACAGACTTAAATTTAGTCGATGTAATTAAAACGCCGGTACATGGAATTAGTTATCTATTTATTTTTAGTAAACGAGATATTAATAAGGCATTAATACAAAATCATATTGATGTAGAACGTGAAAGAGGACTATTATCAGATAAGTTATATTCTGAATATCAAAATAATGTTAAAACCATAGTAGGTGATTTTAAAGACTGTATATATGAAGCACGTTCAGAAGGATATAAGATAGTAGGGTATGGAGCAGCTGCAAAAGGAATGACGTTTTTAAATTTTGCTGACATTAAATTAGATGTTATTATCGATGATAACCCATTAAAGCAGAATCTATACACACCAGGTACAAATACGATTATTAAGTCAGCCGATTTTATTACAACTTATAAACAACAAGACCATGTTCTATTTGTTCCTTTAGCATGGAATTTCTTTAATGAGATACGTACAAGAATCTTATCTAAAAGAGAAAATGATAATGATAAATTTCTGAGATATTTCCCGAAAGTTAGAATGGAGAAATAAAATGTACACAACAAACATAGACACACTATCCGCGCTATTCGATAGACTAATATCAGAGAATATTAAATTATATTTCTTTCGTAAAGATAATCTCATTGACAATGTTAGTCATCAAGAAAGTGTAATTGAAGATATCAAAGTTCGACTTAAAGAATTAATGATAGATGTATATGAAAATAAACAATATAATTACATATCAGAAAAACGTACATATAAAGCTGATATGACCTTGGATTCATTAGAACAACTAATTAAAAGTGATATCTATACAGGAGAAGGGGATAGAGCAAATTTAGCAGAATTGAATAAAGAAACTCCAGATATAAATGCATTTCGTAAAAATCATAAAGTACTACGTTCTGCAAATGAATTACGTGCAGTCAGTAAGAATAATTTGGACAAAGATTTTAAAGATTTTATAGAAGATGAAAACGATAAAGATTAATCCTGAATTTGCCCATGAATTAGCGTGTGTAGTACCACATGTACATTGGTTACATAAACAAGGTCAACTCAAAGAAGTAATTACTAGTAAAGATATGAAACCATTTTATTATTTTTGTGATAACGTAAAAGAACAATTTACTAAAAGAACGTTATCAACATTAGATGGCGGAATGACAGAAGATCAGATTCCAATGAATTGGATTCATGGAATGACAGACGCCGAAGGTAATTTTCATAATGGAGTATTAGATTATTCATTAGGATGGACACCACCTCCATATAAAGAATATTATTCAAATAATGATGTTAATTTAGATCGACCATTCGTCGTAGTTAGTAATATATTCAATATAGAATCTGGGAATCATATAAATCAATCTCGTAGATATATTAACATTAAAACATTAAATGAAATATTTAATCATTTAACATCAAAACGATACACAGTAGTATACAAACGTCCAGACAATACAGAATTTGTTACAGACCAAAATGAATCACAAACAATACAGAATAAAATATCATTAGTTGAAGATACAAATTTAGGAACTATATCAGATTATAAATTATGTGAATATTATAATGGACAAGTAATTAACATGAATGATCTAAAAAATGAATACCCACAATATTCATACAACGAATTCCAGTTAAAATTATTCTCTAATGCAAATGGATTTGTAACAGTAAATGGTGGCGGTTCGATATTATGTAGTTACTTTGGTGCACCTACAATTGTTTATGTCCCTGCAGGAAAAGAATTGCGTCCAAATTATTTAGACAATCCTAATTCTTATTTTAGAAAGTTAGGTGGTTGTAAAGTACATCCAGTATTAGACCCAGGAGAGAATAATGATTATTCTAAATTAATTAATAAAGTAAAAGAAGTATTTTAATGAAGATAAGTTTAATACAACCAGGAAGAAATAATCTTAAGTATCTTAAGTGGTCTTATGATTCAATTAGAAAGAATCAAGGAAAGCATGAAGTAGAAATTTGTGTAGCAGATGATTTTTCAAATGATGGCACATGGGATTGGTGTCAGGAGATGATGCAGAAAGATTCTAATTTCAAATGCATGAGAAATGGAGGACCAACTAGATTAGGTCATACAATATTATATGATAGATTAGTTAATAATGTAGCTACTAATGATATTTGTATGATATATCATGCAGATATGTATTTATGTCCAGGAGCATTAGATTCAATTGAAGAACATCTAAAACCTAAAACAATTGTTTCATTAACAAGAATTGAACCACCCTTACATCCACCAGGACCAGAAAAAATTATACAAGATTTTGGAATAGAGCCTGAAGAATTTAATGAAGATAAATTATTTGCATATCTACAATCATCAGATAATGAACGCTCAATAAAGACGACAGAAGGTATATTTGCTCCATGGGCATTCTATAAAAAAGACTTTCAAGAGATAGGAGGGCATGATCCTTTATATGCACCACAATCAAAAGAAGATTCGGATATATTTAATAGGTTTCAATTAAATGGAATTAAGTTCGTTCAAACATGGAAAGGATGCGTTTATCATATGACTTGTAGGGGCTCAAGATTTGCTGATGGTGCAAAAAGAAACCCAGATGGAAAGGTCTTCATGAAGAATAGAGAAACAGATGAATGGTTAGCACAAAATGAAAAAGCAACTAGAAACTTTATAAGAAAATGGGGACATTTTGTGAAACATGATCAGTTTATGAAACCCATCGTTCCGCCAAAATATAATATAGGATTCCATATAGAAAATTGTAGTAAAGATTTATTACGTGCATTAGAACCATGGTGCGATAGAATATATAGTGATGCAGATTGGTTAAAATATATTACAATAGAACAACCCAATACATTTTTTCATTTAAGAAAAAGGTGTCATAGTTTAACAAAAATAGATAAATATGATTATGATAATATAATTGTAGAAATAGATGGCCGCACCTTTGGCCAAGAAGAATTTGGATATATTCAACAATTATCTGAAGTAATTAAAAGTAGTGGTGCAGTAGGCACTTTTGAATTAGGTAACTTAAAAATAACGATAAGTAGTTTAGAAACATATGAAAAAAATCTTATTCATATCGACAGTTTATAGAATTGGCGAACGCATCTATCCGATTATTCCTAAATTATCAGAGGAGTATCATGTAGACGTATATAGGACTGCCCAAATGGCTGATGGGACTGAGTGGTACGGTGATGATGATTATCGTAAAATATTTGATAACAAGTATAATCAATATGTAAAAAATATATACACTACGCAAACTCCTGATTGGAGTTCATATGATTTAGTTATATTTGATGATTGTAGACCTAGACATGGATTAAAAGAAATTTCAAAAATAGTTAGAGAACATGGAATACCGACTATTGCAAATTATGAAGGTAATGGATATTTTGATTTAGATAATTTAGAAAGAGATACTAATCATTGGGATTATCTAAGTTTATTTGGAATAAAGGATTATAATTTACATAAAAATCATAAAGCAGGTGATGAGAGTAAATTACTGATAGGCGGAATACCTGCAAACGATAAATTATGTAATTATGGTATTAAGGGCGGTGATGATGGAGAAAATATTTTAGTTATTGTAAATTTTTTAGGCAATAGATCTTGTCCATTTGATGTTCGTGTTGATGAAAATTTTATCAAACTCAGTGGCCTTAAACAAATGCAAAAAGGATATAATAAAAATATTATATTCAAATTAAAAAGTAGAAAAGATCAACCTAATCCAAATTTCGACAAAAGATATATTGAAAGGATAGCATCAGATTTAGAATATGATATTGTTATAGACTGTGAAGATGATAATGAGTTAATATGCAAATCATTTGCAGTAATATCTGCTCCTTCTACACTGGCATTAAAACCAATACAGAGAGGCATACCAACTATATTGATAAAAAATACAGGACTTAATGGGTGTTTTTATGATTATAAAGGATTGGTCGATTTAGATACTCGTTCTATTTATGATGAATTGGAAAGACAATATAATAATGGAAGGGAAGAAGAGTTTATAAAAAATACAATAGAAGGCGGCATTGATTATACATCAACAGAACAATATATAAAAAATATAAAAGGGATCATATGAAAATTTTAGTAACGGGTGGATTAGGATTTGTAGGATCAAATCTAGTAGACAAATTAGCCGCACTCTATGGCCCTGAATCGATTCATGTTATCGATAATTTAAGTAGTGAATCGAGTAGTGAAGATTATATGCATTCTGGCGTTAAATACTTTCTAGAAGATATTAGAAATATAAATAATAAATGGGCAATTAGAGGTTACAACTTAATATTTCATTTAGCAGGCCTTGCAAGGATCCAACCAAGTTTTGAAGATCCTGTTGAGTATGTAAGTGTAAATGTAGAAGGAACAGCCAAGGTAATTGAGCTAGCTAGAGTATTAGATGCAAAATTGATATATTCAAGTTCAAGTTCAATTAACAATGGAGAATACAAAACACCTTATACATTTTCAAAATGGGCAGGGGAAGAAGTAGCAAAAACTTTTTCACTATGTTATGGATTAAAAAGTGCAATATGTAGATTCTATAATGTATATGGCCCTCGAGAACCTATGACGGGAGATTACGCTACAGTTATTAGAAAATTTCAGCGACAATATATAAATGGAGAACCATTAACAATTGTAGGTGATGGTAAACAAAGAAGAGATTTTACACATGTTAATGATATTGTAGACGGATTGATAAAAGTAAGTGAAACAACATTTAATAAACCAGCAGAACTACATCATTTAGGAAGTGGCACAAATTATTCAATCAATGAATTAGCTGGCATGTTTATAAATGCACCGGTAAAGCATGTCCCATTAAGACGGGGAGAGGGTGATGTAACACTCGCTGATTATAATAAATCATTCAGAAGACTGGGATGGAAATCAAAAGAGAATTTAGAAGATTATATAGAAAAATTTATACAAGGAGAAAATTATGGCAATTAACATAACAATTAAAGAAACAAATACAACACCGGTCGTAGTGCACGCAGCTGGCCATTCAAAAAGAGAACCAGGAGGAGTTTGGGAAACACTTTCAGATACTTTTATGACTAACCAACAACCAATTTCATTAGATGAAGATATAGATGTTACAATAGTTACTTGGAAGGGTGGTAAATTTCGCGATGAAGAAACTATACTTGAAACTATGATGAGATATTATGACTTTCCTATAGTGATTTTAGACTGGCCAGAAAATACTAATTTTTGGGAAGGTTCTAAATGCAAAGTTACAGAAACCTTAAAGGCTATTAACGATGGACTAATAAATACTAAATATGTGATGTGGTTTGATGCATCAGATGTGATGTTAACAAGACATCCCAAAGATATATTAGATGGATACCTAAAGCATTTTTCTAATTTTGAATTAGTATTTAATGCAGAAAGAAACAATTATCCAAAAGATGAACGGATGGTTAAAGTAGATTCTAAATTACGAGCTAGATTTGATGAGGTCATCAAATTTGATGAGTCAAAAACTCATGGAACTTTATATAAATATTTGAATTCCGGTGTTATGGTTGGAAAAACAGAATATTTGAAGAAATTTTTAGAACATGCATCTACTATTGGTATTGATGAGCCTATTAACGATACTGTAATGTGTAGAGTAGCACAATATGATATGAGAGATAAGGTTACTGCAGATCATGAATGTAAATTATTTGTATGTCTTTATAACGGCCCTATTAGTGAACAGGAAGTTCATCTAAAAGATGTAGAAATAACAGTAAGTGATGAAGAGGAATAAAATGAAAAAAATAGTTATAACAGGTGGATTAGGTTACATAGGAACAGAATTATGTAAACTATATTCAGGAGAAACACGATATACAGATATTACAGTAGTTGACAATAGGTTTATATCTGAGAGAGTTAAACAGTTAAGAGATTGGGGATTTAATTTTATCCAAGCTAGTATTTTAGATAAAGATGTTATATCTAATATAGTAAAGGATGCAGATGTAGTATATCATTTTGCTGGTATAACTGATGTAGCATATACTAAAGCGGAAGAAAATGGTAACAGCGATCAAATTACAAAGGTAGGTATTGAAGGTTCTAGAAATATAATTAACAGTATTTCTGATGAGTGTAAATTATTATTTCCATCTACCCATGTAGTATATGAAGGATTCAAGGAAGCTGTATATGATGTTTCAGAAGAAGAGCCAACATGTGCACAGCTAACATACGCTTGTGGTAAAGTTCAAACAGAATTAGATTTAGAAGCATCTTCAAAGAATTATACTATATTAAGATTAGCATCTGTGTATGGTTATTCAACAGATACAATGCGTATTGGTATAATGCCTAATTTATTTTCAAAAATAGCCTCACAAAATGGTACAATTAAATTATTTTCAAAAGGTATTCAATTAAAAAGTTTAGTGCCGTTGATAGATGTCGCAAGATGTTTTAAGTTTATGGGTGAGCGCGAAGATATTAGTCGAGAAACATTCCACCTTTCAAAAGAAAATATGACAGTTAAAGAGGTTGCAGAAATATGTAAAGAGATCAATCCAGATCTTACTTTAATAGAAACGGATGATGAAATACCTAACCTAGGGTATACAATATCAAATAAAAAATTATTAGAGACAGGGTTCCGGTTTAGATATGACTTAAAACAAAATCTTACAGAGATGATTACTAATTGGTCAAAACGTAATATACGACCTGAACTAGAGTATACAGTGCAAGGTGGTAAAGAATATATTGATGATCGTGGTAAAATAAGTAACTATGAACTAACTGAACCAATCAATTTAATAGGTTATATAGAATCAAAAAAAGGCACAGTTAGAGCTAATCATTATCATCCTATACAAGAGCAAAAATGTTTATTAGTAAAGGGTAGATATGTTAGTGTAATAAAAGATTTAGCTGATCCAAAAGCACAGATCAAAACTCAGTTAATTAGCGAAGGTGATATAGCTATTATTAAACCTAATGTTGCACATACTATGGTATTTTTAGAAGATTCTGTATTCTTAAATTTAGTTAGAGGTGAACGTGAGCATGAGAATTACGGCATTACACATACCATACCTTATGAATTAGTTAACGAAGAATTTCGATTACAAATAATGGAAAATTATTCAAGAGAGTGTAGAGCAAGTCGTAGCGATAACCTAAAACCAGTCTTATCTTTAGGAAAGTCTCCATTAGCTAATAACTTATTAAACTCACAAGAAGATAAAGATGAGTTATATCCTTTAGAAATGATGTACTGCCCAGACAGCCATAACTGCCAACTATCATATATAGTACCAGCAGAAAAAATGTTTGACCATTATTTGTATGTTTCATCAACAGCTAAAAGTTTTAGAAAACATTTCGAAGATGCAGCAGAAAAATATATCAAACAGTTCAATTTAACAAACGATTCATTAGTAATTGATATTGGCTCTAATGATGGAATAGCTTTGAAACCTCTTAAAGAAAAAGGTATAAAAGTACTAGGTATTGAGCCAGCAAAGAACATTGCTAAAATGGCTAACGATGCAGATATACCTACAATGAATAAATATTTTAATTGTGATATTGTAGATGATATAAAATATGAACACGGTAAAGCGGATCTAATTACTGCGTCTAATGTTTTTGCTCACGCGGATAATCTAGAAGAAATTGCAGTAAGTGCATTTGATTTGTTAGATGATAAAGGTTGTTTTGTAATAGAGGTACAGTATCTCGTAGATACAATAAATGATCTAACTTTTGATAACATATACCACGAACATGCTAATTACTGGAGTGTAACATCTCTTAATAACTTCTTTAATAGATTAGGATATAAAATAAATAAAGTAGAGCATATCGATACACACGGTGGTTCTATTAGAGTTTATATTAAAGATAAATCTTATATACCACATGTAAGTGTAAGAGAGTTTTTGGAACGAGAAGAAGAGTTTGGCATAACAGAATATAAAACATATCTAGATTTTGCAGATAGAGTTGAACAAGCTAAATCAAATGTAGTCAAAAATATTAAAGATCTTAAAGATAAAGGATTAACATTAGTTGGTTATGGGTCACCTGCAAAAGCTACCACGTCACTAAACTATTATGGAATAACAACCAATGAGATAGACTATATAGTAGATGATAATCCATTAAAACATAATAAAATTCTTCCAGGAGTTAGAATACCAATCTATTCAAGAGAAAAATTAAATGAAAACTTACCAGATATTATTATTGTAATGGCTTGGAATTTTTTCGATGAGATTAAGAGTAATAATCAAGATTTAATTGATAAAGGAGTTAGGTTTATATCAATAAAAGAGTTGAGAGAGCGCCAATGAAAACAATAGCACCCTTTTTATCATCTCGTAATAATTACGATATGATAGAAAATATTTTTTTAAGAAATGTAGAGTTAGAAGATTATAAATTGTATAATATAGATGATAAATCTGAATTGGAAGAAGTTGAAAAAGGTAAGAAAATATGTGAAAGAAATGATATAACTTTTATAGAAAATCAGGATAGGGGATTACAATGGGCTTGGCATACTATGGTCAATGAAGTAAGTGATGATATAAAATTTGTTATATGGTGCACACACGATATGATTCCATTGACACCAAATTTTTTTAAGAGATTAGAAACCTTAAGCTCATCAGGTAAACTTGATGATTTTGGTATCATAGGATTTAATACGATAGGACCGCAATGTGATGTATTCGAACCAAGTCAGATTCCCGATAACTATTGTGGTATACTCGGGAAAGCTCCATTGACGCAATTACCAGGTAGGGGAGGTTGGTATAGGGCATCTGATATGGATTTACCATGGGAAACTTACGGCACACCCTTTGCAGTAGAATCTCCTACAGACATGTGTTGGATGATAAATGTTAAGTTATTTAAGGAATATATAGAACCTTCTAATAACTATCATTTATTTTTGGCACCTGAAGATGTATCATTTCAATTTCTTTATAATAATATTTACAATATAGTTTTACCTGATATTAGGATATGGCATGACCAGCGATTAAAGACGCAAGTTAATATACCTGTTAAATCGGCCAATGCTGCAAAAAAAGGTGACAGCAAACATTTTGGTCACTATGGTCCTCATTTAGAATTTTGGAAAGAAAGGTGGGGTTGGGAACGAGATAATAGAAAAGAGTTCGAGGATCTAAAAGAACATTATAAAGATACGTTAATTTATGAGTTTTATCATCATAATCATGAAAATGGGCCATTAAAAAGTTTTGATATATAATAAATTTTTTGTATATTATATTATAACAAAAAGGGAATACAATGGACAAATTAAATATTATATCTGAAATTGGAATTAATCATAATGGAGATTTTAGAAGGATAGAGGAATTAATAAGACAATCAAAAGCTGGTGGAGCTGATTATGCAAAATTTCAAGTGTATAATTCTAAAACCGTTTTTGGGGATGATTCAAGAGCACATAACGAATTTAGTCAAAAGGAATTATCAATAGTAGCAGAGATGTGTGATGTATACGGCATTGAATTCATGACATCAGTATTTGATATTGAAAGATTTAGGTGGTGCGAACAATTAAATATGAAGACTTATAAGATAGCAAGTCGCACGGTAGCTCGATATGGTCTAAATAAAGCCGATACTCATTTAATAGATGAAATAATTGCAACCGGTAAACCTGTTATAGCATCATTAGGTATGATGACCCAACCAGATATGGTACTGCCATTTCAGGATGAGGATAATGTTACATTATTAAATTGCATATCAAAGTATCCTACAATGTATTCTGATTATAAGAATTTTAAGTATGATAATAAGGTTACAGGGTATAGCGATCATGCATGTGGAATAGGATATGCTTTATATAATATATCAAAAGGAGCAAGAATCATAGAAAAACATTTTACATTAAATAAAGGTATGGATGGTAATGATCATATAGGTTCAATGAATTTGGAGGAGCTGAAAATATTAAGAGAATATGGTGATCAATTAAAAATGGTTGATACACTTATTAAAGCTAATGAGATATAATATGAATACATCAAATGCATTTAATTATAAGGTATTAGGAGTTACTCTTGCAAGAGGAGGTTCTAAAGGAATACCAAAGAAAAATATTTACGACGTAAATGGAACTCCACTTATTGCATATACAATCAAAGCAGCACTGGGAGCTAAATTATTTACAGACTATATTGTAAGCACTGATTGTGAAGAGATAGCATCCGTATCAAAAACATATGGAGCAAGTGTTCCATTTATGAGACCAGATGAATTATCTGGAGATACAGTATGGTCTAGGGATGCATTGCAGCATGCTGTCAATGAGATGGAAAAAATAAATAATATAAAATATGATTATGTTATTGAATTGCCTTGCGTATCACCCCTTAGATCGTCTGATCATATATTAGAAGCGTTTGATGATATGATTAAAGAACAATCTGATAGTGTAACCTCAGTAGCGATGATGCAGGATAAACATCCCGTGAGAATGAAAAGAATTGTTAATGGATGCTTACAGGACTTTTGTAAAGAATTTCCAGAAGGAGAAGGCAGCAGAAGACAGGATTTAGAACCATGTTATATTAGAAATGGTGCGATATATGGAATGACCAGGGATTGTATAGTAGAAGATTTTTCAAGGCATGGTAAAAATTGTATAGCATATATTATGGATGATAATTCATCAGTCAATATAGATACCATGAATGATTTAAGATTAGCTGAAATAATAATAAAAGGGAAATAATATGAAATGTCGTTTTGAATGTCCAATTGATTTTATTGATATGGATCCAATATTAAAGGAATATAATTTATCCTATAGTAA
>PVBE012012543.1_pt1 | contig 12905 bp, 10 predicted proteins | sample 1631181 | NCBI WGS metagenome assembly PVBE01 (sample SAMN08397723, study PRJNA350692) | Marine metagenome, whole genome shotgun sequencing project. | isolation source: water | place: Pacific Ocean | collected 2012-04
CGCCCGCTACGATCAAACATCTCACTTCCCCGCTATCCCGGAGCCCGAAGACCATGCACCCGCGAACAACCACCCTCTTTCTGGCAACACTCCTGCTCTCCGCCCTCCTCACCAGTGAATCCACCCGCGCCGCAAAACAACCCCCCCTCAACGTCCTGCTCTTCACCGCGGACGACTTGAATTGCGATTCACTCGGCTGTTACGGCTCAACCGTCCCTGACGTCTCCCCCAACCTCGATCGTTTCGCGGCCCAGTCGATGCGGTTCGACCGCGGCCACGTGACCGTCGCGATCTGCCATCCCAGCCGGGGCGTCCTGGCGACCGGACGCTATCCCCATCGCAGCGGCGTCATGGGCTTCATGCACACGCAGCGAAAAATCCCCACCGCCATGCAGTCGTTTCGCGACGCCGGCTATCTGACAGGAATCCTGGGCAAGGTCGGCCATTCCACCCCGCACGCAAACTACAAATGGGATTTCACGCACGATCAGGGGGCCCTCGGCGCGGGACGCAGTCCCAAGAAATACTATGACTACTCGGTCGAGTTTCTCGCCCGCTGCCAAAAAGAGGGCAAACCGTTTTACTTCATGGTCAACTCGCATGATCCGCATCGGCCCTATCATCTGCCGCAAGCGAAGTTGGCCGGCAGATACAAGGAGGCCGAGGCACCCTCGCGTCTCTACAAACCGAAGGAAGTCGTCGTGCCCGGCTTTCTCCCCGACATCGCGGGCGTCCGCCAGGAAACGAGTTACTACTTCAATTCGGTACGCCGCCTCGACGACACGTTCGGCCGCGTGATGGCGGCATTGGACGAATCGGGTTTCGCGGAGAACACCATCGTGATGTTTCTCTCGGACAACGGCGTCGCCTTACCCTTCGCCAAATGCAACGCCTATCTGGCAAGCACGCGCACGCCCTGGCTCGTCCGCTGGCCGGGCGTGATCAAGGCTGGGACGGTCGACGAGGGGCACTTCATCTCGGGCATCGATTTCTTCCCCACCGTTCTGGAAGCCGGCGGACTCGACGTCCCCGCCGGCCTGGACGGGAAGAGCTTCGTGCCGTTGTTGAAAGGGGAATCCCAGTCGGGACGCGCGCAGGTGCATACGCAGATCGACTGCAAGGCCGGAGGCGACGCCGTCCCCATGCGGTGTGTGCAGGACGCGAACTTCGGCTACATCTTCAACGCCTGGGCGGACGGCGATCACTGGTACCGCAACAACAACGAAGGTCTTTCAATGAAGGCGATGGAAGAGGCCGCCAAGACGGACGCCGCCATCGCGGCCCGCGTGAAAGTGTTCCGCTATCGATCCGTCGAGGAACTTTACGACCTGAAGAACGATCCCGACTGCCTCAAGAATCTCGCAAATGATCCCGCACACCAACGTACGCTATCCCACATGCAGGCCCAATTGAAGGACTGGATGGCGGCGACTGAGGATCCGCTGCTGGGAGCGTTCGACAAACGAGACGATCCCAAGGCGATGAGCGACATCATGTGGAAAGAGTACGCTCCTTACGGTGCCAGGAAGCAGTCGGGCAAACGCACGAAGGCCAAGAACCGCAAGAAGACGGGCAAGAAACGGGGGGCCAAGAAGGCTCAGTGACTCGATTCGGTGGTTGCCGGGACTTCGCAGGGTGCCACTGGCGTCTCGCCAGTGCTTCGGCCATCCCATCGGAGAGACTTCACAGTGGTGGGTGGCAGGGTCAGCAGCGAAGCGGATGGCCCTGGACGAACCACACCCTACTTCAGCGTCTTCAGAAACTCCTCAACGTTCGGTTCACCCTTGAGGTAGCCGATCGATTTGAGAAACGTGTGAGCGGACGTCAACGTGGCGGTGAAGGCCCTGTTCCCGTTGCGTCCGAAGTTGAAGAACCCGTGCGGTTCGCCAGGGTAGCCGTCCAGTTCGCAACGGTTGCCTGCCTTTTTCATCGCGCGAAGGAAGCTCTCGGCCTGAGCGATCGGCACCGTCGTGTCGGCTTGGCCGTGAAAGATGATCGTCGGTGGCAGCTTCCCTTGGACGTAGTTGTTCGGAGAGACCTTTTCAGGCGTCGTGCCCAGACGCGCCAGGAGCGGCGCGTGCTTGGGGTCGTCCGGACTGCGGTTGAAGCCTTTCGCGCTCAGATCGAGTGCGGGATTGAACAACAATAGGGCATTGGGAACGCAGCTGACGGTCGAGTCCTCGCCCGGTTCGTCGAAATCGGGCAACGTGGCGACGGCGGCCGCCAGATGGCCTCCCGCCGATCCACCTCCCGCGGCGATTCGCCCGGGGTCGATGCCCAGCCGCGAGGCGTTGGCCCGCGTCCAGCGCAGCGCCGACTTGGCGTCCGCAATCGACTGAATGACCTTCGATTTGTGCCGGGTTTCAACGCGGTAGTCAGCGGTCAACGCGACGATTCCGTGAGACGCCAGGTAGGCGGATTGGGCGGCGAACTGTGTGGGCGAGCCTGCGCGCCAGCCGCCGCCGAAATAGAACACGACCGCGGGCCGGCTGTCACCCGGTTTGTGGTCCGGGGGAAGGAACAGGTTGATCTTCAGCCGCACGTTGCCGACGGTCTTGTAGGTTTCGGAGCGCGTGGGTTCCGGGCGCTGACGACCGCGAGACTTCTGCCAGGCGAACGCGGGAGACGCGATCAGCAGCAGAAGGGATGCGAAGAGAATGGAACGCATGGCTGTCGGCCTTTCATGGAAGTGTTGCTGCACAGTCACCTCGAGCATTGTCACATTTCGCGGCAGCACAGATCAAGCATGAGAGCAGGGCTCTTCACTGTTTCAAGAGAGCGTTCTCCCAGAAAGAACGACCGTTGAACGTTTGCTTGCAGCACGGAGCGACCGGCTTCACCGCTGCGCCGCAACCGCCAGACGCACGAGTTCCGCAACCGTCCGCACCTTGAGTTTGCGCATCAGATTCGCGCGGTGCTTCTCGATGGTCTTCTCGCTCAGGCTGAGTTGGGCGGCAATGGCCTTGTTGGGGCGCCCCGCGACGACAAGATCCAGCACCTCATTTTCGCGCGGCGAAAGCACCGACAGCTTGGCGTCGGCGATCGCCCGCTCGCGCGCTTCGTCCTCGGCTTGTTTCTGTTGCGTCAAGTCGCGCGCGATGGTGGAGAGAAACATGACCTTGCCCGCTTCGTCTTTGTGAGCCAAAAGTACCAGCGAAACCGGCACTTCGAGATCGGCGCGCGTGATCAGCGTCGACTGCCCGGACCAGTTGCCCCTCCGCACCGCGGAGGCGATCGCCGTCGTCGCAATCGTTTCCGATGTTCCGGGGGGGTAGAGGGCCGCGATTGTGAGCGCACCGAGTTCCCCCTCCTCGGGAATTCCCAACAGTCGGCGCCCCGCCGGGTTGACGTACAGAATTCGTCCCGTCGGATCGGCCATCGCCACGAGGTCGGTCGTCGCATGCACGATGGCCTCGAACCGCTTTCGGTCCCATTCGGCCTGTCGGATCATCTGGCGTCCATCCCATTCGCGAAGCGCCCGTTGGACGATGTGTGGCATGTCGGCCAATGTGACCTCGGATTTGATCACGTAATCGAGCGCCCCGACGGCCACCTTCTCGTTTCCGTGACTCGTCAACAGGACGACCGGAAAACCTGCGCCCTCGGGATCTTCCGGAATCAACTCAATGCCGTGTCCGTCCGGAAGCAGGTAGTCGGCGATCAGCAGTCTCGGCGGCGAATCCTCGATCATCCCCCGCGCCTCGTCGAGCGTCTGTGCGACGCGCAGCTCGAACTCGGATGAATGACGGGAAAACGCCCGTCTTACCAATTCCGCGTGCGCGGATTCGTCTTCGACGAGAAGAACGCCGTCGTTTGAATCTGACATTTGTTGCATTCGAGGTAAGTCTTGGAGACGACCGAGGATTGGAGTCCGATCCCGGCTGGATGTTTTGACAAGGCATCGCTTGGAGCGCTGGGGAACGAGACTTACGACGCGGGACAGCCCGCGAAGCGGTTCCAGGAAAGCCAGTAAGACCCGAAGTCCTCAATCATCTCAGAGAACGCCGCAAAGTCAATCGGTTTCACCAGATAACTATTGGCACGGTACTCGTACGCCTTGTCGATGTCCGAGTCGGCCTCGGACGTCGTCAGGACGACGACGGGAATCGTCGCCAAGCGGTTGTTGGATTTGACCTTCTGAAGGACCTCAAGTCCATCGATGCGGGGCATCCGCAGATCGAGCAGCACGACGTCCGGCCGCGGGCTCAGTGACGGGTCCGTGTAGTCGCCGCGCCGAAACAGAAAATCGAGCGCGGCCTCACCATCGGCAACATGAAACACGGCACTCTTCAACTTGTGACATTCGAGCCGGCGTCGCACCAACATGGCATGCGCCGGGTTGTCTTCAGCGAGCAAGATTGTCGCGGGGTGGCGGGTCATGGCTCTGGTCCTCCTGGTACAACCTCGTCCACTCAGAAACGTACCTCGTGGACTAGAGATCTGTAGCAGATTCTACCGGAAAGCGGACCGGCGTTTCGACAGGAATCCGTGACAGAATGCAAAAAAAGTCGTTTGTCCGGAACTCGTCCTTCTCCTTCCTCGCCTTGCTTGTTCCCGGACCGCGAACCGTGTTCAATGGTTCGTAAGTCACTCGGACTTCGCTCTCTGACTGGAGAACCTCATGTTCAAGATGTTTCCGCACGCGATGGCAGTCGTCTGCCTGTTCGCGTTTGTCGATGCCGTCCTTGCAGCCGATCGTCCTCAACTTGAGCCGCAACCCGGCAAGGCCCCCGACAAGATCAACGGACTCCCCTTAATTTTCGCCGACGACTTCGAATCGGGAAAGGCTCCCGCCTGGGAACCGACCGACGCCACTGCCTGGAAGGTCACCCACCAGGGCGACAACCACGTCTACAGCCTGCACAAGAAACGCAGCGACTTCAATCCCCCCGTCCGCTCGCCTTTCAACCGCTCGCTCCGCAAGGACGTCGTCGTCGGCGATTTCGTTCTCGACGTGCGATTGCAGTCCACCATCCCCGATTACAACCATCGCGATCTGTGCCTGTTTTTCGGCTACCAGGACGACGCCCATCTACACTACGTGCATCTCGGAAAACGGGCCGACCCGCACGCCAATCAAATCTTCATCGTCAACGACAAACCCCGCACCAAGATTTCGATCACCACGACCAAGGGGACCAATTGGGACGACGAGTGGCATCACGCCCGCATCGTCCGCGACGTCTCCGAAGGCACGATCGCCGTCTACTTCGACGACATGCAGACGCCCGTGATGACCGCCAAGGACAAGACCTTCACCTGGGGACGCGTCGGCATCGGCTCGTTTGACGATACCGGGAACTTCGACCACGTCCGGCTCTACGGGACCGTCGTCAAACCGAAACAGTCAAAGTGACCTGACACCATTCTCGGCGCGGTCCGTGGCCGCAGCGAAACGGAGAAGAACAATCAGCCGCTGGGCGCTAGCCCACCGTTCAGACAGTCGGGAACCGGACGCTAGCGCGTTCCGGCTGATTCTGGCAGACGTGCAAGAGAACTTCGCGCAGGAAAGACGAAATTTCAACGTTTGTAGTAAAGAGTTCCCCACCGGAGAGACTCGTCATGGTTCGCAACTCGATTCGCGTGATTCTGTGCTGCTCCCTGTTCGGCGTTTGGAACGCAGCCGTTCCTGCCGCACCGCCCAAGACGGTTCCCGGCAGCAAGTTGTTGCAACTTGAGGAAGAACTCGACGTCGCCATGGTGGCGGGCATCGATCGCTTCGCGCTCCGCGAACTCGCCGCCTCACGCGCACGCCGTGCCGCGAAGTGGTCTCGTGATTACACCTCCCCCGACGCCTACGCCAAGAGCGTCGCCGCCAACCGCCAGCGATTTCGCGCGATGATCGGCGCTGTCGATGATCGCATCCCCAGCGCGGACATCGAACTGATCGCCACCACGCAGCGCGACTCCGTCGTCGCCAAGGCCAAGAACTACACGATTCACCGCGTCCGTTGGCGCGTGCTGCCCGGCGTCACCGCCGAGGGGCTGCTGTTCCAACCCGCCAACGCACCCACCGCACGCATCGTGGCCCTCCCCGATGCCGACTGGACGCCCGAGATGTTCGCGGGACTGGCGGACAGCCTCGAAAACTGCGCACCGATTCCCAAGCAGCTCGCCGAATCCGGATGCCAGGTGCTCGTACCGACCCTCATCAGCCGCGCCGCCAAGTTTTCTCGCAATCCCCTCGTCTCGGATACGAATCAGCCTCACCGCGAATTCGTCTACCGCATGGCGTTCGAGATGGGGCGGCACGTCATCGGCTACGAAGTGCAGAAAGTTCTGGCGGCTGTCGATATCTTCGAACGTTTGGGAACTGATGCACCGATCGGCGTCGTCGGCATCGGCGAGGGCGGACTGATCGCACTCTATTCCGCAGCCAGTGATTCCCGCATCGACGCCGTCTGGGTCAGCGGCTACTTCAACGAGCGCGAGGGCGTCTGGGCAGAGCCCATCTACCGTAACGTCTTCGGCCTGTTGACCGAGTTCGGCGATTCGGACCTCGCCGGCCTCGTCGCCCCCCGCGGCCTCTTGATCGAAACAGCCGTCGTCCGCGAAATCACCGGCCCGCCCGCACCCAAGAAGGGCCAGCGCAGTGGCGCGGCGCCAGGTGCGATCACCACGCCCGATCTGAAAGCGGTCCGACGCGAAGTGGAGCGAGCCCGCGTCCACTTCGCTAAGCTCTCTGCCGAGAAACAACTTCGTCTCGTCAGCGACGGCACGATGACGATGTCGGCCGGTTCCAGGCAGGCAATTTCCGAATTCACCGCTCTATTGGGAATCGGCAAGCCCGGCCCGTCCGCAGCGTTGACTCTCTCAAGCGACGCGAAACCCGACGCCGATGCCGACGCGCGTCAGGAACAACAGGTCGACGAACTCGTCGAATTCACCCAGGCACTCCTCCGCGACAGCGCCCGCAAACGCGACCTGATTTGGAACCAGACCGACCGCTCGAGTGTCGAAGGCTGGACCAAGACTTCCGGAAAACTTCGCGACTGGGTTTACGACGAATTGATCGGCCGACTCCGCAGCCCCACGATGCCCCACTATCCGCGCACCCGCCTCGTCATCAACGAGCCCACCCACACCGGCTACGAAGTCGTACTCGACGTCTACCCCGACGTCTTCGCGGGCGGCATCCTGCTGCTGCCCACCGACCTCAAGCCGGGTGAGAAACGCCCCGTCGTCGTCTGCCAGCACGGACTCGAAGGCACCCCCACCTCGACCATCACCTATGATCCCAACGGAGGCTTCGGCCCCTATCAGGCCTTCAGCACCGAACTCGCCAAGCGCGGCTTCATCGTCTACGCCCCCCAAAACCCGTATCGCGGCCGCGATCGCTTCCGCACGCTGCAACGCAAATCCAACCCCATGAAACGCTCGCTCTACAGCTACATCATCCCGCAGCACGAACGCACGCTCGATTGGCTGGCGACGCTGCCCAACGTCGACGCCGACCGCATCGGTTTTTACGGCCTCTCCTACGGCGGCAAGACGGCGGTCCGCGTGCCCCCGTTCGTCGACCGCTACGCGCTCTCGATCTGCTCGGCCGACTTCAACGAGTGGGTCCGCAAGAACGTCACCAACACCGCCCGCTACAGCTATGTCTTCACGGGTGAATACGAAATCTTCGAATGGAACATGGGCCACGTCGCCAACTACGCCGAACTCTCGAACCTGATGACGCCTCGGCCCTTCATGGTCGAACGCGGACACCGCGACGGCGTCGCCCCCGATGAATGGGTCGCCTGGGAATTCGCCAAGGTCCGCCGACACTACGATGAAATGGGCATCGGCCAAAACGCCGAAATCGAATTCTTCAACGGTCCCCACATGATCAACGGTAAAGCCACCTTCGATTTCCTGCATCGGCACCTGAACTGGCCCAAGCGCTGATTGCCCCAATAGCCGCCGGATTACGTGACTATGTAGAACGGAATTCATTCCGTTCAGCCGAGTGCCCCAAGAACCGCGCATCGTGCTGGAATTCGCGTTGATTGGCGTCCATTCGCGGTTCCATCCTCTTAGTGCGGTAACACTTCAGCCAATTGAAATAGAAAGGCCTGTCAAGAAAACGGAGAACCAGGAAAGGGATACTTCTGCGCGACAAGTCTCGGTGATTCTTGACGCGTTCCCAGAATTGTCCCCAGAGACGCCGTCACATTGCCGACAGCGCTGACGATTGTCGTCTCTGTGTCCTCTGTGCTCTCTGTGGTAAGTCGATTTCTCCAAGACAGCTTGTACGAAGAATTGAACCACAGAGGACACAGAGATCACAGAGTTTCTCCCGAAAGCGTGTGAGTATTGGGAGTCGAGTTTTCTTGGGAACATACAGTTCAGACGGCTGAAGTGTTACGAAACTCGAAATCCGAAACAAATTCAAAATGCGGTAACACTTCAGCAAAATAGAATGGAAAGGTTCATAAGGAAAGCAGGAAGGCAGGAAAAGAGTTCCATGTTCGATTGATCTTGGAATACCGTTGCCCTTCGGGGCTCTTCTTCTTGTTTGGGTCTGTTCCGCGGGCTTGACGCCCGCAGCTATTGGATTAAGCCGCTTTGCGGCTCAAGACGCACGTCCTCCTTTCCTTTGGCTGAAGTGTTGCTTAGTTCGAAGAAATGCGACGGCGAGTCCCCAGCCGCACGGTCGCGACATCGTGCCGCGCAAAGTGCGTCGTACGCCCAAATCTGATCGACATAGACATACCGTCTTGTTTCGGCCGCCCCCGACGAATACACTGAAGCTCCATTCGGCCGTCCAGAGGCCGGGGTGACGTCAAATCAGATTTCCGAGCCGGAGTTGCGATTCATGAAACGACTCAGCGAGTTTCGGTCTGCGGCGCTGTTCTCAGTGCTGTTGTGCTGTTGGCAGCCGGCCATGGCACAGGAAGCGACTGACTTGCAGGCCGAACGCAAAGTCCGGCTGGAATTCATGGCGCAAAAACTCGACGAGTTCCGTTTGTTCCGGGAAGACAAACCCGACGAGCATTTCCCCCGGACGAAGAGCCCCGTATTGCGATACAGCAATCCCGTCCGCAATTTCTTCAGCGATGGTGCGACGTTCCTGTGGCTTGACGGAAAACGGCCCCTCGCCGTCGGCAGCATTTCGGTCCGTGGGAACGGGCAGGTCTTCCGCGAGTTCACGTCGTTGAGCGAAAAACCGCTCTCCTGCGTGTACAAGAACAAGGTTGTCTGGTCGCCCCGCGCAAGCGGGCTGCCCCGTCAAACGTTTGACGACGCCCCCGAGCCCTCGACCTCGCCCAGACTGCGCCTCACTCAAATGCGGAGGCTCGCCGGAAGATTCACCGTGACGTTCAAGAGCCCCAAGATGCGCGATTTCGGGGACTCCCGGCTATTGACCCAGCCGCTCTATCGCTACGCGGCCGATGCCGACGGCCTGATCGACGGCGCGATCTTTGCCTTTGCCGAAAGCAACGATCCCGAGTCATTGCTGATTCTGGAGGTGATTCGCAAGTCCTCCAACGCGAAACCGACTTGGAGGTACTCCTTGGCACGCATGTCGTCGGTGCCCCAGGTGTTTCGCCTGGACGGCCGGGAGATTTGGTCGGTCAAGGGTTTCTGGAAAAACCCGCGATCGCGAAACGACCCCTACGTGGAAGCCTGGGTCGGCAAGTACCAAAGTCCGCCGAAGGATGAAAAGCCGATTCGCGCGGAGGAGTGAGGAACGAATCGAACGACGCGCTTCCCACTCATCGCCTCATCGTCGCGACAATCCGCGCGCGTTCTTCCGCCGTGCGGGCGGCTTTCAACTTGCCTGCCCAGTGCTCGCGCGCCACCCGGCCAGCGTGAGATTCCGCTTCTTCCAGATCGATTCCATACTTCTCGGCCATATGCGCGGCAATCTGCTCGACGTCGCCCGCCGTGTAAGAATCGGCGTCTCGATAGTCGTCCCAGTCGATGCCGCAGCAGGACTGAAACCCGCCCCACCCGCCGCCGAGTGCAGCGCATGACGATTCTGCAATCCCGTGGAATCTGATGCGCCTTGATCCAGGACTTTGACAGAAATCGTCGAAACGTCCTGCCCGCGACGGGGTTTGAAGGGGGCGGACACGAACCGTTCACCTTCAGGAGGCGTGGCAGATGTCGAGGCGTACGATGACGGCGGTGGCGATGTTGGCGCTGATTTCGATATTGCCGACGGGCGATGCGAACGCGCAGCCGGGGCGGAGTCGCGGGGGCGGAAACAGCCAGTTTGCGAGCCGAGCGCCGGGCGTGGGGGAGTCGCTTCCGGACGTGACCGCCTACGACTCTCAGGGGAAGGAGTTTCCCTTGAGCCGATTGAAGGGAGCACACTCGGTTCTGGTGTTCGGCTGCCTGACCTGACCCCCTTTCCTCCGAAACGTCTCCAGTTTGGAGACCGTGTATCGTGATTACGCGCCCCAGGGCGTGAAGTTTTACTACATCTACAAGGCGCTGGCCCATCCCGAAAAGGACGGATACGTACAGCCGTATTCGCTCGAAGAGCGGCTGATGCACGTCAAGGAAGCGCAGCGAACGCTGGGCAGCAAGTTCACTTGGCTGTGCGATTCGATCTCGAACGATCTCAAGCATTCGCTGGGGGACGCTCCCAATTCGGAGTTTCTGATCGGGCCGGACGGCAAGGTGCTGGCCAGCCGGAACTGGAGTAGACCGGACGAATTGCGGAAGGATTTGGAGAAGTTCGTCGGTCCGGTGAAGAATCCGACGCGGGTCTCCGACCTCGACATGAAGCGGCAACCGCCGCCGAAAGTGGCGGCCTCGGGCGTCGTCCCGCGGCTCAAAGTTCCCGGTGGTTTGCAAGCCGTGAAGATCACCCCGCAGAACGCCAAGCAGCCGTTTTACGTGAAACTGCGCGCCGAGGCGGACGACAAGCTGTTGCGCGACGGTGCGGGGGCGTTGTACTTGGGATTTCACGTCGATCCGATCTACCGCGTGCATTGGAACAATCTGGCGGCGCCGATCAAGTACGAGATCACGGCCGCGGAAGGCGTGAGCATCTCGCCCGCGAAAGGGAGCGGGCCGAAGGTGAAGGAAGAGTCGGACATCGATCCGCGTGAGTTTCTGTTGGAAGTGACCGGGTCAGACGGCACATCTCTCGAACCGATTGAATTGACGGTGCGGTATTTTGCCTGCAACGACCACGAGGGCTGGTGCAAGGCCGTGACGCAGAAGTACACGATCTCGCTGGAACGCGACCGAGACGGGGGTCGGGCGATGTCGCGCAGCGGAAATCGCGGGCGGCCGGGGGCGGGTCCGGGACGGCGTCCAGGCGGCGGTCCGCCTCGGGGAGGTCCGCCCGGCGGGTTCGATCCAGCACGTTTGTTCGAGCGTTTCGACGCGGACAAGGACGGCAAGTTGACGCGGGATGAGTTGCCGCCTCCGATGCGCGCGCGGATGGAGCGCATGGACGCCGATGAGGACGGGGCCGTGACGCTCAAAGAGATGGAGGCGATGCGCAGACGGTTTCGGGGGAGGTGACGCCAGCGATTCGGGAAACTCGCGCCGAGGCGCGGAGACGCAGAGGAGTCGCCGGGGCCCGGTTTGTGGGATCATTGAGTCCGCCCCGCCGGCATCGTACGATGAACATCCCCCGTCGTTTCAGATTGCCCGTCGAGGAATGGTCATGCCCGAATCCAAGAAGATCCCCGTCGCGTTGATGACCCATGCCGACGGCGCGCACGTCGGTGCTTACATTACCGCACTCGCGGCGAGCGACGTCTGTCAATCCGTCGCACTGTCCGACCCCGACGGTCGCTGGGAGGCCGAAGCCAAACGCAAGCTTGGCGACCGGCTTAAGGCCGTCTATCGCAATCACGAACAGATGCTCGCCCGCGAACAACCGACGCTGGCGCTGATCACCTACGAAGCCCGGCTCGCCCCCGAGGTGATTCTGCACGCGCTCCGCGCCAACTGCCACGTCTTCGCCGAAAAGCCCTCGTGCGTGCGGGTGGCCGACTTCGAACCGCTCGTCCGCGAGGCCGACAGTCGGCACCGCCACCTGATGCTCGCTCTCGCCAACCGCCTCAACCCCGAAGCACTGCACGCCCGCCGCCTCATCGTTCGTGGCGAGATCGGTCAGGTCTACGGACTCGAAATGCACCTCATCGCCGACCAGACCCGGCTCACGCGCAAGACCTATCAACAGCAGTGGTTCACGCAGAAGGCCCGCGCGGGCGGCGGCCACCTGATCTGGCTCGGCATCCATTGGCTCGACCTGGCGATGCACGTGACCGGCGCATCAATCGACTCCGTCAGCGGCTTCACAGCCAACGTCGGCGGACAGCCGATCGACGTCGAGGACTCCGCTGCCGCCGCTCTCCAATTCGACGCCGGTTTCCTGGGAACCGTCACCTCGGGCTACTATCTCGACAAGGGATACCACTCACACATCAAGATCTGGGGCTCGAAAGGCTGGCTGCACCTCGAAGCCATGCAGGATCGCCCCTTGCACTGGTCGACGACCAAGGGACCGGGCGCGGGCCAGACTCAGGAATTCAAACAATCCAAAACCCCGCGCGGCTACACACCCTACGTAGACGCCGCCCTCCGCGCCGCCGCCGGTCTGGCCGATCCGCCGATCAGCAACGCCGACAGCCTGCGGGCGCTAAAGACGGTGTTTGCGATCTACGACTCCGCGGAATCGGGGAAGCGCGTCGCGATTGCTCGCTAAATCACTTTCGCCTCCCGGTAGCCACGTTCGCCAGAACGTGGACATCCGCGGCTTGCCCGGCTGATTCATCATCCGCTGGGCGCTCACCTCTGTACTACAAACGTTGAAGTTTCGTGTTTCCTGCGCGAAGTTCAAGCCGCGATTGTGTTGAGTGCTTCCGAAACATTGCAGCCCGCCCACGTCTTGCAGGTTCGATTTCGTTGTCGCCTTGCTGAGGCTCGAAGAGCCGGCATGAAATAGC
>PVBE010331138.1_pt1 | contig 12904 bp, 15 predicted proteins | sample 1631181 | NCBI WGS metagenome assembly PVBE01 (sample SAMN08397723, study PRJNA350692) | Marine metagenome, whole genome shotgun sequencing project. | isolation source: water | place: Pacific Ocean | collected 2012-04
CTCTTTACTTCCTCTGGTTCAAAACGTGAACAACAATGCTGGACAACCGAGGGCTCAATCCCTCTTAGACAGCCTCATTTCCCAGACCTTGGGTGAGCTGATCTGCAAGCACCAAATCGATCCTGAGCTTTTTGTTCCTGGGGCCATCTCACTGGGAAAAGACGAGGGCTGGAGACTTGCTAACGAGCGCTATGCGGAGAGGTTGAAGGATGAGGCTCGTAACCCAGAAAATGGCTTGAGGCCAAATGAAGTTGGACAGAAAGAACGTCACATCATGCGTCATGTTGATCGCTACTACAGAGAGACACCTGCAGAAGACTGGAATCTGTACAGCGTTCATTCAAATAGCAAAGGCGCACTAAAGCCTGGACTTGAATTGGCTGGCCACCGCATGCACCCGAAACACCGCAAAGCTGGCGATTGAAGGCCGAAGTTTGATTGCAGGGGCTCGCTGATAAGGATCTATTTGCCGCCGGTGAGTTGGTTGGGCGCGATGGACCGTCTGGAAATTTATGGCTTCACTGCTGATCCAGAAACCTACGAGCCAATCCACGCGTGGGAGTTCGTGCTCTCAAATCCAGCGGTTCCAATCATGGTTGAGGAGTCAGCACTGAAAGCACTAGCGGCAACATCCGCTGGTCAGCTTGCAGTTGGGTTGAACGGCATCAACTCTGCAGGTCAGAAGTCACGTCCTGATCGCCTGCGACCAATGCTTACGCAACTAGCGAAGGGGGGGCGAGCAATGACGGTTCGGTTCGATCACGGTGAGTCTTCCCGCAAGGCTGCTGAAAGGATCAGCCATCAGCTCAACAAGGCTGGTGCCAAAGCAGGTTGTTTTTGCTGGACCGGTGGCGACCTACCAGAGAAGACGGACGATTATTTCGCTGAGCAGTTCATACGCCGCTACCGAGGGCAAGAGCCATTGCGGGAACCAATGCCGGGCAAGAAGTGGGAGGACCTCACCGTCGTTGGCAAAGTCAAACTGCCTTACTATTCAAGGCTTGAGGGTGAATGGCCAACTACGACTATCGATCGTGAGTTCGCTGCAGAAGATATTGCTAAGGCCAGGATCGAAAGCCGGCTGATTGCTCTGGTTGCCGCTACAGGCACAGGCAAGACAGAGGCAAGCGTCGCTGCTGTCGAGTTGATGGAACGAGTCTCTGGCAGCAAATCCGTTGTCATTGGCCTCTATCACCGCAAGTCCTTAGTTCATAAAGGTGCGGCTGAGTTCGGCGTTAGAGATATGTCGGCAGCGAAAGAAACGGCAGATCGCGAAGGTTGCAATTCCACCAGAGACGGACTCTTTTGCTGCTGTGAGTCAATCAAGAAGCCAAACATGGAAAAGACTCTGCTGGCAATGTCTTACGACTTGGAAGAGAATCCAAGAGACACGATTCTGTTCTTAGACGAGATCAGCCAGAGCGCGTTTCATCTGTTGGTAGGTGGCACCGATGGAATGCCGAAGATTCGTCGGGAGGCAGTGAATGCAATCGAGCGGCTAATTCGCAACCCTTACGTCACTGTTATTGCTGCTGAATCCGGTATGGGAGATATAGAGCTTGCCTGGTTGCAGGCACTCAGCGGAGTCAAGCCACAGGTGATCAAATCGACCTTTACTCGGAAGAGTGCTCTTTATTTCGGAGCCAACAGCAAGGAGAACATCGATCACCTCCAATTTGATTGTCTTTTGGGGCTACATGCTCAGCAGAGTGTATGCATGCCTTTAAAACAACCCACCTCAGTCGCCCAGGTGCTTTAGTCCTCTGTTCGTGAAGCGCTATCCGCGAAGGTCTTCTCCAATCTTGCTTTAGTTGCATCATTAGGGGCGATCTTGCGACTAGCGATGCCCTTTTGTTGCCTCCTGGAGCCAAGGAAGCCGCCTGCTTCTTGCCCACCGTGATTTGCCATGCCTTTGCTGAACATCAATGCTTTTGGGACTCCCCCAATTCCCAGGCCAAAGAGCACAGCCAGTGCGATAAGCAGTACTAAAGCAGTGGGCGTCTCCATTTCAGGCAATCAGGGTTTTAAGAATTAGAGCACATCCATGTTTTTGATAGTGTAGAGTCCTTTGGCACAATCACAAGCACCGATCTTTTAGATCTCTACAGTTTTTTATATCCTTTGAGACTAGATAAACTAATTAATCCTTGAAATGGGCATCAATTTCTAGAGGTATCTCCAGGTGTGTTAGAAACAATCGAGGCGAGACAAATCCTGTCGTTACTTGCTCAGAACGTGTTGGGTCAATAGCGCCTTGCCCGAGATTTGAGGTATTGGCCACAAGTCATAGGTAGATGTGTATACCCACGGGATCAAAAAGGCCACATTTCAGGTGGTGGCCACGTTGGCCAATGCATCACGCACTGCTTGCCTGACGAAAAGCCGGCCCGCTTTTTCCATGGCACGCACTGCTGCATCGTCATTTGCATAGAGCCTGAGCGATAGGGGCCTTTTGGCCAAGGGCTCAGCACCAGGCGCAACCGTGTACTGATGCTGTTGCAAGTGCTGGGCTGAAGGCATCTATCTGGCGCGTATACGTGTCTACATGATAGTTAACAGGATGAGGCTGGTCACCCTATAAAGGAAGTATCTGCCAATTAGCTGATATTTATTTATGCCGAGAGCGATGGCTTTGAGCCACCACCGATAAGTAAACAAGCTTTTAAAACCAATGAACCCCACATGCATTGCGGCATAGGCTGCAGTTCTGCTGCTCCTCGTCATCGTCCTTCTTTGGGCGACAGAATCACGTCACACCAGATTCCAGCGCTATCGCCGCATGGGCTGGACCTGGCAACAGATCGCAGATCGCTATCGATGTTCAGCCAATACAGCTAGGAGGTGGTCCGAAAGCGAGATCAGGAGAGCAGGATGACAGCTCGGTCACATAGCGGTTCAACGCAGTAAAGAAGACAACACTTGCCCCCCCCCCGAGGGGCGGTGCTTTTATGTGTGACATAAATCGTGTGGGTCCTATAAGGACTCCTTGCACTAGAGGTCAGCTATAAACCTTGCCAACCAATGGACCTGCCTGATCATCAGTAAAGACAGGAGTCACTTCCCAGTCAAGGAACTCAGCCCACTCAGCCGCATGCTCATAGCAGACTCCAGCGTCGTCGGTTTCGACAATGATCCAGCCCTGTACAGAGCCTGGTGCGTGAAACCGCTGCCAAGACTTGCACTTAGGCATAGGGGCACCTGTTGCAAGGAACTTACGAGCTGCTTTCTCGTGATAGCCAGTTTTAAAGCTCCAATGCATCAGGAAGGTCATGTCAAACAAAAAAAGCATCATCCTTCTAATCGATTTACTTCAAAGCCAATGTCACCCAAGTGACAGTTTCAAGAAACGACTACTTACCCATTGCTCTCCTTAGTTTTGCAGCTTCATCGATACCTTCCATGATCGTGAAGGTTGCATTCTCTATGGCTGACTTACGGATTTTGCTTAGCTCTTGATACTCAGCTGATTCATAAGCAGGGTAAGAGAATCTATACGCTGAAGAAAAACTCGAAAGAATCTTAATTCTAACCTCCATTAGTTGCGCATAATGACAGAAGTGCCCGGGGGAAAATACACGTTAAGTAATAATATAGCTCCCCAGACTAGTCTGGTCTCTATTCCAAGGACTTGAGTCCTCTTCTTTATCTTCTTTTGTATCACATGGCATGCCCAAATAATGAAGGCTAGCAAGTATATAAGATTAATGGGAGTTGCGATCAGAAAAGGACCTACAAGACAAAGCGCACCTTGGCCATAACTGTTCCATTCTTAATTCCGAGATAAGAGCCTGTGTAAGCATAAGCCCAAAATATCGAGCTTCCTAAAGCGAGATAACTAGTTATCCTTAGAAATTTACACATGAATTGTTTATGACTAAGAGGTATACTTTGTACTATATGTCAACGTGTTTAGTTCAGAGGATCTATTCACTTAATACAACCTTAGGTAAAGCCTCACGTTTATTTGACCTGTACTTAGACATGGATTCACAGGCTGTAGCAGACATCTCACCTTCAGCACAGAATCTTATTTTCTTATTATGCGGTACATCTGCCGTGATAATTCAGTTTGCTTGTTCATTAATGATTTGTTGGATGTAGTTCGTTGATGGTTGATTTGATTAGGGTTGGAGATGGGATGGCCAAGTGAGCAATACACACTCACATGGGAATATTATGAGAAACATTAAAGCTAGATTGTCAAGGATTGTCTTTCAAGGAACCTCTTGATAAATAAAGGTTATCTGCATTAATCAAAGGAAGCCTTGCATAATTCAACTCTGATCATTAGCCAATCTTTTCTTATGTCATGCAACACTTTTTAAATCTCTTGCTCTTAGTATCATTCATATTTGCAATAGTATTGGTTATAAGAGTATGGAAATCAAAGATCAGCTACCTTGCTCTAGTTAGTGTTCCTGTTCATCAGGGTTAAAGATCGCTAGTCCTTCTCCTGGTCTATTGCCCTCCACATACATGCCATGCCGTGAGCACCGTGTAGCGATTGCCCTGCTTCTTGACCAACACACCTGAACCCTGGTTGGTAGCTTCTATGCGGACAGTGATTGCCTTGGCGATACGTGCTACTGCTTATGCATCTTGATCAACTACTGCTGGTGCTTGTAGAAGGACTGCTGTGGCTGCTGTTGTGATGCCAGTAAGGATGCCCAGTAGCAGCGGTTGTCCTAAAGGCAGCAGCGGCAAAGCAGCAGCAGCAAGAGCACTAGTGCTGGTTGATCTCATCATCAGGCTCCTGTGTCCTCAAGCTTTAACGGCCCATTGATGCCAATGGCAACGCTCACATCATCACCACTTCCCTCAGTAGTGATTCGATCTAAATCCTCATCCAATTCATGACATTCACCGCCATCCCTTTTTATAGAAGCCTTGCTCACTAAATAGTGCGCCAGCGTCAAGAAATCAGTGTCAGCAGCACAGGATTTACGCACTCCATCCGTGCTGAGCAAAAGAGCAAAAGGAGACTGCCCGCGATTAATGGATTCCGTCGTGCTGCGTTCGGCGAAATGTTGCAGCGCATCGTTTTTACACAGACTGAACGTCGATTCACCTTGCAGGCCAACATTCTCTTCTCTGTTAATCAGCTCTGCCTTGTTGGCGTTTGAATGGCTATTCCAACCAACACGCACCAGGTCCCAATCACCAAGGCCTGTGCAGCACCACCAATGGGGCGTCATCACAACCAGGCCAAGCGTGCAGCCATAGCTATAGACGGAAAAAGCCTCTGCTTGTCTTTCTGCTGGTTTCTCAAATCGCTGCCAATCGTCTGCAACAGCAAGCCGCCAGGTCTCAATCAGCTTTTCTGGCAGCGCTTGCTTTTGCCATTGCTGCCATTTGAGCAAGTTGCTGCTTGATGGTGCTGACCAATTAAGCAGGCCTCTGCCTAAAGCTTTTCTGGCTTCTTTGATGGCGATCTCACAAGCAAGTCTGCTGCCGACATCACTACGCCAATAACGTGCCCCTCCATGACCATCAGAGACTGCCATCAGCTTGATCGGCACTCCGCTTCTGCTGCGAAGACTCGCGCTTAAGGAATAGTCCTGACAGACAACGCCCTTGCGCCGATGACTTGCACCGATGAGGCTGCGATGGATTGGAGGTTGCCAGTTCACCAAACCACAGGCCCTACACCGTCAATCGGATCAATCATGGTGGGAGGTAAATCAGGGAGAGGGATATTGCCCTCAGTCGCTGATCCTTTCGTACGACTCACCGGCATCGATGCCGCACCAACAACGGCAGTAGAGGCCCACTCGATGTATTGCGCCAATGCTGTTGCATTGCTTGCTTGCAGAGGTCGTCTTGCTGATTGACTTCCACCTTGTTGGGCTGATCCCTGCATCTGAGCACGATCAACAGACTCATGACCGATGAAATCCTGCAAGACATCGAGGTTGGCGTCATGACCAAGGGCAATAGCTAGTCGAACAGCTTTTTGCGCCCAACGTTGCTCCATAAACGTGTTGAGTCCAGCCTCAAAGTCATCCGTGGGTTGGCCATCAGAAATCAACACCAACACAGGAGGTAAGGCCCTCTCTTCCATTGGCGGACTTGAGAGCTGCGCGGCAACAAGTTGGAGTGCTTCTCCCATGGCGGTAATGCCATCAGCTTTGAGATCCACCCATTGCAGGTCTTCTACAGGAGTGGGCTCTGAAATATGCCAATCAGCGTGATCCGAAAAACTCACAGCTCGAACCAACACCCTTGCTTCTGGGTTGTCTCCAGCTACTTTCACCATTCCAGGCAACGACTGACGAATCGCCTGATTAAGGGCCTGCATCTTCCCTTGCGCTGCCATTGAACCGGAACAATCGCAGAGGTAAATGAAATGCAGCGGTCGATTGCTAAGACGAACGTTTGGGAAAGGCATGGAGGATTTGCGGTGGTCGTGAGGAGCAGCTGCGCATCAGCTGTTTTGTGAACAATCAGATAGTTGGAATCACATCACCCATTGGCGTGTAGAGCTGAATCAATGCCGCAAGGTTGCAGGTCTTGCCAGCTTCAATCGTTGTCTTGGTGCCATTGGTCAAAATTGCTGTCCAAGATTCATCGCTGAGGTTTTTCAACCCAAGGATGCTCGGATCAGTTGGATGCTGCAGAACCTGCGCGACTGGTTCTTTCAGTTGCGGTGGTTTGAGATTGTCAAAGTGATGGGGGAAAAGGTCGTTATCCGCGCTCACTGTCACAGCTCCATTAGCAAGCCTAAGAATCTGCGGCTTGTTTAACGGCTTGCCGCAATGCCAACACTCCGTCGGTGTTGCTGGCTCGTTAGGGAAGTTCTCCTGCCCGCATTGAAGGCAAAGCTGCCTTCGATCAATGGTCTTAGCAAGAACTTCTTTCCACTGGCCTGTAAGCGCTCGTTTTGCTGGAGATTTCAAGCCGGCGCAAAAGGTTTGCAAGAAAAGTTGCTGCAAATCCAGCGGATATATCGGCCAAGTCATCAAGGCAGCTCCGTGGTATTGAAGATTGGGGCGATTGCGTTGATCGGCTGGATCAAAGATGAAAACAGGGTCTTCTCCATAAAGGCGGCGGCGTGCCGGTTCATCAAGACAATCGACAGCAAGCTCCATTTGGCCTTTGAGGGGATCGTGTCTTGTGAGCAGGCGGAACAAAAGCACCGCCAATGAATACAGATCGCTATTGGTGCCAGGGCGTGCTTGGCCCATCAGCACTTCTGGTGAAATAAAACCTGGAGTACCAAGCACACTGCTCAGTTCATGGCCATCGATATCAACGTTGTCGTTATCGCAAATCAAAATGCTGCCAGTAGCAGGATCAAGAAAAATATTTCCCAGCGAAATGTCCTTGTAACAGAGCCCTTTGCTGTGTAGATCATGAAAATCATCAGCCAAAAAGAAGCCTGCTCTAAGAACGCTTTTCAGGCTGATCTCAATGCGGCCGCTGTAGTGCTCAATCGCGCCAAGAAAATTGTTAGGCCTAAGGCCCATCAGATAACCGCAACCAGGTTCAGAAAGGTTGATGGCAGTAGCCGTTGCTGCTGTTGGCCTTAATAAGGCAATGGGCCAGAGGAAGTCACTGTTTGGCGCCGTTGCACGAATACTTTCCTGGAGTCGTTTGGGCAGGTATGGATCTCGCATCAAGCAATTTGGGAAATACCACTTGAGCGCAAGGCGCTCTCCTGCGACATCCACTTCAAAGACCTGCCCTTGACCGCCACCGCCGAGGCCACGGATAACAGTTAAAGGAGTTGAGAGGCCTTCGAAATCAAGGGATTGGCCTTCTGGCAGGATCCAGTTCATTTATCTAGCCATAGCCTTCAAGGCTATTAGATGACACTGGCCTGAATGTGCAAATAATGCAGCACAAATGAGATGTTCATGTTGCTTATTAAATGGTTTATTGATTAAAGATAAGAAACCTGCCATGTTTAATCTGTCCATATCCCATCAGGGAGTTCAATTGATTTTAACTGCCAATCAATAAGGCCTTTTCTGCGCCAAATACCAGCGACCTTGTCGTCTGTATCCTTAATATAATTACTGGTAACAAAGCGATTGTAGGATGTGTAGTGGTATTCAAAACTAGGTCGTTGTTCTGAATCACCTGAGTTCATTGATTCAGTTTTTGTTGATTCTTTTTGACCTGAAACCTCTGGAAGCTGATCTGTTTGTGAAAGCTCGCCCTCATAAAACAACATCCTCAATCCTGATGGCGTAACTGTCGTATCGACGACCCCATCGATTAGGGGATTGACAATCGCCATGCCCAATAAAGCAAAGGGATTATCTGAATACTCGCTAAGCATTTTCTTGCCTAGGCCAACTTTGATCTGCTCTTTAAGGCTGGATCTAACAGCTGGGAAATCAATGTATTCAGAAGCTCCGCTTGGGTCCTTGCTTTCAAGAGCACTCCTAAATGAATAAATCGCTAGGTATGGGCTGACAAAGATATAGCCGCCAAAAGTTAAGCCAGCAGCTAAAGCTGGCCAAGCAAGCTTTGTCTGATTGAGTTCCAGATTAATTTTCATCGTTGAATTCTACTTAATTTAAAATATGGGCCCTATGGATAGTCAAAGCAGAGCATCCGATTGACGAATAGCTATAGCCTGTGCGCTTATTGCATATTGCGGCACCAGGCTCCTTTTTTACTATCTAGGTAGTCTTTAGTGCGCTGGGCACCAAGAGAGGCTGCCATCTTTAAATCATTGCACCCACTTTTTTCTTTACCCAGAGCATACTTACTAACACCACGAGTGTCTAAAGATGCAGGATCATTTGGCTTAAATTCTAGCGCTTTGTTACTATCAGATAGAGCACCTTGATAATCATGCAATTCATAACTTGACCAGGCACGCCCATTGAATACATATGGATTCCGTGATCCAAGCTCTATTGCCTTATCAAAAAAATCGATCGATCCCTGATAGTCTTTAACGCGTTGCTTTATACCACCAAGAGCACCATAGGGCTCAGCAAGCTTTGGGTTAATCCCAATGGCTTTGATGTAATCAGCAATTGCCCCTTGAACATCTCCTGATCTATCCTTAACATTGGCGCGATTACTATAGGCGAGGGCATACTTTGGGTCAAGCTTTATCGACTCATTGAAATCATAAATTGCACGCTGATAATCACCTGAATTCTCGTAGACAAGACCACGATTAACGTAGGCAATTGCATTCTTTGGGTCAATCTCTATTGCCATTCCAATATCAACCGCCGCTCCACGGTAATCACCAAGATTCATTTTGGCCAAGCCTCGGCCATTAAAGGCTGCAAACTGCTGAGGCTCAATCTCTATAGCCTTGTTGCAATCTTCAATCGCCCCATCATTGTCTCCAATACTCCTCTTGCTATTACAACGATTAGCATAGGCATTTGCACTGCGTGGATCAATCTTTATCGCCTTATTGTAATCGTCTAGCGCCCCATGAGGATCTCCCAGCCTATCTTTAGAAACCCCCCGATTACTGAATGCCATCGCATTGCCAGGATCTATCATTATAGACTTATTGAAATCAGACAGGGCACTTTTAGAATCGCCCATATTACTACTAGCCAATCCACGATTGAGGTAGGCGACTGCATCATTAGGATTGATCTCCAGGGCATTATTTTGATCATCGATTGCTCCTTGATAATCACCCAAGTCATTCTTCGCATACGCTCGTATGATGTATGCAAAGCTCGTTTTTCGTAATTTCAATGCCTGATCTGCCAGGCGAATCATAGTCTGCTCTCTTCCTTTCTTATTGGCCGAGGCAAGCACTTGTGCATAGTAGTCACCAGCCTTTGTAGCAGTGTTATTTGCAACAACAACTGGCGATCCACTAAGGAAAAGCTTGTAATAACTAATTGGTACACCTTGGTTGACACCAGTCTTCATTGAGACTTCATTCCGGTTGGAAGCATATTCATTTTTTTCACCCCTCCCGTGAAGACCAATCAACTCTCCATCAGCATTGAGGAGTACACCACCACTCATTCCAGCGGCTGTCTTGTTGTCATACAGAAGTTGATATCCCTGATCAATGCCTACTTCTGCGTTGGCAACTACATCTCCAGTCTCATAACGAAGATTTTGTGAATTAACGAGAGGGAATCCAGCGACATTGATCGGATCATCGTATTTAACTGCTTTTGCATCTCCAATTGAGGCCACCTCATAATTTCCAGAACTGGAGAAGGTAAGGACTGCCATATCAACCTCACCTAGACGTTTAATACTTCCTTGCTCCAGTTGATGATCCTGGTCATCGGAGGTATAGATCCCAACCTCTTCTCCAGGTCTATTGCTGCTGACCACATGCCATGCCGTGAGCACCGTGTAGCGATTGCCTTCCTTCTTGACGAGCACTCCTGAACCTTGAGTGGCACCTTCTATGCGTACAGTGATTGCCTTTGCGATACGGGCAACTGCAGAAGCATCTTGAGCAACTGCTACTGGTGCTTGTAGAAGAACTGAAGTCGTTGCTGTAGTGACACCAAGCGTGCCCAGTAGCAGCGGTTGTCCTAATGGCAGCAATGACAAGGCAGCAGCATGAGCACTAGTGCGGCGTTTCATTAATGGGAGTGTTCTGTTGGTTAAAGGGTAGGTGGGGGTGCTTTGTAAGCAGAGATTGCTCTAGCTAAATCAACAAGATATGCCCCTTAAGTAACCAGTTTGGTTATCTATTGCTCTACTTTTCACTTCCTAAGCTTGCCTCAAAAGAATTACCACAAAGGCACTTCCCTATCGGCTAATGGGCTTTGTTGCTTAGGTCGAGGTGCTAGAGGAGGGTCTATCTCATCAACGGGCGGTTTCTCCACGTCAGTCTCTTCACTTTGCTCTTCTTTGTCACTGCCACTAGAGGAGCAAAGGTCAAAGGGCTCACATAGTGCTGGGACTTTGAACAATGCAACGACACCAGAAATTGTCACGATTAGAACCCAAAGCAAGCCGTATGGCAGGGGTGGTTTGTTTCCGACTCTTTGAGCAGAAGGCTGATTGCTAATGATAGGTGGACTTGATGGCGTCGGGAAGGGTTCAACAACGGTTGCAGGCAGCTCTTCGGATGGCGGGCTCAACACATTCGGGAAGGATGGATCTGGTGCTGCTTTCTCTTTAAAGGGTATCTGAGGTTCAGATACTGGCGTCAATTCAGATGCCGAACTGCTGGAACCCAAATAACCATCAAGGAAATTGGCAATGCGTGTGATCTGAGCTGGAGCCAATATTTCTTTGGCGTTGACCAGTAATGCATCGCGCTGGGGCAGCAAAACCTTGGCTGGCTGGGCATTGAGGAAGCCAAGGAATGTTGGTTGCGATGCCAGAAGACGAATAGAAGGAAGCAGGGAGACATCTGCTCCCATCAGGTCTTGCAGCAGATTCAAGGCCGTTTGCAGCTCAACTGGCCGTCGAGCCTTTAAAAGCTGGGCAAAGCGCTGGCCAAGCTGTTGATCAGAAGCCTGCGTCGACATGCATCACCAGCGATGTTGTTCTTGTGAGGGATAATAGTCAACATATAGGGAGATTTTTCCATCGGATCAGATCCAGATTCCAGATTCACTCGTCGACCAATTGATGTTGTTGAAATCATCATCATTCAACAGGCAAGCTTTACGTTGTTAGTTGAATGGATGCCCCACTAATCACTACTGATCACGCTAATGACTAGATCGACTTTTAACACCATTAATCAGCTGCTATGGAAAGGGTGCTGGAAATCTTCTCTAGCCCTTCTCATTGGACTCGGTGCATTCTGCCAACAAGCAAATGCTCAGAGCTATACAGCCGTAGGAGTGGCTAGGGCAAGCGAAGGTTTAATCAAGGTCTACGACCCAAAGGTTAGAGATATAACCCTTGTTGTCCCTGCGCCAGCTGGAACGCCAACAGCCTGCAAAGAAGACAACAAGAGCACAAATGGCGATTGGGAAGCTTTTTACTGCCGCCTAGACCGGAAGATACTAATTTCACAAAACAATCTTAGTCTGATTGAAAAGAAATTTGGCCTTGCAGCTATTGCCACACTTGTTGCTCATGAGTTTGCCCATGGCAGGCAGCATGCTATTGCTGGATTCTTAGGGGATACTGTCTGGTCAAGTGTTTTCGATGAACTGCAAGCCGACTGTATCGCCGGTGTTTATATGCGCCGCGCTACACCGATTTCACTTTCATCGCAACAGATTGCAAAATCAAAAGACTTTTTAGAAGCCATCGGTGATTATTCACTTCAAGAGAGGAGTTGGCATGGCACTCCAGGAATGCGTGGATCTGTTTTCCAGTTCGGTTACAACAAGGGAAGCCTCAATGCATGTTGGGCATCGAATCAACGCAATTGGCGAAAGACCCTCGATGATGTTCCCGATCAAGTCGATAGGGCCATTGAAAATACCCCTGCCGCGATTGATAGCTTGATTGATCGCGGCCAGAAGTTGCTGGAAGGTCTCTGAATACAAAAAGATGAGTGTTGTTCTTTTTAGTCGTTGTCGCAACGAGGAGACCAACGTCTCTTTGCCTTTTGGTGAGTTGAGCGTCGGTCGTTCGCCTGATGCAGACATCAGCTTGCCCAAGGATTGGACCTTGCTTTCGGCTCTACATCTGAGCTTGCAGGTCAACAGTGATGGAAGCCTGGCTGTTCGTGATGGGGTTGCTGGTAAGCCGAGTACCAATGGAACTCAGCTCAACTGCGGTTATCTCCCTGCAGATCGTTGGACACCCTTGCGTCTTGGCGATGAGCTGCAAATTGGCAGTCAAATCAAAGATTCAGTGCGACTGGCTGTCCTTTCAGATGCCCCTCACACCAGTCAAGGTTCATCAGCTGATCAGCAGCGCCAATGGCAGTTAGAGGGCAGAAGTCTGACGATGGGCCGTGGCCTGGACTGTGACGTCAAATTGAGCGGCCCAACGATATCGAGATTGCATTGCTCGATTAATCGCTCTGGCA
>PVBE010163769.1_pt1 | contig 12903 bp, 11 predicted proteins | sample 1631181 | NCBI WGS metagenome assembly PVBE01 (sample SAMN08397723, study PRJNA350692) | Marine metagenome, whole genome shotgun sequencing project. | isolation source: water | place: Pacific Ocean | collected 2012-04
ATATTCGGATACAAGGCGCGAAGCGCACGGAATAGTGGTGCTATTTCGAAGCTTTGCAACGCGGTAGCCGGATATTCTGGGCGTAAAATGCCGAGTCATGACTTGTTCAGAGGTTCCTTAGTGCGCCGGCGCCAACGCGGAGGCAGACAATGCGAATGCCTCGTGGTATTCCCTTCTTTCGACAGAATGCTATGGTACGAATTGTAGCGGGAGTAGTGAAAAGCACCTGATGAACAACTCAACGCGATTCGCGGCGGACGTAATGTGGTGTTGCGTACTTTTCTGGTCTTTGGCCGGGGTGGCGGTCTGGGCCGAGGAGATCAATATTCTTTTTGTCGGTGACGCCGACGCGCCCGCGAATCTCGGTGCCCGCCAGGGTCTCGCGGAAGCCAACGCTCAGGGCGAATTTCTCGGGATTCGGTATCGCCTCGTGTCGGGTGCCGCGGGCGAGGCGGTCGAACCGGCGCCCGTTGCGGTTATCGCCGCGGTCAACACCACGAGGTTGCGCCACCTTGCCAAGCAGTTTTCGGAACTGCCGGTCCTGAATACGACGATTAAAGAGACGTTCCTGCGCGAAGACTGTTGGAGCAATCTGTTTCATATCGGCCCGAGCGCCGCGATGCTGGAAGATGCGGAGCGTCAATGGCAGCGAAAAGCACCCGGTTCGACGGCCACGGCGCGGGCTTGGCATCCGACTTTTCGCAAATATGCCGCGGCCCAGTTGAACGCTCGTTTTCGCGAGCGATTCGACAGCGATATGGATGACGATGCTTGGTCCGGATGGGCGGCGATGAAGCTGTTGTCGGATACCATAGCGCGGCAACCGACACTTTCGGGCGGGCTTTTGGTCGAGGAATTGAAAACCAATCTGGCTTTCGATGGTCAAAAAGGCTCGGACATGAGTTTTAGGGAAACCGGTCAGCTACGCCAACCGCTGCTGCTGGTCGCCGACGATCGGATCGTCGGCGAGGCACCGGTGCGCGGTGTGGTCAATACGACGAACTTGGACAGCCTGGGCGTGCCCTTTTGTCCGAAATAGGGTGCCAGCGTATGAATATGGAGTACGTTATGAACAGAATAATTATCGCGGCGTTGCTTTCGATGGTTTTGGCGGGCGCCGTCGCGGCTCCGCCCAAGCGCATTTTCGTAACCAATGAAAAGGACGACAGCGTTTCGGTTATCGACGGTGCGACCAACGAAGTCATCGCTACAATCGATATCGGTTCGAGGCCCCGTGGTATCGGGGTCGCACCGGACGGTAGCGAAGTGTATGTCGCCATCAGTGAGGATAATGCCATTGCCGTTTTCGACCCCGAATCGCTCGAAGTACTGCGGCGATTTGAGAGCGGTGACGACCCGGAAACATTTGCGGTCCACCCCAACGGAAATATCTATATTTCGAACGAGGACGATGCCAAGGCAACGGTGTTCGACCCTAAAACCGGCAAAATGCTCGCCGAAATCAAAGTCGGGATCGAGCCCGAAGGCGTTGCGATATCGTCGGACGGATCGAAGGTCATCGTAACTAGCGAATCGACCAACATGCTCCACGTGATCGGTGTTCCTGAACACAAGATCATCGCCAACATACTCGTCGGTGCTCGCCCGCGCGCGGCGACCTTCAACCGCGCCGGAACGATAGCTTACGCGACTTCTGAGATAAGCGGTGAAGTCAAAAAGGTCGACGTAGAAAGCGGGAAGATCATCGGCAAGATGCCGCTGGCCGACGACAAGGCAAAACCGAAAGACGTGTTGCTGAGTAAAGACGAGTCCATGTTATTCGTTGCCGGCGGGCGCGCTAATCGGATATTCGTGTTGGATGCGAACACGCTGGAGATCCATAAATCCATCCCGGTCGGCAAGCGGGTCTGGGGGCTTGCCTTATCCGGCGACGGTTCTCGGCTATATACTACCGACGGCGTCAGCAATCAGGTGAGCGTGATCGACACGGCGCGCGCCGAGGTCATTGCGACCGTGCCGGTCGGAAAGTTTCCGTGGGGCGTCGCGGTATATGAATAGTACGGATCGGTCCGTCCGCCGCCGCCGGGTTGCTCGCCGGCCGTTGCTCGTCCTGTCAATGAGAATGAATCGCAACAAGATCGGGGCGCGCTGGTTTTCTTTCTTGATTCTCGGTAGGCTCGGCCCGGCTAAGCCAACGCTTGTGAAATCTATCGGTGGGCGACGAGGCGGGACTTTTTGACGCGTCGATTGCCGGGCGGACTTCAGAACTGGATACAGGCTGCTCAATTCGTCTTGTGGGAGAACATTAATGCTAAAAGCCCTGCAGTTAGAGCCGGAAAAATGTACCGGCTGCTTGCAATGTGAAATGGCTTGCTCATTCGAGAAAGAAGGTTTGTTCAACCCGAGCAAATCACGAATTAAGGTGTTTACCTTTCACGAGGAGGGGCGTTTCGCACCGTACACTTGCTCACAATGCGCGGAGGCCTGGTGTCTGCATGCGTGTCCCGTGGAAGCCATCGTACTGAATGTCGACACGGGATCGAAAGACGTAGTGCCGGGCGTATGCGTCGGCTGCAAGGTTTGCACGATCGCGTGTCCTTTTGGCACGGTCAATTACAACGCCGATTCGGGCAAAGTCATCAAATGTGACCTGTGCGGCGGGGCACCGGCGTGTGCAAAGGCTTGTCCTACGGATGCAATTACTTATGTCGACGCGGATCACACGGGCCTGGAGCGGATGCGAGCCCACGCCGCGCAAACAATCCCGCGGGATTAATGGTTGGAGGTAAAACATGGCTTGGACCAGAAACGTTCTGCGTGTCAATTTGACGGAAGGTACGACGGCCGCCGAGCCCCTCAATATGGAGTGGGCGATGAAATACTTAGGTCAACGGGGGCTCGCAACGAAATATCTGGCGGAAGAAATCGATCCCGCCTGCGACGCCCTGTCGCCTGAAAATAAGCTCATCATGGCAACCGGCCCGTTGACCGGGACGATGGCATCCACAGGCGGTCGCTATTCCGTCATTACGAAAGGCCCGTTGACCGGTGCGATAGCTTGTTCCAATTCCGGCGGGTTCATGGGCAATGAGCTCAAAAATGCCGGTTGGGACATGATTATTTTCGAAGGAAAGTCGCCGACACCGGTATACCTGTACCTCGAGAACGAAAGCGCTACGCTATGTCCCGCCGACGACCTTTGGGGGAAAACGGTGTGGCAGACGGATGAAATCCTCCATACGAAATATCAGGATTCGCTGCTGCGGGTCGCTTGCGTTGGCCGTTCCGCCGAGCAAGGTTGTCTCTATGCCGGGATCGTGAACGATCTGCATCGGGCTGCCGGGCGGTCCGGCGTCGGGACGGTAATGGCGTCGAAAAACTTGAAGGCCGTCGCGGTACGCGGGACCAAGGGCGTCGGCAACATCCGAGATCCCAAGGAATTCCTCAAGGCGACCAACGAAGGCAAACAGGTCCTTTCCGAAAATGCACTCACCGGCGAGGGCCTCGGGGCCCTGGGTACCCAGGCGCTGATGAATGTCATCAATGAGGTCGGCGCGTTGCCGGCCCGGAACATGCGCGAAGTTCAGTTCGAAGGGGCCAGTAAGATTTCGGGCGAAGCGATGTTGGAATTGCGCGAAAGCGACGGCAAACCGAATTTGACGACTAATGCCGCCTGCTTTGGTTGCACTATCGCCTGCGGACGGATCTCGACGATCGACCCACAGCATTACACGATCGTAAATAACCCCGATTACGCCGGGAATTCTGGCGGACTGGAGTATGAGGCCGCCTGGGCGCTCGGAGCGGATACCGGCGTTGATGACCTCGACGCGCTGACCTATGCGAACTTTCTCTGTAACGAGGACGGATATGATCCGATCTCTTTCGGGGCTACCGTTGCGGCCGCGATGGAACTCTTCGAGATGGGCGCGATCACGACGGCCGATACTGGCGGTCTCGAATTGAAATTCGGTTCGGCGGAAGCGCTGACCAAAGCCGGGGAACTCGTGTCGACCGGCGAGGGCTTCGGCAAGGACCTCGGTCTCGGTTCGAAACGGATGTGCGAAAAATACGGACACCCCGAGCTTTCGATGACGGTCAAGGGGCAGGAATTCCCGGCCTATGACCCACGCGGGATCCAGGGTATGGGGCTCGCCTATGCGACTTCTAACCGCGGCGCCTGCCATCTGCGCGGCTATACGGTGTCCTCGGAACTCCTCGGCGTACCGGTCAAGACCGACCCCTTGTCGACGGAAGGCAAACCGGACCTGGTCAAAGCGTTTCAGGATACCGCCGCGGCGGTTGACTCGTCCGGGCTTTGTGCCTTCACGACGTTCGGCTGGACGCTGGAGGACATCGCACCCCAGATCGCGGCCGCGTGCGAGGGCGACTGGACGCCCGAGACGTTGGCGGAGGCGGGCGAGCGGATCTGGAATCTCGAACGCAGGTTCAATCTGGACGCCGGCTTGACTGCTGCCGACGACAATCTACCGGAGCGTTTACTCAAGGATGCGGCAAAAACCGGACCGGCAAAGGGTAAAGTCAACGAACTCGGCAACATGCTGCCCCAATACTACGAGGTGCGGGGCTGGACCGCCGACGGCGTGCCGACCACCGAAACCCTGCAACGGCTCTCGATTTAGGACGAGGGCTCTGTCGTCGGTGGGCTTCCACCAAGTGTTGGCAGTTTGTCCTAGCATCGTTCGGAGGCCGTTAGCAGGCTGAGCCTCTGCGATGTTACCCCGACGAGGCGCTCGTGAAACTGACTTTCAAGCTCTACGCATCGCTAACGGAATTTCTGACCACCGAGGCGAAAGCGCACGCGATCGTCCTCGAGGTCGAGGACGGTACTTCGGTATTCGATGTCCTAGACCAGTTTCGCGTACCGCGGGAGCGCGCTTATCTGTTCCTGCTCAATGGTGTGTTCGTCTCGCCGGAGGAACGTGACAAACCCATTTTACGCGATGGGGACACCCTAGCGATTTGGCCACCGGTGGCCGGCGGCTGACCGCGCTGAACGCAAAACCGGCAAAGGTGCCCCGGTCTTGAGTCAGTCGGCCGACGAGATCGAAATCGAGCGCGAATTCGGCTTGTCTCACAGTGATTTTTTCCGCATTTTTCCGCGCATCGAACCGGGTTTTCGGCGGGTCGCGGACCGCTGCGTCGAACTGGAACGGGAAGACGGTCGGCGTCTGCGAATTGAAATTTCCCCCGAACACGCCCGTCGTCTGGGAAGCTTCAGCATTCCTTTTATCGAAATCACGTTCCGTTTCGCCGGCTGGACGGATCAGCAACGCGTTGAATTCTTTAAAAAATTCGATCGGGCCTTTCATAAGGGAGGCGGTTGAAACCGATCTCGACCCGGTTTCCTTACCGTGGATGCCGGATCCGGCATACGGCCCCGTATCTAAACGTGGTGGAAACACAACAATAGTCCGTCTGTAACTGCCTGTGTTTCGGCGTTTTTGTCGCAAAAGTGCTTGCACGCAACAGTCGAATGGTTTAACTTTCACACCTGAAATTCTCTGCACCGCGATGCGGCCCACTGGGTTGGTCCGGCTAGGAAACTAGGGGGATGCTGGGTAAGTGGGGGAGTGAGATGGCGAAAACAAAATTTAAGGTTCCTAATTCTTAGGAGGAAGTAATGGCGAAACAATTCAAAAAGACCAAACTGGCAACCGCGATAAGCGTTGCAGCAGTCGGCTTAGGTCTCTCCGCGACGGCGGATGCCGTCGTCGTTGTCGGTGGCGACAACGGATGGGAGGTCAGCTTTGACGGGAACGTCAACGCGTTCTATACAGTGGCCGATTATGACGAAGGGTTTACCTCCTTGGGGTTGGTGGCACCGGCCGCCACCGGCAGCTTTTCGAATACGACAACGGCCCACGGAAGCGACAGGGATATATCCCGTGTCACCTCCGGTTTCCTGCCCGCGTTTTTCAGCTTTAACGTGAAGAGCCCGACGGTAAACGGTCTCACCGGCACCGGTCGTTTCAGTTTCGCGCCGGCGATTCAAAATGCGAATGTAAAAACGCAAACCTACGGAGGGGGCCTCGGGGGCGGTGGTTCCCAGGGAATTCAAGGCGCCAGTATCGATATGCGTGAAGTCGTCGTCAACGTCGAGGGCGATTTCGGTACCTTCAGCGCGGGCCGTACGCTGTCGATCTTCGGCCGCCAGGCCATCCTCAAGGATATGACCCTGTTCGGCGTTGGTGCGCCGAATAAGGATAACGGCTCGGTCACGGCCGGTCGCATTGGCCGCGGCTACACCTACCCGAACTTCAACGCGCGCTTCTCCTACAAGACGCCGAACATCAACGGTCTGCAGGTCGAAGTCGGCTTGTACGATCCGAGTACCGAGCAGCTGGCCGCGGGCCAGATCCTCGATGAGACCGATACCCCGCGTTTTGAAGCCGAGGCGAGTTACACGACGACTTTCGACAACGGCAGCTTCCAGATCTGGGTCGACGGCCTGTGGCAGGATATTGAAAGTTCGCTCACGGGTGCGTCCGACGATGTGACCGTATCCGGTTTTGGCGTCGGTGGCGATCTCAAGTTTTCCGGCTTCAATGTCGTAGGCTACTACTACACGGGTGACGGCCTCGGCCGCTCGCTGCAGTTCGTCGGCGGCACCCGCTGCGGCGGTGCTGGGGTTGTGTGCCAAGAGGCGGACAACGACGGTTTCTATGTCCAGGGCAGTTACACCTTCAACGGCAAGACCAAGGTCGGTGGCAGCTACGGGGAGTCCAACCAGGACGGGTTTGGCGCGGACGCGGCCGACGGTTTAGCCGCGACGGGTGACGTCGAACTCAGCATGTGGACGATCGGTGTCTACCACGACATGAACTCCTGGTTAAAACTGATTGCGGAATACAGCAATCTCGAAAACGAATACGATGCGTTCGGTGCTTCCATTGGGGGCGATACCGAAGCCGACGTATTCAGTCTTGGAACGTTCTTCCTCTGGTAAGCCGCTAAGACGACAATTCGCCATTACATGAAAGGCGCATCCTTCGGGGTGCGCCTTTTTTTTATCCTTGAGGACGATGTACGGGTGGACCTCGACGCTGCTGAAAAGCCGGGTGGCCTGCGGCTCGACGTCGGCTTTGCGGCCAGCAAGGCTCGCAAACGACGCTGAATTTTCGGGGTTCGGTCTCGTTTCGCGATATCGAGAGGCCCCGGGCCGGCACCGGCACCGTGCGGTTCAAGCTCGCGCAAAGACGCGAGGCACGCAAAGAAAAGTGCCGTGGACCAATGTTTGGTAGGATCAACGGTCTTACTGCGCGATTCCATTAACTTTTGCGAGCCTGGCGCCTTTGCGAGATCCGAATGTTCGTTTGACACACCAACGGATGTTTCTGCGCGGCCTTTCCTTACGACCGCCTGCGTCGGCGCCACGGCGCCGGAGGTGCACGAAGCGCATCGGCTACATAGCGTTGCTTACTGATGGCCGGCACATAGGTTAGTTCTTAAGCCTTCAATACCCCGTGCAATCGAGATTAACCACGGAGAACACTAAGAACACGGAGATAAGGATATGAAATTACTGTACAGAAATATTTCCTCCGTGTTCTTAGTGTTCTCCGTGGTTAATCTCGTACAGCGCAGCAACGCCTGCGCTTCGATTGAGGCGCTAAGATCCAACCTTTGATGGCCGGAAAACAACGAAGACGTCAACATGGGGACCGCAAGCGGCGTAAGCGCCTCGCCGCCGATACAGGCGACGGTGCGCTTGTTGAGCAAGCAGCGCGTGCGCACGAAGCCGGTGACCTTACGGCTGCCGCCCGATGCTACCGTAGAGTTCTGCGCAGCGATCCGCACAACGGGGAGCTGTGGCATCGCCTTGGCGGGATACTGTATCAACTCGATAAGACGGACTCGGCGATCGAGGCTTTGGAGAAAGCCGTCGGCTTGTCGCCCGACGCCTCAACAATGGCCAGCGACCTCGGCGGGCTTTACTTGTCGCTCGGGCGTTTCGACGATGCGGAGCGGGCATTCGTGACGGCTTTGAGAATTGCGCCGGCGTCGCCCGGGGCGCGATATAACCTGAGTATCGCGCTCTATTCGCAGGGGCGAGTCGCCGAGTCGATTTCTCATTTAACTCGACTGGTCGCGGCACAACCGGATTTCGCCGAGGCGCATCATAACTTGGGCGTCGCCTTCCGCGCCGAGGGCATGCTGTCTAATGCGATCTCCGCTTTAGAGAAGGCACTCGCGCTGCAGGCAGATAATACGAGTGTGATGTTGGAACTGGCGCGCGCCTACCGCGAGTTCCGATCGGTTGAGCGCGCCCTTGTGCTCTATCGGAGTTACCTCGATTATCGGAAGGACCTGGAGGCGCTGGTCGAGTATGGCGAATTGTTGCATGACAATGGCGAGACGAAACGCGCGCTGGAGACGATCGAGAAAGCGGTAGCGGAAAACCCGAACGACGCAATGCTAACTGTTTGTTTGGGGCGCCTCCGTCATAATGCGGGCGATCTTGAAGGCGCGGAGCGCGTGCTACGGGACGGCTTGCGGGTCAACCCTGACAATATTTCGGCGGTCATCGGTCTTTCGCGAGTTCGTAGGATCACGGACCCCGATGACGAACTGCTCGCCGTGATGCGGGGCATGCTGGGCGGTACGGGCGGCGACGAATTGCAGCGCGCGGCATTGCATTATTCGGTCGCGAAGATCTGTGACGACCTCGCTCGTTACGACGAGGCGTTCGAGCATTATCGCCTTGGCAGCGAGATCAATCGGCGTCAATACCACTACGATCGGGCGAAAATGGAAGCGACGCATTCGCGGGTCATCGAGGTCTTTGATCGCGCCACGATCGACGAACTCAGTGAGCTTGGCAGTGATTCGGACGTTCCGCTCCTGATCGTTGGTATGCCCCGATCCGGTACCAGCCTGGTGGAGCAGGTGATCAGCAGCCATCCAATGGCGGCGGGTGCCGGGGAGTTGCGGTTTTTCTCGAGCCTCGCACAGCAACTACCGAATATCGTTGGGTCTGAACTCCCGTTTCCGGATTGCATCCACGCGATCGACGGGGCCGCCGCCGATAAGATCACCACGAATTATGTCGACTTGTTGCGCCGTCATTCGAGCGATGCGCGCAAGATCTCCGACAAACTACCCGGAAACTATATCAATATCGGCTTGTTCCGCGGGTTGTTTCCCAACGGACGGATTATCAGTTGCCGCAGAGATCCGCTGGACGTAGCCTTGTCGATCTATTTCCAATACTTTGGAGAGGGGCACGAGTATGCCTGGAACCTGGATGATATTGCGCACCGCTACGGCCAGTATGAACGGGTGCGGCGGCATTGGGCGGCGGTGTTACCCGGGGTGATCCAGGACATCCAGTACGAAGAGATGATCGTTGATTTCGAAACGACGGCGCGGCGGTTGATCGCGTATTGCGGACTCGATTGGGACGACGATTGCCTCGCGTTCTACCAGACCAAACGCGATGTCAGAACAGCGAGCAACTGGCAGGTGAGACAACCGATTTATAAGCGTTCGTTGGCTAGATGGGAGCATTACCGACATCACATCGGACCGTTGATCGAGGCCTTACAGCCGTTCCGCTAGCCGCTTCGTGAAATAACCGGGCCAGGTGCGTTAGGCGCTCGAATCAGTTACGGCATAGCCGTATTTCCCCAACACAGGCTCCAACTTTCGTTTCAGTTCCGCCAGGTGCTTCTCGTAGTGTCGCCAGCGTTGTACCGAGTGACGATAGATCGGCTGTCGCGCCTGCCAACGGCTCATGGTATTGATCGGACGATCGACAGCGTTCGGGGTCAGGCATTGTTGTTCCCAGGATAGGCCACAATGACTGAGCAGCGCTTGCGAGGAGGTCTCGGGGTGCTCGACGAGCGCTTCGTATTTTGTTTCCAGGACGTCGAGCTCGAGGGTATTTTGCCAGTGCGCCATTATTTTTTCATAGCGCAGGTATTCTGCGGCGATGTCGGACATGTCATAAGCGTATTCCATCGCATCGAACAATTGAAAATAGATGGACAGGCACGTATCCAATGGATGGCGAAGACAGTGGACAATGCGGGCGTTCGGAAACAAACGCTGTATGAGCCCCAAATAGTAAAAGTTGGCCGGCGTCTTGTCGGTAATTGTGGCGGCGCCCGGCACAATCGACGCGAGTCGTGACAGATAGTCGGCTCTCAGCGTTTCGCACGCGTCGCGACCGAGCAATCGAAGGTCGACATCCGCCTGCGGATCGTGGGGCAACGCTAGTCGTTTGATCGCGGCAGCGAAAAAATCGACTTCTCCGGCCGGGGTGATCGTGCTGTGAGCACCGATTATCTGCTCGACCAGCGTCGTACCCGATCGCGGCATGCCTACGATAAAGATGGGATTGATCGCGTCCGGGTCGTCGCCGTCGACGATCGGTCGCCAGTCGTCGCCGCTGGTCTCCAACAGCATTCGGACGGACGCCGCGCTGTTCTTTCGATTGCAGGCATTCAGCCGGTGTCTAACGGTATTTGCGGATCCGTAGTAGGAGAATGCCTTCTCGTAATCGCCGATGTCGTCAAACAGCTTGCCGAGCGCAAAGCTCAACAAGATCGAACCTTCCTCATCGCAGCGCCCAGTGTCGAGCAGCTCGATGATGGGCGTGAATACGTTAGGGTCGAGGCTTTGGTATTTGTGTATCGACGCTTTCAAGAACCACCCGTGGGTGGAACCGGGGAATTCGACGAGGAATTCGTCGAGTATCGCTTCGGCATCGGCGAATTGTCCGAGACTGATCAGCGACTCGACGATTTGGACCCTGGCCGCATCGTAGTCCGGTGCGATTTCCACGATTTCCCGAAGCCGCTGCAGCGCGAGTTCCATGCGGCCGTTTTGCTGGTGGCACAGCGCTAGGTTGTACAGGGTATCTGTGTGTTTCGGGCTCAGGTCGAGGGCGCGCGAATATTCGGCGATCGCAGCATCGTAATCACCAAGATCCTTCAAGGTGTTGCCGCGATTATTTCGCGCCGACGAGTTGTGGGGTGCGATTTCCAGTGCGCGATCGAATTCCTGCAGGGCCTTGCCGAGCGATCGTTGGTGACGATAGAGGATCCCCAGATTGTTGTGAATTGCGGCGACATCCTTGCGGATTTCGAGCGCAGAACGATAAGCCGAGATCGCCGCGTCGATATTCTCCTGCTGCTCGAAAATCTCCGCGCGTAAACAATGAACCTCGAAGCTCTCCTCGAGTGCCAGCGCGTGTTTGCTCACGGCCTCGGCGCGCGCAGCGTCCCCTCTGGCGAGGTGCGTTTTGGCCAACTCGAGACGAAGGTGGTGATTCGACGTATCGTATTTGATCGCGCGTTCGATGAACTTCCGGGCTTTTGCATAGTCTCCTAGCTGTCGCTTTATCGTGCCGAGGGCGACGAGTGCGGCAACGCAGGATTTGTCGATTTTCAGAATACGCTTATAGGCGGTTTCGGCCTCTGCGGCGCGACCGAGTTTGTACAAGTTTTGCGCTTGGTTGAGGTCGTCGACCATTCCCGGGTCGCCGGGGATGCGCGAAGATTTGGAACGGAAAACTGCTGGCTTGGGCTTGTTGCTGGGCATGGATGCATGGGGTCTCTAACGACACGCGTATTCTACACGCAACCGCGCTGTTGGCCGCTGGGATAAGGATAGGAGTGAAGAAGCGTACGACTCCAGACACCGGTTCGACGAGAATCAATGATTCCGGGTAGGGGATCTTGAGCAATTTGCATATAATTCCACCGTCTACAATTTGGCCCAGACCGTATGTGTCCTTATTTAGCGGAACTTGAAGGGAAATCCAGGCTTTATGGCTGCCTGATAACGCTCGTGGTCGCGGTGACGTCGGCGGCGCCCGTAGCGGCGATCGATCTGATCCCGGACATTTTCAAAAGTACTAAGATCAACCGGAATGTTTGGAAATTGCAGGAACAGCATGTTGCTTTGGCGCCGCAGTCCGACGACAAAACGGCGGGCATTCCGAGAAACCAACATCCCGTGGTTCTGGATATTGGCGAATTGCGCGACGCGTTACGCTCACTCGAACTTTGGATGGAGGGGGGGTTCTTTCGTAACGAAGAGGCCGTTCCCGTATTGAGTGCCGGCCAGATTTCAGCGATGGTTCGGTATGTCGTCGAGGGTTTGGCGCAGGCGGAGCCGAATGAAGACATCGTTTTCAATATCCGGGGCTATGGCAATATTGCGCTCGATGTCATCAGAGAAAAGTACTGGACCGCGGGGCGCATCTTCTATGCGGACGACAGATTGAACCTCATCATCGGGACCTATCGAATCAAGAAGGATCGTGGCATCCGGCAGGCGGAGGGTGCCTACGGCATACTAAACAATTACTCTGACCTGCGCTTCGAGCACGGGGATCGCGACGATGTCGCTAAAATGCCCGGGCGCATCGTCACGACGGCCGGGGTTGCACTGAATTCCGAACGCGGCCGTGAACGTCCGGATTGGGTCCAGATCGACATTGCCGCGGCGGCGGGTGCATATCGTGATTCGTTGGTCCCTGATGAGGAAAAGAAGCGTACCGCGAAGGTAAAGCAGGAGGCCGCCAAACTTACCGTCGAGAGACGCCAAATGCGTGAAGAGATGGCTCGTTTGAGGAAGGAATTGGACAAGATCAAATCGGGCGGAGCGCAACCGCGAAACTTGGAACAGCGTCTAGCGACGTTAAAAGAACTCAAGGACAAGCAACTGATCACGGATGACGAATTCCAGAGTCGCCGACAAGCGATCCTGGAAGAAATCTGAGGAACCGCTGATTCATTCTGGAACAGTTGGATCGTGATCCGAAATTGTTCAGCGCGCAGCTAGCCTGCATATTGCACTAGCATCGCGAGAGCCGGCGGAATTCGCAGCCTCTGTGGGGCCGGTTTGGAGGGAGAGTGATAGCCGTAGCTATCGCTTGAGCGAAAACCAAACCACAGTGAGCGAGAATCC
>PVBE011170924.1_pt1 | contig 12902 bp, 11 predicted proteins | sample 1631181 | NCBI WGS metagenome assembly PVBE01 (sample SAMN08397723, study PRJNA350692) | Marine metagenome, whole genome shotgun sequencing project. | isolation source: water | place: Pacific Ocean | collected 2012-04
ATGATTTTTCGGTGTTGGGCATTAAATAACGCTGTACGTACCCCAATACTCTAACGTAAAATTGTTGTTTATTGACCTGAAAAAATATCGTAAATCAAATCATCAAGAGAACGAAAACCATCAATATCTATAGGTGGGAGAGTGGTGAGTCTCGCTCGAGTAACCACATCATCTCTCCACACAACCGAACAATCGCCGCGAAGAACGTTGTAACCAACGCCGTGGTTGTAATCCGATTTTGATCTCAAACCATCAGTAATAAGAATAAGTTTTTCGCCCTGAAGGAGTGAACGACGAACACCCGTTCGCCAATCTTTGTGACCAGCGTAATGGTAGTTGCCGAATAGATCCTCGCTAATTTTATCCTCGGTCCACTTTGCTTCGCATTCTTCAAGAGTATGCTCACCTTTATGACTTGGACAATAATACAGTTCTGTATCGCCGCAATAGTGCCATCTGAATAAGCGACCAAGCCCGTCAAATGTTGAATCTTGTAGTGGCTCTGGAACAGAACGTGGGTCACCACCTGCAAGCATAACACCTCGTTGTTCAACACCCTCTCGAACTCTCGAAAGTAAACTTGGGTCTGGAACTTCACCGTCAAGAACACTTGCTCTTGGAATTTGATAACGACGAGAATTACTAAACATAGTAATTGCTTGACCAAGTTGGCGTTGGTTTGAACCACACAAAACACGGTGTGCGTTTTCCCGTACCGATGAGAGTGCAGGAAGTAACAACCCAGCAAGCAAAGATGTAATGCTCATTACCACAACTAACTCAAGTAAACTGAAACCTCCACGATATCCTTGATCTAAAGACCTTTGTGAAGTTCGGGACACTTTGGTTACTCGTTTCATTATTGTGCGTATAAACCCTATTAAAAAACTAGAATCTCCAAACATAGTCTAATGGCATTTTGTCAATTTACTAGAATTTTCTGTGAATCTTTGACATAATTTCGCTACACTCTGGAAATTACTGCCTAAAAATGGCTCGTAGCTTTTTTTACAGTAATAAGCGGGTTCTGGGCTTGTCGGGAGATTGCAGGAGGAACCAAGGCTTGCCAGAAAAAGAGCCAGATTATCGATTAATGCGACGAGTTGCAATTGGTGAGGAAGACGCCATAGCAGAGCTATACGACCGTTTTGGTGGTCTTGTATTCAAGCTTTCTATCCAATTTCTATCAAATACTGCCGAAGCTGAAGACGCTGTTCAAGAAGTTTTTGTGCGCCTTTGGAAAACCGCAGATCGATTTGACCCCAGAAAGGCGAAATTAGTGACTTGGGTGATGCTTATTACCAGACGTCACCTAATTGACAGAATTCGTCGAAAAACATCGAAACCAAAATCATACGAACTTAACGAACACCACGATGTTTCTGCAACCGAAACCCCAGAATCGTCGAATATATTTGTAGAAGAACGTAATGCCGCCCTGTGGCAGGCTTTGCAAGAGCTCCCTGAGATGCAACGGACTGTCATCACGAGAGCATACTTTCATGGGTTCACGTTACGTGAAGTGAGCCTACAAATTAACGCGCCGCTTGGAACGGTGAAATCGGCATTAAGCCGAGGTCTACTCCGCTTACGGGAGCATGGATTAAAAAACTCTTCCGCTCTCTGACGTTGAGAGTCAATAAAGATAGATGACTTTGGAACAATTCGTATGACAGACACTACAAACAACTACAAACAACTTCTTGAACTTGCTGTTCTTGACGCACACGGTTTACTAGAGCCTATCGAGGCAGATTTGTTTACGCGGTCTTTCCATGATGCTCCAGCTGCCATTCAAGATGAAATAATTCAAATGCAACAAAATTTTGCATCAGATACTTCGCTCCTTCCAAGCGATACACCATCAGCTGATCTAAAACGAAAAGTTCTTCAGTCTGTTGCAGATGCTGCAGATCAAGAAGCAAGGAGGCTTGCCCCACTTGCCCTGATCGGTGCTCGAGCAAGTGCATCAAATGGGACACACAGAAACCCTAACCACACATATATCTGGCGAATAGTTGCATTGATTTTGTTCGGCATCTCTGTTGTACTTGGAATTATTGCAGTGGATACACAACGAAGAATTGACCGAGTCACTCAAATGGCAATGAACGTAGATATTCAATCGACTATCTCTGATGTTGTTGGCTCCGACTTTAAGGCGTTCATAGATAATCCTTACTGCCATGTCACTCGCCTTGAACGTACAGTTGGAAATCTAGATGGGTACCTTCGAGTAGCTACAAACGAGTTAGGTGGCGGCGGGTTTGTGGTTGGAATTGATCTTGAACAAGGCGAAGAAATAATTATCCAAGGTACTACACCAAGTGGTGAAGTACTTGAACTAGCCCGCTTCACTGCTACCGGTTCTATCGCAGGCACAGTATTTAAAATAGATAAAGCACTAGTTCCTGGTTTGAAACTTACCGCAATCAATGCTGTCACCGGAGAACGCTGGGTGTAATTTGATACTCACCGCGAAGTGCTCGGCACTAACTTCAACATATCAATATTCCTCATTTGGAGCAGGCGGTTGCGTGTTGATTTGCAACATTTAACAGACCCACTAGGATTCCTTAGCGATAAAGGGAGACCTAAGATCACTGTGCGATGCACACACAACCAGCGGCTCAAACCCAGTACCAAATAGGTGGGCTCGTATACCATCGTGCCAAATCTTCCGCTCATTGACGGCTTGATTATCGACGCGGCTTTTAACGATCCCTGAGGGTTCGATAGGATCGAGCACAAACATATTGCATGTACATCGCACAGTGACCCACGTCACTCAGATGTAGAATACCACTCTTTGGAAACTTGGCAACCAAATTATGAAAAGAAATAGCACACGAGCCACTTCACAGTTTAAACGCGAGCTTTTAGCGTGGGCTTTTTTGCCAATGATGCTCGGCGCAATTGAAGGTGGGGTCGTAGGTATTCTCACAAAACGGTTATTTGAGGGCACTGTTGACGATACTGTTCTTGATTGGTCTGTAGGTGCCCTAGCAGCAGCTCAGGGGTTTGCAAATATCTCCAGTTTTATGTGGTCGGCACTCAGCCACGGCAAACATAAAATTCAATTTATTACGGCATTAAAAATTGCTGCTGTTCTTATGATTGGAACTGTTGCATTTATTCCCATCTAGCCAGTTGGTCTAGGATTGCTTCTCTGTTGCGTCGTGGGCACAAGGATTTGTTGGACAGGTGTCGTCACACTTCGCACAACTGTTTGGCAAGCAAATTACTCACGTTCTTCTAGAACCGTCATCGCTGGAAAAATTTACATCATTCAGGCACTTGTCCTTGCTGTTGTAAGTTTCTCTGTTGGCGAAGCAATGAAGATAGATGAAAATGCATTCCGATTGGTCTACCCAATCGCTGCGAGTTTTGGCATTATTGGCGCGTGGATTTACAGCAAAATTCGCGTAGTCAACCACAAAGAGTTACTACGAGAAGAAATCTCCGCACCAGAATATGTTTCACTTATTCCATGGAGAGCATTTAAACTCCTTATCGAAGATAAAGCATTTGCAAAGTATATGAGTTGCCAATTTATTCTTGGTGTTGGAAATTTAATGCTAACCGCTCCATTGATTCTTGTTCTAAGCGATAGTTTTACGCTTGATGTTCTTGACGAAATACTCATAGTTTCAACCGTACCTATTTTGATGATTCCATGGAGTACCCCTCTGTGGGCAAAGTTACTTGACAACATGCATGTGTTGACGTTCCGTGCAATACATAGTTGGTTCTTCGTTGCCTCTTCGTTGTGTTTTGCTGTGAGCATCGCCTTTGGATTCGTGCCTGGTTTGTGGATTGGAGCTGTCATTCGAGGAATCGCTTTTGGTGGTGGTGTGCTCGCGTGGAACCTTGGGCATCAAGATTATGCACCAGTAGAACAATCTGGCAGATATATGGGGCTTCATGTCACACTTACGGGTATTCGGGGGTTGTTTGCCCCGGCACTTGGAGTTGCACTCTATACAGCCCTGCTCTCGCAGAACTTCTACGCCGGTCCGATTGTGTTTTCTGTAGGCGCTGGATTATCCGCTTTGGGTGGCATTGGGTTCATTTTGCTCTCAAAGGGGCATAAGAACATGTAAAAAGACGTACTCGGCATCCTTGGCTCTGCTATGATACGTGGCTCGCCTATTTGAAATCAATAGGCATGTGAACACCCACTGTCTTGTGGTGCTAAGGCGCGCGCCTAAGCCAAGATTGTGGCTCGCACAAAGCAACTGCGGCAACGGCTCCGCGGCCAAGTGAACATAAGCCGCACACGCACATGGTAGACCATAACTTAATCGCAGATATCGGAATCGATCTCGCTGAGGCTGACGCTTTAATTCGCGCAGCTTTTGGCGAAGAAGTTGCAAGTGGAAACATGGATTCAGTCATCATTGGAGACATCCAGCAGTTTATTCCAGGCAATATGCTCAAAGGCAAAATTGTAGGAAAAGCAGGCGATGAGGCAGTCATCGACGTTGGATTAAAGTCAGAGGGTCTTATTCACAAGAGTGAATTTGATGATTGGGATACTCTTGAATCCGGAACAGAGATTGAAGTCATACTTGAAGACTTAGAAGATGATAATGGAATCGTCAAACTTTCAAAACGAAAAGCAGATCGAATTCGAAATTGGGAAAAAGTATTAGAAACCTTCAATGAAGGCGATATTGTCGAAGGTAAGGGAATTCGAAGAATTAAAGGTGGTATTCTTGTTGACATTGGCGTTCCAGCGTTTCTGCCAGCATCTCAAATTGATGTACGACGTCCTGGTGATGTTAATGATTTTATCGGCAAAACTATTCGCGCTGAAATTCTTAAGATTGATGAACCACGGCGAAACATTGTTGTTAGCCGTCGAACTCTCATTGAAAATGAACGTGACGAAGCGAAACAACGACTCCTAAATACTATTAACGAAGGTGATGTTGTCATTGGTCGCGTAACAAATGTAGCTGAATTCGGGGCATTCATTGACCTTGGTGGTATTGATGGACTGCTCCACGTTACGGATATGAGCTGGGGTCGTATTAAACACCCAAGTGATATATGTAAAACAGGCGATGAAATTCAAGTAAAAGTACTCAAAGTCGATTTCGATTCAGAAAAAATCGCACTAGGTCTCAAGCAAAAAGAAGCATCACCTTGGGACGATATTGATCAACGTTTCCCAATTCAAACGAAGGTTTCGGGCAAGGTGGTCAATCTAGTGAGCTACGGAGCCTTTGTGCATCTTGAAGATGGCGTAGAGGGTCTTGTGCATGTTTCTGAAATGTCATGGCGTAAACGAATCAACCACCCAAGTGAGATCGTAAACCCTGGTGATGACATTGAAGTCATCATTTTAGATATTGATAAAGACAAGCACGAAATTTCCCTTGGCATGAAGCAAGTTGAAAGTAATCCGTGGGAAATTGTTGCAGAAAAATATCCTATAGGAACTGTTGTTTCTGGAGCAGTGCGCAACCTTACGAACTACGGGGCATTCGTAGAAATCGAACCTGGCATTGACGGTCTTCTCCATGTAAGTGATATTTCATGGACAGAAAAAATTGCTCATCCAAACGAAAAGTATAAAAAGAACGATGAAGTTGAATGTATGGTTCTTGAAATAGACCAAGACAAGCAACGTATCAGTTTGGGTATTAAGCAAATGCACGAGGACCCATGGCAAAACGCGATCCCTGAAGCATACAAGCCGGGTATGGTTGTCCACGGGACAGTAACAAAAATTACAAACTTCGGCGTCTTTGTTGAACTCGAAAACGGTCTTGAAGGTTTACTTCATATCTCTGAACTTGCAGATAAGAAGATCGAGAGTCCACAAGATGTTGTCAAACCGGGTGAAGAAGTAAACGTGAAGATCCTTCGTGTTGACTTAGATGATCGAAAAATTGGTTTGAGTCTGAAACGCGCCTTGTCTGGTGAAGATGTTGAAGAAGATTGGGAACAACATGTTCCTAAGTCTGATGCCCCAGATCGTGGTGGTATGGATGATCATGGTGCACTAGGCACAGATAAAATCGAGTTCTAAGTATCAACTAAAACGTACTGTATGTGGAAAGCGGCCCGTCTCTTTGAGTCGGGCCGCTTCTCTTCTCTCTTCTCTCCACATCTCGGGATCTGAAGTCTTTACTAGCACAGGGCCAGAAATGTCAGCAAAGTTAAGATAACGAGTTTTCGTCTGTGGTTCGTTAACTCTGTTGCGCACTTCAGCATTCGCATCTCTCGTTCCTCTAATCTTTAGTCTCTAACAAATCCCCCATCACATCGTTATCATGCACCCTGATTCAGAAAAGGCAAATAATTAAAGCAAAAATATTGAAGAACTATGCAAACCGGACGTTTACTTTCCATTTTTACACTTGTAGCCGCTATTTGTTCGCCATACGCTTCTGCAACGAAAAATCAATTTCAACCTGTTGAAGAGCCGTTCGCATTGATTCGGCAATGGATGCAGAATGATTTTATTGTGCCCCAAAAACCTAGATCTTCATCTACGAATACCAGTATTGGTGTCGTCCTTCGCCATCATGGTGAGGTAATGGGTTATGGAAGGGGAAAATCTCTTGAGGAAACCGTACGTATAGCGTTCCACCCACTAATCAGAAGAAACAAAATGTTCCAGGGGGATTTGCATGAATCTTTTCGACAAGAATTTATTGATGCCATCTCCATTGAACTTGAAACAAATACAAAACAAATACCATCTCCACACAGAGACATAACCCGTTTCGCCAAAAACTTCAACTATGGTGGTAGCGGAATCGCAGTTCGTTTTGGAAACAGTTTTGATTTTCGACTTCCGAGTGAACTTCGTCTATCGCCGCATAGAGGAGCAAGTAATATTACAGAATCGCTCTGTATTAACTTGGGCGTACACCCAACGATTGTCTTGTCACACAAGCTTCCCGTTGATGCTGACATAACACTCTACACACTCCCTTTCGAAACTTATCTGCAAGAGAATGCGCAGAGTCCAATTGTTCAATTGCACCATGGGGATGAACTCATAGAATTTTCGCCACTCGTTCCGTCGAACTTAACACATCTAGCAGACTCTATCGCTTCGCATCTCCTCGAAAGCACCGGAAGCGGAAGTGTAATTGGTGGATACCAACCAGAAACAGATACGTTTACTGATATGTTCGCTACTCATTTTGTACAGACACTTACCGCAGATGCACTACATAGATATTCACAGGTGACCGGTGTTGCAAACGCACCTGCAGCTTCTACAGCTTCCATTGAAATCATTGAGTCTATTGCACATGATGTTCAAAAAACGCATTCTATCGATATTGAATCTGCATCATTAATAGTCACCATGCTTTTGCAATCCAATATTAAGCAGAGCACGATGGTGCAACAACTTTTTGAATTATGCCAGAAGGATGTTATTGAAAAGACAACAAGTATTTTGCAGGATCAAGGAACAGATTTGTCGGCGTTTCAACTTGCTCTACTTTGCTCTGCCGCGTTTGAAATTGAAAAAAGAAGCGAAGAAGATTCATTTGAATTATCAGTTTCATTGTGTTCATTTTGTTGGAAATGCACAACGGCTCAAGGTCGAGCATCCCTTATTCCCTGGATTGTTAATCCGATGATTGCGTTTGAACAGATGAAACCTGGCTCCTTCGCAGCACCACTAGAAGAACTCTCTGTACTTGCTAAAGCATCGCAAGTAGATAAAGATGGAGTTGATAGGGGAGGCTTTATGTTAAAAACAAATGCAGGCTTAACTGTTGATGCACGAGGGTTGAGAATGATTCCCATGCTTTCACATATTTGCGGAACCTCAACGGATGCTTTTGCTGTACTTTGCAAAGCGATTCGATATACCGAACAACTCACAACACAGAAGGCGCGGTCTCAGCGTTTTGAAAACCCCGCTATGGCACTGGGAGGTGTTCGAGAATCTACCTGGAATGCGGTTATGCCAACCGAAGCAAGCTCCATGGCATTGCTTGGAGTAGTAGACGCATTACAAGTTGTAAAAATAATTGAAGCTTCTGTAGAATAGGGCGTATACTCTTTGTATGCGTAACACACTTTCACTAGTTCTTCTCTTTTTGGTAACCTTCATCTATAGTGTAAATGCAGAAGAAAAACATCCAAATGCACAGGTGTTGGGGAAACTTGTCTATTCTGATCTCTCGATTGATGTAGAAAAAATGCCGGCAAAAAATGTTATCGATTCTTTTAAAAAGGATCTAGACATTCTTATGAATGCATATTGGAAAACAGATACGAAAGATGGATTAGATCCTGATACTCCTATTACACTAAAACTTACAGACAAACCAGCGATCACCATAATCGAGCAGGTACTCGAACAAATGTCTGAGAACCAAAGTGCTACGTGGCAATTACGACATGGTGTTCTTGAAGTTGGTCTAAAGTTACCTCTTGCCGTTCGGACTTCGCAACTTGAGACGTATTACATTCGTGACTTGCTGTTTAAGATACATAATTTCACTGCGCCAGAATTAGGTACTTTCGATGGCAATGGAGAAGGAGGTGTTGAGGATGACCCTACTTCTGAAGAAGAGGAGGTTGAGAAGATTATTAACATGATCACAAAGTTCGTCGAACCAGAACTATGGGAACAAAATGATGGGCCTTGCTCGATCACCAACTACAAAAATACTTTACTCATTAAAGCGCCAGACTTTGTACATCGACAAATTGGTGGGTATTTGTTTGAAGCGGAGCAACCAAGTGAAGTGAGGCGGAGAAGGGTTTTGTATCAAGGAAACAAAGTAAACGTTATTGTTGATCGTCTTCCTCTTCGGTAGAGCCAACCCCGAGAACCCATTTGTTGAACCACGCCTTATCCCATTCAATCTTTGTCCTTCGCTGAGACATCTTTGAAATTCCATGTCCAGTACCAGGATAAATAATTAATTGTGTTGGAACACCAAGATAGTCGTGTAGTGCGCGGTAAAGAGCTTTTGATTGTTCAGCAGGTACTCTTTCATCTCCAGAACCAACGTGAATAATTGTTGGCGTTGTAATGTGGTCAGCTTCAAAAATTGGGGACATGGCACGAAATTCATCTGTTGCTGTCCAAGGAAGCCCCTGGGCATAATTTACCACATGACCGGGTGTGTCTTCAATAGACCACTGCATTGTCTGATCAAAGACGCCAGCCCCACTACTTGCAGCTTTAAATCTATTTGTTGCAGCAATCAAACAATTGGTGAGATACCCACCGTTACTCCACCCACCAACGGCTAATTTGTCTGGATCAGCGATACCACGCTCAACCATCGCATCTACACCAGCAAGAATATCCTTCACTTCAATATCATTTTCTCTTCCAATAAGGTCGGTTAAAAATTTGTCACCATATCCAGTGGAGCCACGGTAGTTCGGGCTAAGCACTGCCCAACCATTTGTAGAGAGTAGTCCCCTTCCATACATCGAAAATTCTAGCTCAGCCTGCCGAGCAGAAGTTGGGCCTCCATGCAAATCGACGTACATAGGAAGTGGTCCTTCTGATATGGAATAATCCGCAGGTAACTCTAGTACCCCCTCTACCGTTGTTCCATCTGGCGCTTCCCAAGAAACTGTTTGAACGCTAGGAAGATTCCAATCTTCAGTATGCGAGTTTGGGTTTGCAATAACTGCAACCTGATTATTGTTTTCTGTTGCACGAACAACCGATGTGTATGTGACGGGTGAACCTACAAGAGCAATAATTTCCTTTGTTTGCCTTGCTATACTAAAATCCCAGCAGGTTAAATTATTTGCAATTATCTCTGTTGTTGCGCCTTGATTTCCAGCACCAACAGAGGATACTTGAAGCAATGGTCGCATTGTGCGATCTTCTGCTATGTACATTAAGTTATGAGATTCTGGAATCCACTCTGGATCTGATCCGATTGTCACCTCGTTGTAACGTTGTACTTTTTGAAGACCTAGATCAGACGTGTCGAGTGTCGCAACGAACATTTCTCGTTGATAGCCATCGTAGTCTACTGAAAACACCAATCTGGATTCATCCGACGACCATGCTGGCGACTCAACCCACCCGTATGGGGTCGGTGCTTCCGCGCGCCAAAGCGTATCATCTAAGATCTTTGTTTCTTTGCTTGCTACATCGTATAACCCAATAACGGACCATCCCTCATTTGTTATTAACCTGTTATCTGGTGTTGTAATTGTTGCAATTGTTTTCCCAGAAGGAGATGGCGCAAAGTACCGAATCACTAAATCTTCATCCCAGATAATCGTGTGTTTCCACGTTTGCAAATCAAGCATCCATATTTCTGAACAATCTACTGTGCCACCTGAGTAGTCAACTTCGTCATGCTCTTTCCGCAACTGCTTCCACCCATCGTCAAGTTGGGTTTCTTTTTCAATCGTGTAATATACTGAAGATGTTTCTTCTGATAATACCCAATCAGTTACACCATCCTTGAGCCTTGTGACAGCCATCAAGCCAGTGCCATCTGGTCGTATACGCCAAACTTGTCGCTTGCCGTTTCTTGGTAAATCATCACCTTTGCTCCCACGACTTGATGAAAAATACAACCACTCCCCATTGTTTCCCCATTGCAACGATCCGTCATGAGATTCGTCAAACGTTATCCGTTGGGAATGACCAAAGCTTGCAATCCAAATATCCGTGTTACGTCTGTCAAGTTCTTCGTCCCACCTGCCCTCGGTCCACGCTGAGTATGTTCCATCAGGGGAAATCGCGCAAGAGGATAGATACGATAATGAAAAGTAATCGTCAGTAGACACACCGCTGCTTATTTGTTCTACCTGAAAACAACACAACAACGCAATACTTAAAAACATTCGTTTCCTCCTTTAATTAATCGTGGCGAAGAGCGACAATTGGATCTTGTTTACTAGCAATGATTGCAGGATAAATACCAAAAATTAGACCAGTGCAAGCAGCGACTAAAAATGAGACAACAATTGACCACAGTGTAATTTGTGTCTCTAGTCCCACACCTACATCACCAATTGAACGCAGCACCGGCAAACTCAGTAACCAAGGCAGAAATGCTTCGAGACCGATAGAAATACCAACACCAAGTGCAATGCCAAGTAAGCCACCAAACGCACTTAAGCTGCCTGTCTCAATAAGAAATTGAATTGCAATATCACCGCGTGATGCACCAACCGCTCGCCGAATACCTATTTCTCTGGTTCTCTCAACAACGGTTGCAAGCATAATGTTCATGATGCCAATACCGCCAACAAGCAAACTAATCGCCGCTATTGCCGTTAATAATATATTCATGGTTGCCGTCGTTCTGCGTACATTTTCAAGTAATTCCCAAGGAACAATAATCTCAACATCTTTCATGTCTGGGTGACCAACCTTCATGATATTACGAATGTGTTCTGCCATCGAAACAACCTCGTCCGTTGATGGTGCCGTAATATATATCTCAGAAATTTCTACTTCTTCGCCACTGAAGGACCCTGACTGCCTACGAACTACTATATCTCCAAACTCTAGCTTTGCGGTTTCGATAGGAATATGCACATCTTTGTTTAAATCTCGCCCGACGAGTGCTGAGCCTGCACCGCCCGCCAAACCCACTGGCTCAAGAACGCCAACAACGGAAAAAACACGTGAGTCAATTCTTAGTTGTTGACCAATAGGATTTGATAGAGGATAAAAAAGTTTTGCAATCTCAGAACCTATAACCGCAACAGGGGCACGACGTTTGCTGTCACCTTCGACAAGATACCGACCCCCGGGGGCTACTTTTAAATTTGCTGCATTCAATAATTTTGGTGTAGTCCCAAACGCCTGGCTCGTTGTACGAGATGCTCCTCTTGATATTTCAGAACCAACCGATTTTAATGGAATAATTATAATTGCTTCTACAAACTCTTCAAGGCGTTTCAAATCTGTTTGCGTCATACCAAATGTTGCAACAAAAGACCTACGCTGCGACCCCACCGATTGAGATTCTGGGGGACGCTGCGAACGAACAATAATATTAGTTGCACCGAGCGATTGAATTGCGCGCAAAGCACTCTGTTTATTTCCTTCTCCAATAGAAACCATAACGATGACTGAAGCAACGCCAAGTACGATTCCTAAACTTGTTAATATCGATCGAAGCGCGTGTAGGCGAAGACTTTTTAACCCAAGCAAGATGGTTTCTAATCGTATATTCATGAAGGCATCAGTGGCTCAGGTGTTTCGGGCGCAAACGCAATTGGTAATGTTACAGAAAATGTTGCGCCTTCCCCTGTACTCGAAATAACAGATAGCGTTCCGTGCAGGAGTTCAGAAAGTTCACGGCAAATAGCAAGACCAAGTCCAGTACCTGCGTGTTCACGAGTATGTGTTGCGTCAACTTGTCTAAACTTTTCAAACACCATGTCAATCATATCTTCTGGGATTCCAGGACCACTGTCCTGCACACTTATCCTCACGCTTTCGTTTTGTGTGCGGGATCCTAAAAGTTCACCTCGGATTGTCACCACAGAGTTTGGTGGAGTGAATTTAATTGCATTAGATAAGAAGTTGTATAAGATTTGTTGCAATTTTCCAGGATCGGTTTGTACCATCGGCAAGTTTTGAGCTGTTTCAAGTGTAAGTATGACATCTTTTGCTTTCGCTTGTGGTCGCATAATCCCAGCCAATCCTTCAAGAAGATCGGCGATACTTGTGGATTCAAGGTTCACTTCCATCCGACCGGCTTCAATTTTCGCCATGTCAAGTAATTCATTAATCATGTCGAGTAAAGAGCGCCCACTCGTAAGGATATTTTGTAAATAACGAAGTCGCTTTGCCTTGCTGTCCTCTGTGTCGGCAACCATTCCTTCAAGTAATTCTGCAAAACCAATAATTGAGTTCAGTGGAGTTCGTAATTCATGGCTCACATTAGCAATAAACTCATTTTTAAGTTTTCCTG
>PVBE011202987.1_pt1 | contig 12900 bp, 11 predicted proteins | sample 1631181 | NCBI WGS metagenome assembly PVBE01 (sample SAMN08397723, study PRJNA350692) | Marine metagenome, whole genome shotgun sequencing project. | isolation source: water | place: Pacific Ocean | collected 2012-04
CACCCTGGGACAACACTGGCATGCGGATGCGATAATCGACACGCGGATGCACTTTGACATCCAGTTTTTATACTTCTCGCACGATACGCCGCTGGAGATGGGCGGCACCATGATCCTGCCAGGCAGCCATTACCGCCGCATCAGTGAATCGGATATCGCCCGGTATCACAATTTAGTCGGCCAGCTGCCTACCGTCTGCAAGGCAGGTACGATTATCGTTCTACACCACGGCATCTGGCATTGCGCGCAGCCGAACCAGACGGATGAGATCCGGTATATGTTCAAACTCCGTCTCAATCCTACGGTACGCCAGCTTCGCCTGTGGAACACGGACGACATCGATCATCCGGAAATACCTGGCCTTCTAAGTACGAACCATGCATGGACAGGCAATGAAGATCGCCTCGAACAGGTCAACCGAATTAAGTTCTGGCGATTCCTTACCGGCGATGATAATTTTGACAACCACTACTGGCTGACGCGTATTGAGAACGAGCCGGAGCTGGTTTGACTAATTGTCTGATGCGTTGATTGAAAAAACAAAAAAATCAACCAATCAACCAATCAACCAATCACCCCATATGTCCCAAGACAACCTACAACGTCAATTAGGTCTCTGGCCGGCTACTGCGATGGTGATCAGTGGGATGATTGCCGTGGGAATCTTTCTGGTGCCGGCGGGGATGGCCAAGTCACTCGGGTCGCCTCTATTGCTGCTGGTCATCTGGCTGCTCATGGCTATCATGGCGTTGAGCGGGTCGTTGTGTTATGGCGAGCTGGCGTCCCGATATCCGGAGGCCGGGGGGGGATATGTTTATCTGCGTGAAGCGTTCGGTTCGCAGACGGCATTTCTTTATGGCTGGATGTCGTTGATAGTGATGGACCCGGGGATCATGGCGACGCTGGCGACCGGTATGTCGAGCTATGTGAATCATATTTTCCCCATGAGCCCTTTAAGCATGAAGATGGTTGCCATCGGCGCGCTGGTTGTCCTGGCCGGTATCAATATTTACGGGGTGCGTATCGGTGCTTGGCTTATTGTGGTGTTGACCATCTTTAAAATCGGGGTTCTGGTGATTATTTCTTTGCTGGGGTTTGGTCTGGGGTTGGGCGATTGGTCTAACTTTATGCCTTTTGTAGACCGGCCTGATGATTCCGTTCCTCTGTTCGGTGCCCTGGCCGGTGGACTGGTCGGCGCCTTTTTCGCTTTTGCCGGCTGGTGGGATCTGAGTAAAATAGCCGGTGAAGTACGGGATCCGACCAGGACGCTACCGCGCGCGCTCATACTGGCTGTGGGTATTGTCACTCTGACGTATATCTCTACCAGTGCGGTCTTCATGTATCTGATTCCGGTGAGTGAGGTGACCAGTGATGAGACCTTTGCAGCGCAGGCGGGCGAGGTGCTGTTCGGTCGCAGTGGTGGCATTGTTTTTTCAGCCATCGTCATCCTTTCCGTAATCGGCAGCATCGCCGGGCTGTTGATGATGGCCCCACGGGTGTACTTCGCCATGGCACGGGATAAGGTCTTTCTCAATTTCGCCGGTGCCATCCACCCGAAATTCGGTACGCCATATCGGGCGATTGCCATTCAAGGCGGATTGGCGGGCCTTTTGGTTATGCTGGGGACATTCGGCCAGATTCTCAATTATTTTATTTTTGTCGCGGTGCTGTTTGTTGCCCTGACCGTGATAGGCGTCTTCGTTATTCGTCGTAAGGAAACGGATCCGCCACCCTATCAAATGCCGTTATATCCTGTAACGCCGGTTATTTTCCTGATTCTTGCCCTGATCCTACTCTTTCTGCTTTTCGGAAATAGCCCAACACAGGCGCTCTTGGGTATCGGGGTAGTGAGCCTGGGGATACCGGTATATCATCTGGTATTTCGGAAAAATATTGACCCATGATCGAGTTTGCAGGGCGCACGGCGCGCCGTGCGCGTACGATGAGAGGAGAATTTATATGGCCTGGATAAAGACAATTCCGATGTCCGAAGCGGATGATCGACTCAAGGAGGCGATGGCGGCGCAACGTTCGCTCTATCCTGAGGAGTATGGCCGTCCGGTGCAGCCGACCGACGATGAGACCGCCGGCATAGTGTCTTCGCATACGCTCATCCCGGACGCCTTGCATCATGCCTTCGCGACCTTCGGTTCGCTCATGTCGCCGGACCTGCCGCTGACCAGGCGGCAGCATGAGATGATCACCACCGTTGTTTCGGCGACCAACCGATGCGTCTACTGAATTGAGTCGCACGCAGAGTTTCTGCGTCGGGTCACGCTGGACGATGGGCTGGTTGAGTCACTCAAATTTGATTACGAAAAAGCACCACTCAATGAGCAGGATCGGGCGATGCTGGATTTCGCCATTCAACTCACCAGAGATGCGACTCAGATCACGAAAAAAGACCACGAAAGGCTCCACCACGTGGGGTTTGACGACCAGGGCATTTTACAGATTACCCTGATCGCCTCGTGGTTCAACTATATCAACCGGGTGGCGGATGGGCTCGGCGTGGGGCGGGAGTAGGGGAGGAGAAATGGTCATTGGTTGATTTCGTGATTTGTTGATTGAAAAACAAAAAACAAGCAGAAAGTGGTAAGCGATGGGCGGTAGGCGTCGTCATGATGGCATTTACGGCGTTGATTTTTTACGGTATTCCAATCCGATATATCGTCAGGTCGGTCGTCCATGCATTCTGGGTCTTCTGTGGGTCTCCCGCAGCAAAAAGACGAGGCAGGTGAAGGAGCAGGTCGCCTGTGCTTCTGTCTTCACGGACATAGAAATTGGACAGGGTGAGCCGCTCGTGTTCGCCGGGCTGCCGGTCGTCGATTATAGCGATTGAATCCCGGATCAATAAACCGGTATCACGATCTATCTCACCCAGGATTATGGGATAACGAGGGCTGTTTCCCCTGGGATTCTGTTCAGATATATTGCCCATCCAGTACAGACTGCCACTGCTGTGAGGAATCAATTGCGAGGTGGCACTGGGTGAGAAGAAAACGTCATTATCTGTGTATGTCCACGGTTTGGGCGTTGACCAGGTCTGGCCGCCGTTATAGGACCGGGCCATCCACTTATATCCAGGTAAATCGTGGTTCCGGTCATTGCTACCCCGCATGACCATCAGGATGGAACCATCCTGTAGTTCGGCTATGGTCGGCTCGATCAGACCGCGTGTTGTACGTTTGGGATCGCCTACGATGCGGTCTGATGTGGTCCATGATAGCCCACCGTCATCGCACCAGCGGCCCATTAGAAGAAGACAGTCTGTATAGGTGAATCCACCGCCTGGACTGTAGTATTCGCCGTCGGGACCGGTCGGACTGCTCTGCACCGGAATCAGCATCACCCCGTCGGAGCGAGTCAACGGTACTTCGCCCAGGTCGCCCATCATGACGCTGTTTTTTCCGACCATTACACCGGGCAGATGATGAACAGCATCGTATTTCTGCCCTTCATGGATGATCTGTTTCTTGATGTATGGCGTCGTCCCTCCGTCTTCCGACACGGAGTACCACATCGTCCACTGCTGCATCCCTTCGAGCGGATCGTCCGTAGGCAGGACCCCTTCGGTCCACACGGTGACATACCGTCCGGTCAGGGGATCGACATACCCCCCCCGAGGATGCCGGCGTCCGATTCCGCCTTCTGCCTTAAATTTCGTCGGCCACGTTTCCGCTTCACTCCACGTCTCTCCCCCGTCTTCCGATGTACGCACATAAGCCACATCGACGGTATCACTGCGACTGGAATGGCTGTGCATACTCACCAGTCGGTCATTGTCGAGGGTGGTATAAAAGCTGCCGCCCATAACAGCGGTACCCGCTTCGGGCGAGGGAATGAAGGTTTTGAGTGAAAGGACTGTTGGCATGGGATCTCAGGAGCGACAGGACGAAAGGATGCTTTCTCTATGTCTCTCTTCCTTCCGCCTTTTCGCATCTTCTTTTTTTACTTTGCCTTATGGCAAAATAGCAATGGCTCGACCGGGGCCGCCGTGGTTGTTTTCGACTTTGGGGTTCAGGAAAATATAGAAGGCGCCGATGGGTGGTAGTTGTCCGACGCCGATCAGATATTCGGTGAAGATCATATCCTGATTCACGGCAGCCCAGTGGGTCATCATGGATGCCTTTGCATTAACCGGGCCCATGTCAGGCGCATCGATGCCGACGTGTTTGACCCCTTTTTCCGCGAGGAAATTGATCACCTCGGGCGTGGGTGCCGGCCAGCCTTCGCTGAGGCCATCGAGCGGACCTTTGACACACAAATCGGGCTGATCCCTTTCGAAACGACGGAAGTGGGTGTCGGTATGTCCGGTGTGGAACAGGACCACATCACCGGTTTTGATTGAACCGTAAATCTTCTCGTAGGATTCAATATCCTCTACCGTGATGCGCGGCGAGGCCGGCCAGGTATCCTGGGTGGTTGTACCGACCCGGTGTTGCACATTGATCACGCGGGCAGGGCCCATATAGTGATGCAAGGGCACTTTTTCAGAGGTCATCTCCGTGCGTTTCAGTTTACCGTATATGGCCTCAAACTCGCCAAGTGTCGCGCTGGTTTCTGCATCGTACCGACTATCATCGAAACCGGGTGGTGGCCCATAGTGGGCCGGGGGATCAACATGGGTTCCAGTCTGAGAATCCATCATGTGCGTATTAACCCAGTATGGGCCGAACGGGCCGTCGAAGTAGTTGACAGGCTGAATGCGCGAATAGGGAAAGACGTGGTGCCCCAAGCCTCTTCCCGGCCACCATACCGGATGACGCATGGAGAGGACCACGGACAGATCTGCCACGCGTTTCCCCTTAACGGCTTTCAATAAATCTGCGGCCAGGGTCTGGTTGGTGATGGCTATGGCCCGTGTTTCAACGGTGGGTGAATTTTTATGTTTGACAGGTAAGGCGATATATAACGAACCGTTCGGAACTTTGTCCAGGTTCATAAGACCTTCCGTGTGTATGGCGCCATATTTGAAATGCCCCAGGTGGCTTTCCAGAGCGAGCGGATTCTGGAACATACCTGCCGGGCCTGCCTGTATATGTTGAGGCGGCCCCAGCGCTCCCATGCTCGGACTGTCCAATCCCATAAGCCGAACTCCTCTGCTACCGACATACTCTGCGGCATCAAAATTCGGGGCGGGCCATCCTGGCGCCGTACCAGCCATCGGATCGATGATTAACCCACTGCCTTCGGGCATAGGACGGTCGTATTTGTCGTCGTACCCACTCCAGTAAAGCACCGCATCCCCCGGTCCCATTGCCCGATACACCTGTTCCGCTGTCTTGACATGATCCAGTGTAAAAAGCGGGCTTTCGCCATTGTTGGCCTGATCCAGCATCTGCCGCCCGTCGATTTTATAGACCTCGCCGAGCAGTTGCCAGGCAGGGATCTTCTCATTCGTCAGGCTGCCCCAGTAGTGGGCGTTAGGCAAGCCGCTGTCCTGCGGCGACATCATATGCGCGGGAGTGTCGGTCTGTGTAGCGGTGTTCTCATCCAGGATAATCAGGTCTGAAGCCCACGGCCCGGGGCCGTGCGTGATATACGGTACGACAAGTGGTTGATGGTGCAACTGTCCTCCGGGCCAGTACTGATAGTTGCGGGCGGATATGGTGGGAGATAGATCTACGACGTCATTGGCTGTGACCGGGGCGTATTGGCCGTAGACAGGCGAGACGGTAAAGAGTAAGCAGTAAGTAGTAAACAGTAGGGTGCACGGCACGCCGTGGGCGTACAAGGTGCGCAGTGCGAAGCGTAATACATGTTCAGTCATGAGCATATCCCCACATTGTGGTGGTAAATTACGATTCCGATCGACGATAATTTTAGCAGTTATGATTATCTTGAAGATTCCGCAGTAAGCTGCTGGGATCTAAAGCCAACGTGCACGAGGTACTGTAAGTCACGCTATGTTGTTCTTTTCAATAACCCAGAATCTACCGATTTACACGCAGGGCCAGATGAGGACTGAGTAGATAGGGGCGCAGAACGGCCGGCATGTTAGAAAACGGCAGGACTTCTTCTTTGAGGTGTATCCCCAATGTATCATGCATAAACTGACGCCGTGCCTGGATACGTGACCACGTCTCTGGATGTTTTTCAGAAAGTTTAGAGCGCAAAGAGGCATCGGCCAGGGCAATGCCGTCTTCCACATTAATAGTGATATATGCTTCGTCGTCGCACATGGGAATAATATCCAACTGCAGGGCCATACCCGAGGACAAACGGCAGGTCGAACGGGGGTAAATACCACTATGTACCCATTCATCCAGATGAATGGCGTGGCCTGGATTTAACGCCATTCGGAAGGGATGGTCTGCCAGCATTTCCTCGATGAGGGTATAGATCTCTCCGCCGGTTACCCCGATACCAATGGTTTCATACCAGGCGACGGCGGCGGCGTAGTAGGGTTTTACAATAACCTCCACATAATCCTGAATAGATATCGGTAATTCGCTTTCATTATGAACAACAAAACCGGCCCGTGCGGAAAGTCCACCCCATAGCCCTATGGCCATCATAAACGGATCGCCGATTTCGACGGCACGTAGCCTGGGGCTGCCTAATTGCGGTGCTCTCGGCCCAGCGTTGACGACCGGGTGACAGGACAGCGGCAGGCCGTTAAGGCGGGCCTCTTCCACGATGGCCAGTTCTGTTTTTCCCGGTTCGACCTGCTCTGTCATATTACGTATCCCTTGCGAGGCAAAGGTCGCACCGAATTCGAATACGGCAAGCTGGTCGGCACTGTTGGTGATCCGGAAACCAGTCTCGGGATGGGTAAATAAATCACCAGCATTTGTTACGGCGCGCCGCGCGCCAACGGCCTCACGCAGGATATCAACGATGTAGGCAGGGATCTCAATGCAGGTAGGCGGGTGCGGGTTCTCCCTCACATCATAGGATTTCCACCCTACTGTGCCGACTCTTTTTCCTGGCTCGATGCCTTCGTCTTCCAAGATCATGCGCAAAGGAGAACTGGTGTCCCGCCATTGGCCGAGCAATGAAAAACTCTGATACAAGGTGCACGTATGTTCAATTTCAACAACCTTCTGTGCGTAATCGAATCCCTCGTTACCTACGAGAAGACGGGGATGGCCTGTCTGCCCAAGTATGAGCATGGCTTCTTCAAACCGGGGATCAAAGCCGGTCAGATACATCAGATTCACGAAATGTTCCCGATCACCATAGACGATCAGGTGTGTCAGTCCTTCTTCTACCATGCGGGTCCGAACTTGTGCTACACGCTGCGTGTATTCCTGAGCCGATACGCTCGGTTGCATGGCAGGCAGGCCAAAGTCCGGCACCGTTATTTCGGTCAGTTCGATATCGTGTACTGGCATGGAAACTCCGTGAAGATGGTTCACTGCGTGAACGCATCAGTATCGAAGCCTATTAGGCTTCCGGTCCTTCAATGATCCATTGCACGATCTGTCGTCCGGTTGCTGGTTTTTTTAAAATTTTCAGATGATCACTGGTGTCACCGATACGGCATACTTCTTCCATCCAATCAGTCTTAAACGTGGTGCCGGCATTATGAAGCATCAGGTCAGCTGGAGCCGCCAGGGCGACAGCTGTGTTTACATCTCCAATTCGGCGCAGACAGGGAATAAAAAGACTGTCTTCAAAAGCTTGATCGTCCTCTGTATCTAGTTGGTTTGTATCAACGACCACCCGGACGATATGCGGATCGAGACCGCAGGCCAGCAGGCACCACAACCCGGCCTCACCAAGTCCAATGAGAGATACAGAAGAAAATCCCGTCACCTGTCGCAAATAGGATATTGCTGTAATAATATCCTGAATTCGGTGGGTGGTTTTCGTTCGATTATAGGTAGTGTAATATGAATATTCATCTGTGTTGTGCTCTCCTGATGCCTCCCCAGTGAGAAACGCGTCGACCGTGAGTACGGTGTGCCTGTCCCTCATCAGGCTCTGCAATAAGGTTCCAGCAGATTTTCCATTTTCATCGGTCAGGCCTGACCGCCCTTCGGGATGGACAACCAGCGTTGCTCCAAGAACGGCCTTATTTGATTTGTACAGAGTAACCGGTATACGGTCCCCCTTATCCTTACGGCCGATATATGTCCACTGTGCCGTGTAGTTTTTCTCTTCGAACGATTCGGGTTGTGCACTGATCACGTCATCCAGTCCCGGTGCTGACGCGCCGATGGCCGACTTGAATCCGGCACCCAGATTCTGGCGATATTTGCGAAGAGATTTTGCATCTTTTGGAATCAATTTGCCCAATTGCGTCTTACAACGTGTGATCCACACATCCGAGAGACCACCCTCATCCACGGCATGGTCAGGCCGGGTCTGGTCCGAAAACACCAGCATGGATTCGGGGGGTTCTGTGGTATAGGGACGTTCTGTAAATCGCTCGGTATCCTCACTGTTGAAAAGCCATTTACCGAACCAGGCATATACGGCATTACGGCTCTGCTCATTGTAGTTATGGCCAGCGTCTATCTGCACTTGGGTTATTTTGTCCTCGGCTTCATACAGTTGATACACATTTTCAATCGCCGGATATTCTTCAACGGGGGTATTTACCGTCCAGTCTCCGGTACAGGAGACCATCAGCATGGGGCGCGGCGCCATCATCGCGCCTATTTCAATATTATTGGTGTTTCTACGTAAATTGGGGCCGTTTTCACATATACAGCCCCCCTGCATATGACCGGAAATCATGTTGACCGGCGCCGACAGCATCAGCCGGTCATCCACAGCAGTAAGCATAAACGTCTGGGTGCCACCGCCCGAAGCGCCCGTGCAGGCGATGCGCCGATTATCCACATCGGGCAAGGATGCCATGAAATCTACCGCCCGGATGCTGTTCCAGAGTTGCAGCCCTTGCAGGCTGAGTCCCCATAGCTGCATTCGGTTGTTGCCGAAGGACCGGTGGTCAAGCTGTTCGCTGTCGTTATAGCCGATCATAGACCAGGCTAAGGCCACCGCACCCTGGCGGGCAAAGTTAATGCATCGGGCCGGCACGGAGCCGTCTTTTTCATCTGCCAGGCGCCCCGCCGCCCAATGACCATGAGGATTCAGTATGCCTGGACAGGGTTCGGAGGCGTCTATCGGACGATACAGATTTCCCGTTACAAAAAAACCGGGTAGACTTTCAAAATAAACTTTTTCTATGGTATAATTATCCCGTTCAACCCGATCGAAGACTTGAGGATTAAGGGGACATTTTTCAGGGGACGGCCAGAGCCCGAGGCTGACCAGAATATGCTCACGCAGGCTCCTGGCCCGTTTATCCCAGACAGATTTTATTTTGGGAGCGGTAAAGGTATAGGGTGAATCCAGATGCCCTATCTCTGTCCTGCGACGGTCAACAGTCGGCAATGAGGTCGATACACTCATGGAGGTCTCCCGAGGTCCGAGTTAAAAGAAAATCCAGAGTACAAAATTCCAAATTTAGAGTGTATACGGAGATGGAGGGCTTGTCAAAGGCTTTCAAGGGGCGGGTGGAAGGATGGCAGGATGGCGGGATGGGAGGGGTGACATTTGGGCGCTTAAACCTTCCACGCTTCCATCCTTTCACCATGCCATCCGGCTCTTAACCAACCTCCCAGAATCCGGATGGCCGTTGATATTCTTCACCTTTTTGGGGGAGGAACTGCCGCAGGTGGCGACCCCCGAGGGCGAATCCGGCCAGGCCAGGCATGCCGCGGTCTTCGTTTTCTACACAGAGCACATAATCGTACCCGGTCTCAAGTAACGCGCCGATGATCGTACCCCAGTTGAGCTGCCCCCGACCCGGTACCCGGTATTGCCACCACCAGTTACCTATAATGCCCTGCCGGAAAAGCATCTCTTTGCTGACTTCGGCATCTTTGACATCTGCATAGACCCATTTGCCGGCGAACATGCGGATCGCATCCTCTGCGGGCAGGATCATCATCCAAAGCCAGTGGGACGGGTCACACGACAGGCCGATATGTTCGGAAGGGATTGCGTCCAGTACTCGTTCCCACATCTGGGGATTGCAGGCGATGTTGCCCATACGGACGGCACCGTCCAGCGCTATGGTGACGCCACGTTCCTCTGCAAGCTTCACGATAGGCGTAAAGCGTTCTTTAAAACGATCTACCAGTTCCATCGAACGGTCGCTCGGATTACCGGGCGGCGATGAATACTGGCCGTAGAACCGGAAGGTATCCGGACTGCCGGCTTGGGTAACGACAATAGGCGTACCCAGGAGGCTCGCCGATTCGACGGCCTTGCGAAGTCGTTCGGCCGCCGCATCAGCCTGTTCCTGATCATCGTCCAGGAGATTATTGTGGGCGGACAGCGCGGCCAGGTAGATACCGTTTGCCCTCAGAGTGTCCTTAATTTCTTCCGGTCCTTCCCTGAGCACCCGGTTCGAGTCGGCGATGCCGCTTGTAGACAGGCGGATCGAATCAAACTCATTTTCCTTCGCCCAACGGGCGCATTCATCCAGACTCCAGGCGTTGTCACCGCCTGCGCTGGTAGAGAAACTGGTATCCATGGAACCCTCCATTTGAATGGTGATTTGATGATTTGGTGATTGATGCCGTTATGGGTCATCGAAAGTATGGTGTGCCTCTTTGAGCCATGATTAATACGCGCTCCACTTGCTTTTGCTTTTTGGTGAAGTCGTGGTTGGGAAATTTAAGGGTTTCAAATCACCAAATCAATAAGTCACCATTTATCTACCCGCTGGCGCCTTTTACGTTCCACACGGACCCCGTGGTGTAGGTATTGCGTTCCGAGCAGAGTTGTTCAACGACTTCGGCGACTTCTTCTGGATCAGAATAACGACCAAGCTGGTTGCCGGGGTTGGCTAAATGTTCTTCGGAAAAACGGGGAACGACCATCTGCGTCAGCGCCCTTCCCGGTTCCACGCCGTTGACAAAAACGCCTTTGTCGGCATAGGCGTTACCGAGGGCGCCGATAAACGAGTAGACAGCCCCTTTGGATACACCATACGGCACCTGATTGGTTGCGGCATGACGGGCGCCGGACGAAATGGTGACACATCGACCCCAACCGCCCTCCAGCATATGTGGGATAGCGGCCTGATGGGCATAGTATATCCCGTAGAGGTTGATCTTCATGACCTTGTCGAATTGTGTAGCAGACTGTTCCAGAAACGGGGCTTCTAATCCAAGGATGCCCGCACAGCAGACCAGGATGTCAATACGTCCAAAACGATCCATTGCCTGGAGGATCATATTTTTAACTGCTTGTTCGTCCGTCACATCGGTATGACAATAAAATCCGCCCTGATCAAGAGCGTGAATCGCTTCCACCGTTTCTGATGCTTCTTCATCCAGGACATCTGCGAGCACGATATGACGGCCTTCCTCTGCAATGCGCAGGGCGCAGGCCCGGCCCAGTCCACGTGCACCGCCGGTAATGACGGCCACGCGTTGTTCTTTAGTCGCGGCAAAACGAAGATGGGGCATTGGGGTCCTTTAAATGGTGAATGTCGTCTGGACATCCGGTGTGGATACGACAGTGATGGTACCACGATGCATCCGCATGATGTGGCGGGAGAGGCTCAGGCCGATCCCCGATGCAGCTTGCTTCGTTGTGAAAAATGGAATGGATATTTTTCCCTGTACATCCTGGAAGATGCCAGGTCCGTTATCCGTGACCTGAATAACAAGCCGGCCCTGAGTGTCCTGACCACCGATTCATTGAATGGACGGAGCGGAATGATCCTGAAGCACCTGAATGCATTAGTCATCAAATTGATCAACACCTGCTCAATAAGCTCGGGACCAAGGGTTATTTCGAGCGTTTCGGGTTCTGCAGATATCTCAAGGGAGATTCGCTTTTTTCCAGTTGGGGTTGTAAAAGATGGGTGATATGGACAAATAGTTGTATTACCGGCATGATCTGAAAAGAAGGCGGCGGTATGCGCGTCAGACATCCGGCGGTAGAGAGAGGTACGCGTAAGGCCTAATTCATGGGCGGCTTTGCTGACGTTTTCGTGATGATAACTAAGTACTTTGCGTGTAACCGTCTTATCCACCTCAACCAGGTTATACGAATCGAAGGCCGCGCCCTCTTCCTCATCGGATATATTTGCCGACATGGATAACAAGAAGTCAGACCGTTGCAATTCCGCTACTGGCATCACGGGTAAAGTTCCTGTCCGGAAGAATGACGTTGTAATCCTAGTTTTTTATCCGCGTCGGTATTTTCTCCGGATCTACTTCCGTATGAACCAGCGCGACTTGCCTTTTGAGAAACATACGTGCCGCCAGCAGCACATCGTCATCATCGCCTACAAACAGGATAGGGCCGAATTTACCGTTCATGGGTACCAGCTCCGGTGATGGCGCATGGCGTGCGCCGATGCTATAGCGCAATGATGTATTTATTTGTCTTGTAACGTAGAGCTTGTTTCCTGCGTCTATTAATGTGGCCGCTGCCGTTACCATAGTGTACGCTATCGGACACTATGGTACAACTTTTTTAAAATGGTTTTTTGAATTTCAGTTTGTAAGCATTGTGTAACTTGTTGTGAAAATGATGTTAATACCATATTCTAAGAACCTGTCCCAAATATACTCGGCAGAAAACATGCCGGTATATCTAAAGAATACAAATGGCGCACATATTGCGCCTTCGGGGTTTGAGATATGGAGTCAAAGCGTTGGGTTGCGTCTGGAAAATCGTTTTGTGACCTGAAGGTGACATTTTAAACGCAACCTAAAATGTATGTCTTAAGTCATATGATGCAGTCGATGCAGTGCCGCACCCAGGAATACAGGTCCCAAGTCTCAACTATGTGGAGTGCACCCTATGGAAAATACTGGTGAACAAGGTAAGAGTCCAAGAAATCTGATAGATATGTTTGCTGCTGAGAATAAGCAGGAGCAGAAGACCACTATGGACCGAAAGATTAGGAAGAGGCGG
>PVBE012973874.1_pt1 | contig 12899 bp, 7 predicted proteins | sample 1631181 | NCBI WGS metagenome assembly PVBE01 (sample SAMN08397723, study PRJNA350692) | Marine metagenome, whole genome shotgun sequencing project. | isolation source: water | place: Pacific Ocean | collected 2012-04
CGCCCGTGGCGCAGGTCGGCGCCGTGGCCCGGTTGTAGTACAGCTCGAGGTCGAAGGTCTTGAGCGCCGAGGTGCCCTTGTTGCACACCGTGGCCTTGTAGGTCACCGCGCGGTCCGACACCGTCGTGGTGAAGCTGCTGACGTAAACGTCGGGTTTATTGACCGTGTAGGACGACGACGCGGCGTCGTTGTCCGGCTCATCGGCCACGACGCAGTCGGCGTCCACCAGCACCCATGCCGTATAGCTCCCGGTGGGGGCGTTGCTGCGCGTGAACGTGCGCGTGGTGCACTTGCCCGCGCCGAGGCCGCCGATGTAGCTGTGCTGGCTGTCGCCCGTGGAGCACGTCGGCGCCGACGACAGGTGGTAATAAAGCTCCAGGTCGAAGGTCTTGGTCACCGCCGTGCCCTTGTTGCACACCGTGGCGCTGAACGTCACCGTGCGGTCTGACACCGACGTGGTGAAGCTGCTGACGTAGAGATCGGGGACCGCATGGGCAGCGGCCGGCGCCAGGGTGAGGGTTACGAGGACGAGCCAGGGAAGACTGATCCGGGACATCTCGCGCTCCTTGCCATTTTTCGTTTTACCGAGGCTACAGAGTACCACGACGGCGCTGATCAGGGCGCGCGCAACCTGCGCGCCAGGCCGGTGAAGCGCTCGTTTTCGCGATGGTTGCGCACGGCGAGGCCCACCGCCTTGGCGCTGCCGATGAGCACCACCAGGCGGCGCCCGCGGGTGAGGGCCGTATAGATCAGGTTCCGCTGCAGCATGGTGTAGTGCTGGGTGTGCAGCGGGATCACCACCACGGGGTACTCGCTGCCCTGGGACTTGTGGATCGAGCAGGCGTAGCCGAGCACCAGCTCGTCGAGGTCCGACGGCTCGTAGGACACGGGCCGCTCGTCGAAGGTCACGGTGACCTTGCGCTGCTCCTCGTCCAGGGCGAGCACCCGGCCGATGTCGCCGTTGTACACCTCGAGGTCGTAGTTGTTGCGGATCTGCATCACCTTGTCGCCCACGCGGAACTGCCGGCTGCCCCGGGACACCGCGCGCCCCTGGGGGTTGAGCACCTGCTGCAGGTGGGCGTTGAGGTTGATCGAGCCGAGCAGCCCGCGGTGCATCGGCGTGAGCACCTGGATCTGCTCCACGGCGTCCACGTTGAACCGCTTCGGGATGCGCCGACAGACCACCTCCTCCAGGGTGGCGAGGATGTCATCGGGGCGGTCCCGCTCGATGAAAAAGAAGTCGGCGTCGGCGCCGCGCTCGGGGAGCTGCGGCTCCTGGCCGCGGTTGACCCGGTGGGCGTTGACCACGATGAGGCTCTCGGCGGCCTGGCGGAAGATCTCGGTCAGCTGCACCACGTCCACCGCGCCCGAGGCGATGAGGTCGCCCAGCACGCTGCCCGGTCCCACGGACGGCAGCTGGTCCACGTCCCCCACCAGCACCAGCTGACAGGTCACCGGCACCGCCTGCAGCAGCCCGTGCAGCAGCATGGTGTCCACCATGGACACCTCGTCAACAACCAGCAGGTCCGCGTCCAGGGGGTTGTCCGCGTCGCGCAGAAACTTCATCTCGCGCGGGTCGAACTCCAGCATGCGGTGGATCGTCTTGGCCTCGCGCCCGGTGGTCTCGTTCATCCGCTTGGCCGCCCGCCCGGTGGGCGCGCAGAGCAGCACCACGCGCTCCTTCTTCTCCACGATGCGGATGATGGCGTTGACCAGGGTGGTCTTGCCCGTGCCGGGGCCGCCGGTGATCACCAGCACCTTGCTGCGGGTGGCCTGGCGCACAGCCTGCCGCTGCTGCTCGGCAAGAGAAAAGCCCTGCTCCCGCTCCACCCGGGACAGGGCACGGTCCAGGTCCAGCTTCAGAGCCTCGGCCGGCGTCTGGAGGATCTCGACCAGTCGCTCGGCGGCGGCCAACTCGGCGGCGTGCAGCCCGCGCAGGTACACCGCTTCGTCCTCCACCACCACCAGCTCCAGTCGCGCCAGCTCGTCCACGGCCGCGCTGATGATCGGCTCGTCGATCTCGAGGATCTGCACCGCGCTGTCCACCAGCCTGCCCCGCGGACAGTAGACGTGCCCCTCGTCGCGCAGTTCGCCGAGCACATGCAGCACGCCTGCCTCGGCCCGCCGGGGCGACGTGCGGCTCAGGCCCAGCTCCAGGGCGATGGCGTCGGCCGAGGCGAAGCCGATGCCCCAGATGTCCACCGCCAGCTGGTAGGGGTTCTCCTTGATCACCGCCACGGCGCGGTCGCCGTACTTTTTGTAGATCTTCACCGAGAACGAGGGCGAGATGCCGTGGGTCTGCAGAAACAGCATCACGTCCTTGATCGCCTTCTGGCTTTGCCAGGCGGCCAGGATCTGAGCCTTGCGCTTGGGCCCGATGCCCTCCACCTCGGTGATCCGCTCGGGGTGCTCCTCGATGACCTCGAAGGTGTCCAGGCCGAAGGCCCCCACCAGCCGCGCCGCCATGACCGGGCCGATGCCCTCCACCATACCCGAGGCGAGGTAGCGCTCCATGCCGGCCTGGGTGCCCGGCGCGACGGGGATGCAGGACTCCACGGCCAGCTGCTCGCCGTAGCGGCGGTCCTGCTTCCACGACCCGCTGAGGCGCAGGTGCTCCCCCTCGCGGACGCCGGGCAGGGTGCCCACCGCGGTGACGTCGGCCACCCGCCCCTCCACCTTGAGGCGGATCACGCTCCAGCCGTTGTCCGGGTTGGAGAAGGCGACGCGCGTCACCTCGCCCTCCACGGTGACCCGCGGCCCCTTGCTCTGCTCGGGCGACTTGCCGAACGGCAGCTGCTTCAAGGCATCGACCCCTTGTTCCAGACCAGCTTCTCGCGCACGATCTGCGTGGTGTCGGCCGAGGTGTGGTAGACGAAATACCAGCCGTCGTAGCGCCGGAAGATGCTCGGCATGTCGTTGCCGCAGCCGAACTTTTTCTGGGACGACTGGCCGAAGGGGTTCTTCGGGTGGGCCGCCCAGCCGGACTTGAGGGCCTTGGAGCGCGTCATGCCCCAGCCGTAGCGGTTGGACTTGTTGCAGGTGAAGTCCTTGGTCGCGCCCTCGTAGACCATGTAGTAATAGGCGCCCTCCTTGACCAGCCGCCCCATGGAGCGCTGGCCGCCGTCCCAGCCGCTACCCGACGGCTTGAGCTGAGGGTTGTTGCTGGTCTTGAACATCAGGCTCATGCTCAACCCCCAAGCGTAGCCGATGCTCATGTGCTTGCCGCCCGATTTGAAGCCGGCGTAGAAGACGTTGACGAACAGGCCGTCCACCAGGATGCCCGGGGTGGCGATGGCCCCCGAGTCCCACTGGCCGCTCTTGCCGTGCTTGAGCAGCTTGCCCTTCTTCTTCCAGGTGATGCCGTCGCTGGACTCGGCCCAGTAGACGTTGGAGACGTGGGACTCCTCGTAAACCATGAGCCAGGTGCTGCCCATCCTGGCCACCGCGGGGGAGACGGCGAAGGTGTGGCCGGCGTCGGGTGCGACGATGACGCCGTGGTACTTCTGAAACGACGCGCCGCCGTTTCCGGACACCGACAGACAGATGCTCGTTTTGCCCTTGGGCGCGAAGCAGCGGTGGTAGAGGTAGATGGTGGTGGGCGAGATGTCGGTGCGGTTCACCGCGAAGGCCTCGCGGTGCCCCGGCCCCCCCTTGACCGGCACGGCGGCCTGGTCCACGGCCCACTTGGCCTTGCCGGCCCACAGATCGGCCAGGGTGGGCGCCTTGGACGGCGGCGGCTTGGTGTCAGCGGGTGGTTTGGTATCCGGGGGCGGCTTGGTGTCAGCGGGGAGCTTGGTATCTTTGGGCGTCTTGGTGTCCTTGGGCGACGGCTTGGTGTCCTTGGGCGGGGGGCCGTCCTTGGGCGGGGGGCCGTCCTTGGGCAGCGGGCCATCAGCGGGCAGCGCCCCCTCCCCTGCCATCTGGTCCAGCGGGGCGCCGCCGTCCGGCGAGGTGCCGTCGCCGTCGCAGCCCCAGGTCCCGAGCAGCAAGATCGCCACCCCTGTCAGCGCCGTGCGTCCGAGACAGTTCATGGAGCCCTCCTTGGCCATTGAGCCCTCGATCTTCGACGAGATGCCGCAGGAAGTGAACCATAAAATCCCCGGACACCGGCGCTCCTTGACCGCCTCGCGATATTAAATGACAATCTAAAGTTCCCTGCCGCAGGAGACACCATGCGAACGACGTTGGCCACCTTACTTGCGCTGTTTCTACTCTGCGCCGCCCCCGGGCGGGCGGAGGCCGAGCCCCCCATCAATCAGGACGCCGCCCAAAAGCAGCACCAGGCGTCGGGTGTAAAACCCGAGGCCAGGAAACGGAGCCCCGAGAAGGCGCGAGCCGTGGTGCTCCTGGCCGCCGCGGAGAAGAAGAAGCCTGCGACTGCGACCCCGGCAGCCGTGACCCCGCCGCCGGCAGTCGATGCGGCCCCGCGGAGCTGGAAGCGCACCTACGGCTGGGTGGGCCTCGGGGCCGGCTGCGCGCTGCTGGCCACCGGCGCCATACTCGGCGTGCTGGCCCAGGACAAGGCCGACGAGTACAACGACGAGGCCTCGGCCGGTACGCTCTACCGGGACCTCAAGGAGATCGAGAGCGAGGGCGACACCCTGCAGGCGGCGCAGATCGCCACCCTCATCGCCGGCGGCGTGTTGTTTTCGGCGGGCGCGGTGCTGGTCTTTTTGGACCGCAGGAGCCAGGGCGAGGAGCCGGCCGCGGCCCGCGTGGCCGTGACCCCCTACGTCGGCAAGGGCAGCTACGGCCTCGCCGGGCAGATCCAGTTTTGAACCGCAGCCAAGGAACCCGGAGAATCGCAATGATCAAGGGAGCGGCCATCGTCTCCATCCTCGCCCTGGCCCTGGCCGGGTGCTTCAACCCCGACACGCCGAACAAGTACGTCTGCGACGAATCCAAGGCGCCGGACTGCCCCGACGGCTACACCTGTAAGGGCAAGATCTGCGTCGACGACAACGTCAAGCCGGACGCGGGCGACGCGGGCCCGGGTGACCTGACGCCCGACAAGACCACCCCTGACAAGAAGGTGGCTGACCAGAAGGTGGCTGACCAGAAGGTGGCCGACCAGAAGGTGGCCGACCAGAAGGTGGCCGACCAGAAGGCGGCCGACCAGAAGGCGGCCGACCAGAAGGCGGCCGACCAGAAGGCGGCCGACCAGAAGGCCCCGGCCGATACCGGCGCCAAGGACCTGGTCACGCCGGACAAGGCCAACGGGTTGGACGCCGCCAAGGGGGCCAGCCTGTCCAAGGAGGTGCAGCCGATCTTCACCGCCAGCTGCGCCAACGGCTACTGCCACGCCGGCGCCTCCGCCTCGTCCAGCCTGGACCTGAGCAAGGGCAAGGCGTGGTCCAACCTGGTGGGCGTCGCCAGCAAGCAGTGCACCAAGCTGATGCGCGTCAAGGCCAGCGACCCCGCGTCGAGCTATCTGGTTCAGAAGCTCGAGGGGTCCGGCAGCTGCTTCAGCGGCGGCCAGATGCCCAAGGGCGGCACGCCCCTGAGCAAGACCCAGATCTCCACCATCAAGGCCTGGATCACAGCGGGCGCCAAGAACAACTGAAGTATCAGATGTTGTCCCAATTCCGATCGGTTAGGATTGAAATGTAGGGCGGGGGCTTGTCCCCCGCCTTGCTGGTGGCGGGGGACAAGCCCCCGCCCCACGCTGACCAAGGCAATCCAAGGCCTATCCGACTGGCATTGGCTCTAGTCTTCTACAGGGTGGCAGGGCGAGAAGAACTCGTCGTCTACCTTGGCCTGGGGGTCTTCAAGACAGCCCACGGGGCAGATGGCGCACACCTCGTCGAGGTAGCTGCCGAGCAGCGGGAGCACCATCAGCACCACCTGCTGGCGCTGCTCCCAGCTCAGGCGGGATGACGAGCGCAGGGCGCCGGTCATGCGCCGGGCCAGCTGCTCGATGGGGTTCCGCTTGGCCGACATCATGAAGTCGGCGAAGGTCTTGCCCAGGGCGAAGGCCGTGGCGTAGCGCTCATCCTCGCGGGGGCGGCACTCGCCGGGCAGGCTGTCGAAGATGCTGTCCAGGCTCACCAGCGCCGCCTCGGTCAGGTCCAGGCAGGCCAGGTCCTTGCTCGTCGGCGCGTCCACGTTCTGGAAGAAGAGCGCCTTGAGGTGCTGTCGCAGCACCGCGTCGCCGTAGCTACCCATGTCCGACAGCATGCACTCGTCCGGCGGCGCGAGGGACTGCTCCAGCATCACCCGCACCAGCGGGCTGCCGGCGAAGTCGTCCTCGGTGACGTCGGCCAGGGCGCCGCAGAGCCCGGCCAGCTCTGCCTCGTCGCGCCAGCGGTGCCACAGCTCCATGTGGCGCGCCATGGCCTCCACCCGGGCACGGATCAACGGCGTGGACAGCTTGTTCGCCACCTCGCGGAACCACTGGACCTTGACGCGCTTGTTGGACGGCAGGGTCACGCCCACTCCGTCCAGGTCGCCGATGTCGAAGAACCACGACAGGTGGTACTCCTGCATCTCGAAGAGAGAGCGCACCTTCTTCAGCGTCAGGCGGCCGGGCGGCTCCACTGGCGGCACCTCGTCGGCCGCCACGCGGGACGGGTCCAGGGCCCGGCGGAACAGGGCCACGGCGGGTCGGGCGTCCTCTGGGATGGAGAGGCCAAGCTCCACCGTGCGCTCCTCGGCGGCGGCCACCATGGCCGCTGCGCGGTGCAGGGGCAGGTTGACGAAGGCGGTGCCCAGCCCGGCCTGGATCTCCCGCAGCAGCTCCTCGGCGTCCTCCTTGGAGCCCCGCGGGATGACGAAGCCGTCGCGCACGTCGGCCGCGCAGCGGATGCAGAGGTCGGCCAGGGTCACGGTGCCGTCCGGGTTGCGAAAGCAGCCGAGGAGGATGAAGGCCCCCTGGCCATCGCAGCTGCCGAGGTGGGCCTCGCCGTCGGGCACCTCGTGGCTGGCGTCGGGGTCGATGGAGTGGGTGCGCAGCCGCAGGATGGCCCCCTGATAGTCGCGGTGGGCCGTCCCGTCCTCGGCTCCGTCGCGCAGCCCCTCCAGCAACTCGATGCCCTGGGTGCCGCCCTCCTCCACGATGGCCCGCAAAAACAGCGGGCGTAGGTGGGGGAAGTCTTCGGACTCCAGCACCTGCCGGTAGGTGGCCACGGCCGAGGTGCCAGCCTGCTTGCGACAGTGCTCGATCTGCTCGGCCATGAAAGCGTGGGCGTCCTGGGGCGTGGACTCCAGCACGTAGGTCACCGAGTCGGCCTGCTCCGGATCGGCCTGGATCGTGGCCAGCATCTCCCGCAGGGAGAGCTCGGCCAGGGGCGTGACGTCCTCGGGCGGCAGGCAGGCCATGAGGTTGTCCAGGTCGTCAGGCTCCTCCTCGGCCAGCACGCCCATGGCCCTGGACCTCACGTGGGACGACTGGTCCTGGTCCTGGGCGATGGCCAGCAGCTCCTCGTAGACGTCCTCCACGCCGAGGAAGTGGAACACGGCGCCGAAGAGCGACGCGTCCTGTTCGTCGACGCCGCCGCTGCCGAGCATCTTCACCAGCGCCGACCGGGCCGTGGAGGGGTCCACGCGAGCCAGACGCCGCTCCAGCTCCGCCTGATTTACTGGCGGATGCGAGAAGAGCTCCTCCAAAATGGAGCGCGTTTTATCTCCCCGTTTTCCGGAGCGACGCACCATGGTTCCTCTACCTGCTCGCTAACTTAAACGGTCACCATCTCGGCCCTATTCCTGCGCGGCCGGGTCCCAAGGCTTCTACCATGCGTCAAAGGGGTGTGCCACTGCGGAGGTGAATTTGATGCGGGTTGATTCGCTCCAAAGTTCAGGAGGACATCTTCCCCGCTCAGTTGAGAGTTGAGAGTTGAGAGTCGAGAGCGGGAAGAGGCCTGAAACCGTTACATGGCTTCGGGTTCATTTTTTCGAACACGAGGGCGGTCTGGCGCCGTCCGGAACCAGAAACTCTAAACCCTGAACTCCAAACTCTGAACTATCAGTGGTAGCGCACCATCACGCTGTTCACAACGGGCGTGCCGGCGAAGTCGCTGGTCAGCTCAACCCGGTACTGAACGTAGCGCTGGCCCTGATGCACGCTGTTGAGCGAGGCGCTCTTGGTGTAGCTGTCGCTGGCGCTCGTGGGGCCGTACCAGGTGGCCGCGGCCAGGCCGACGACCGAGGTCGCCGAGCGGACCTTGACCTTGATCCCGGAGCCGGCCGGCACCTTGGTCGACAGGTCGAGGCCGTGGAAGACCGGCGCCACCTTGCCAGTGTCGAGCACGCGGGAGACGAAGACCTGGGTCGCGCCGCGGTTGAAGGCGCCACCCATGTCGGAGGCCATCAGCACGCCGGTGCCGCCCACGGTGGGCACCTCGGCGCGGTTGCTGGCCGAGAAGCCCGAGGTGCTGCCCCAGTAGATGTAGGAGGTCACGGACCAGCTCACGCCGTCGTCCTGGTTGGCGAAGGCCACGTCGAGGTGACCGTCGGCGTTGAAGTCGGCGACCAGGTTGCCGCCGGCGCCCACGGTGGGCAGGGCCGTGCGGTTGCTGGCCGAGAAGCCGGAGGTGGCGCCCCAGTAGATGTAGGAGCTGACCTTCTTGTTCTTCCCGTCGGCGTGGTTGGAGAAGACGATGTCCAGCAGCTTGTCGCCGTTCAGATCAGCCACCGAGACGCCGGCGGCGCCCACGGTGGGCAGGCCGGCGCGGTTGCTGGCCGAGAAGCCGGACGCGCTGCCCCAGTAGATGTAGGAGCTGGTCTTGTTGCCGGCGGAGCCGCGGAAGTTGGAGAAGACGATGTCGAGGTACTTGTCGCCGTTCAGATCAGCCACCGACACGCCAGCCGCCGCGGAGGTGGGCAGGCCGGTGCGGTTGCTCGCCACGTAGCCCGACGAGCTGCCCCAGTAGATGTAGGACTGGCCGGACCAGTTGGAGAAGACGATGTCCAGATGCCCGTCGCCGTTGAGGTCGGCCACGGCGTTGCGCGGGCCAGGGTACTCGCCCGGCGAGCCCTTGGTCGGCAGTTCGGTGCGGTTGGCCGCCGAGAAGCCGCTGGACGCGCCCCAGTAGATGAAGGAGTTGATGGCCGACTTGGCGCCGTCGTAGCTGTTGCTGGCGATGATGTCGAGGTAGCCGTCGCCGTTGAGGTCGGCCACCGAGTTGCCGGTGGCGCCCGCCGTGGGCAGCTCGGTGCGGTTGACCGCCATGTAACCCGAGCCGGAGCCCCAGTAGACGTAGGAGTTGACCTTGTACTGGTGGTAGACGAAGGCGTTGCCCTTCTTCTTGGCGTCGTCGTAGTTGGAGAAGACCAGGTCGAGGTGGCCGTCGCCGTTGAGGTCGGCCGCGCTGTTGCCAACGCCACCCAGGGTCGGCAGGCCCTGGCGGTTCGTGTTGGAGAAGCCGGTCTTGCTGCCCCAGTAGATGTAGGAGTTGACGCTGCTGCTCACGCCGTTGAAGCGGTTGCCGAAGACCAGGTCCACGTGGCCGTCGCCGTTGAGGTCCAGGCGGTCCAGCAGCTGCAGGTTGCCGCCCGCGGCGACGAACAGCTTGGAGCCCGACTCGGTGGCCTTGCCCTTGGAGAACTGGGCGAAGGTGTCGTCACCCACGGTCTTGTGCTTCCAGCAGCCCGAGGTGTCGACCTTGCAGCCGGTTTTGCAGCCGAGGGTGCCGCCGTGGAAGCCGTAGCTCTTGCAGGTCTTGCTGCCGAAGGCCGCGCCGTCGCACTGCTCCGGGTAGTTCAGCTTGCCGTTGCCGCAGTTGGTGCAGCCGCTCTTGTTGAACGAGCAGTTGCTCTTGCAGGACAGCGTGCCCTTCCAGTAGCCGAGGGACTTGCAGGTGGAGAGCCCGAGGTTCGTGCCGTCGCAGTGCTCCTTGCCGTCGAGCAAGCCGTTGCCGCAGTTGGTGCAGCCGTAGGCGTACAGCCGGCACTTGTTGGAGCAGGAGAGCGTACCCTTGTAGTAGCCGAGGCTCTGGCAGCTCTGGCCGTTGAAGTTCTTGCCGTCGCACTGCTCGCCGCTGTCCACGGCGCTGTTGCCGCAGTTGTGGCACTTGCTCGTGCTTTAGCCGCTGCAGGCCGAGTTGCACTTGAGCTGGCCCGTGTAGTAGCCGAAGCTCTTGCAGTTCTTGCCCGCCAACGCCGGCCCGTCGCAGGTCTCGTTGGCGTTGATCTTCCAGTCGCCGCACTTGTAGCAGCCGCTCTTGTTGAGCGTGCAGTTGGAGTTGCAGGTTAGCGTGCCGTCGGTCCAACCCACGGACTTGCAGGTCTTGCCGCCCATGGCCGCGCCGTCGCACTGCTCGCCGCTGTTCAGCTTGGCGTTGCCGCAGTTGGTGCACTTGGACTTGTCGAAGTAGCAGTTGCTCTTGCAGCCGAGGGTGCCGCCGAAGTAGCCCAGCTTCTTGCAGGTCTTGCTGTTGAGGTTGCTGCCGTCGCACTGCTCGCCGAAGGTCACCTTGCCGTCGCCGCAGCCGAACTTCTTGCAGCCCTTCGTTTCGAAGGTGCAGTCCTTTTTGCAGCCCAGGGTGCCGTAGTGGAAGCCCTGCTTGAGGCAGCTCTGCTTGTTCAGGTCGGCGCCGTCGCAGCTTTCGCCCTTGTTGACCTTGCCGTTGCCACACTTGGTGCACTTGGAGGTGTCCACCTTGCAGAAGGGGTCGCAGGACAGCGTGCCCTCGTGGAAGCCCTGGGTCTTGCAGGTCTTGCCGCCCAGGTCGGTGCCCTCGCACTCCTCGGTGCCGTTGAGCTTGCCGTCGCCGCACTTGACACAGCCGGCGGTGTCGAAGGCGCAGTTGGACAGGCACTTGAGCTGCCCGCCGTCGTAGCCGAGGTCCTTGCAGGACTTGCCGTCGAGGTCCTTGCCGTCACAGTCCTCCCAGCCGCCGACCCAGCCGTCGCCGCACTTGCAGTGCTCGCACTTGGTCTTGTCGAACTTGCAGTAGTTGGTGCAGCCGAGGTTGCCGAAATCGTAGCCGAAGGACTTGCAGGACTTGCCGGCGAGGTTGGTGCCGTCGCACTGCTCGCCCGCGTTGAGCACGCCGTTGCCGCAGCCCCAGGGGATGCAGTAGTGGGTCCAGTACTTACAGGAGTTGGGGTGGCAGACCAGCTTGCCGCCCTTGAAGCCGAGGTCCTTGCAGGTCTTGTTGGTGATCTTCTGATTCCGCTCGCAGTCCTCGTTGCCGGTGATCAGGCCGTCGCCGCAGGTCTGGCAGCCGGAGACGTTCCACTGGCAGTTGGAGTAGCAGCCCAGGGTGCCGCCCTGGTAGCCGAGGGACTTGCAGGTCTTGCCGTTGAGGTTCTTGCCGTCGCACTTTTCCTTGGCGCCGATCTTGTCGTTGCCGCAGCCGTGGGGGATGCACCACCAGGTGCTCAGCTTGCAGTGGCTGTTGCACTTGAGCGAGCCGCCCTTGTAGCCGTAGTCCTTACAGGTCTGTCCGCCGAAGTCGAACTTGTCGCACTCCTCGGGGCCCTCCATGATCCCATCGCCGCAGGTCCAGAGGCAGGCGTCGCTCTTGGCGCACAGCGCCGCGTCCGGCGGCATGGTGTCAACCACGGGCACGGACGAGTCCTCTGCGCCCTCATCCTTTTGCGGTGAGCCGGCGTCCTTTTTATTGCCGCCCTTGTCCTTTTTATTGCCGCCCTTGTCCTTCTTCTGGCCGCCCTTGTCCTTCTTCCCCGGATCTGGAGTCGGGCCGGGGCCGGCACAAGCAAGCGCCAGGGACATCATTAATACCGCAATGAAGAGGCTCAGTTTCCGCATCGGAAAGTCTCCTTTTGAAGCGTGTTCAGCACCGGATCCAACCTGCGAGAGGATCCGATCTGGACACCACCCAACGTTACACATGATACCCGGTGGTATTATAACGAAAAAACCCTTTTCAGATCAACATCTTAATGGTGTTCTAAACACCGGTTTTAAACGCACGTTTTAAACGACTTTCCAACTCTTTGACTTTGTTAGGAGATCTGCCACGGATCCGGGTTCCCCTGATGCTGGAAAATTGCAGAAATACCGTTTTACCCGTTTCGTGCCCGCCCCTGCGAAAAAATCCGTTCTGATCCATAATGGAGAAATAATTTACCGGAGGGTCAGCCGATGTTTAGAGGCTCCACGTACGTCACCATGGGGGCAGCGCTGCTGCTCGCACTCGTCCTCATCGCCTGCCAGGGCGCGGAAACACCGCGGCCCAGTGGCAGCTCCAGCGCCGCCACTCACCGTGACGGTGCAGTGGAGCCGGCGACCTCGGCGCCGAGCCAGGCCCAGGTCTCGGCGCCCTTCGACGTGGGCAAGGTCATCCGGCAGGTGCGCAACACGTTCCGCCCGTGCAAGGGGGCGTGCACCTTCGAGGCGGGGCACAGCACCCACGGCGTCAAGGTGGACAGCGACCTGCGCGTGACGGTGAGCCCGGCGCACCACGAGGCCCCCTCCCCCACCGCCCGCCCGGGCACGCGGGTGGGGCCAACGCGCCACGTGGATCCAAAGGACCAGGCCGCGCCAGCTCCACGGGTGGGCCGCGCGGCCACCTTCGAGACCGTCTCCGTGCTGCGGGGAACGCGGCAGCTGGTCTCTCGCGGCCCGGCCAGGGTGCGGGATGACGGCTCCCTCGAGATGTCCCGCGGACCGGTGGCCGAGCGGCTGGTCAACAGCGAACAGGGCGTGGAGCAGAGCTGGGCCCTGGCCAGGCGGCCCGCCGGCGCGGGCGACCTGGTAGTGCGGGTCAAGGTCACGGGCATGTCCTACCGCGGCGTCACCGCGGGCGGCCTGCACTTCGTCGACTCGAAATCGGGCCTCGGCCTGCGCTACGGCCACGCCACCTGGGTGGACAACGCGGGCAAGCGCACCGCAGTGCGCGCCGCCTTCGCGTCCGGCCATATCGTGATGGTCGTGCCCGCCGCCGTGGTGGACACCGCCGCCTTCCCGGCGGTGCTGGACCCGCTCATCTCCGCCG
>PVBE011505879.1_pt1 | contig 12897 bp, 12 predicted proteins | sample 1631181 | NCBI WGS metagenome assembly PVBE01 (sample SAMN08397723, study PRJNA350692) | Marine metagenome, whole genome shotgun sequencing project. | isolation source: water | place: Pacific Ocean | collected 2012-04
CTGGTGTGTGTATGTGTGCTTTATACCGAGTTGAGCGTTCATGCGGGGCAACCTCCATCGGCCCTACGGGTTCGGGCGGACCGGTACCGTCTTTGGCGTCGCTCCTCCTCACAATGTCGAAGCATTGGTTCCTCGTCGCTCCCCCAAATCCGGCACCGTTGCACTCCGAAATCTAGTAACGCTATCTCTGGCGGGGACCACTAGAACAGCCTGTCCTGCTGTCGCAGTGTGCCAAACGATCCTAGATTCTTCAGGGAAAAGGAAAAGCGAATACGACTTTCCCGGCGGGGGCCCAGATCAAATTGGGTCAACTCCAGGTGCAACCCGTAGCAGTCGGTGTTGTAGCTGAGCCGGGCGGTGGATGCCTGGAAGAACGCCTGATCGATGTTGTACGCAAAGCTGAAAGCGCCACTCAATCCCGATCTGAGGGAGTCTCCATAACGTACCGTCGCACGAATCTGGTTGCTGGGTAACTGGATCGGACTCCTCCGTGTGAAGAAGTACGCAAGATTGAACGAAGCCGGTCCCTGGCCATAGCCGCCTATGACGCCCGCGCTTCGGAACTCCTTCTTCTTGGTGTCGTAGTCGATCTGAAGATCCGTCGTGCTACCCGGCTTCGGCGAGAAGCGGAGCACGGACACGAGCGGCGAAAACCGTCGAGCTTCGTCGGTAAAACCAAAGCCTGTCAGATCCAGCAGGGGCTCCAGAAGATTCTTGCGGCCCGATACGAACGCTCCACCGAATGTCGGATCGCTGAAGTATTTCTGTGAGACCGTCCAACTCAACACTTCCCGATCCGTGAAGAGTCGGTTCGTGATGCCGTAGGTCACCTCATTCGTGTCGGAAAGCAGGTCCACCTCGTCGACCAACAGCGTGTCCAGGAAACGATCGACTCCTGTGACATACCGATACTCCACTTGAGGCTCGATGACATGTTTCCAGTCACCGAATTCCCGTTCCAGTTGTGGGCCCGAAAACTCAAAGCTGTAATCGAACGACGTTCGGTTCAGCGCTTCACTCTGAATTCTGGGACGCTCACTGTGGGAATAAAACGTCTCGCGGATTCCAATTCGATGGCTCCAGCTGACCGCCGGTCCTCTCAGTACGGCAATCTCCAGGCTTGGGTGAACGTCCAGACGCGCCACGAAGGGTGGGGTCTCCAGTACGGCATCTCTTCGGTGCAGGGCCGCAGTGCTGCCAGTGAGACTGAAATATACGGGGAGTTTGCCCAGTTGCCTGGCATGAAGCCGCATCTCCCCGGAGGGAAATTTTCTGAGGATCGTCGTGGGCTGATCAACAAAGAAGGTGCCTCGCCGGCTGTACTCCAGATTGTAGGTTGCCGGGGCTGTGTTGTAGGTGGCGAAAGCCTGCGAATGTTCCGTGGGCGAGGCGATCAGATCGAAGCCCTCCTCGAAGACCTGGCGGAACACGAAAGAGCTCACAAGGTTCAGGTCGGCGACCGCTCGAAAATTCTGCCCGAATTTTGTAGTGCTGAGAATCCTTGCGCTTTGACCACCCTGACCCTTGCGGTCCCTGGCGAAAAAGCTGTTGACCTCGATCCGCGAATTTTCGTCGGGAACCGCTCGAAAATCGACCGAGCCGGCCGGCCCGCGCACAGTAAAATACTCGCCGGTCAGCATGAGGTCGGCGCTTCGGTTGATCACGTGATAGTACGATTCCCGGATACTCCGCCCTTTCGTCGTGGATGTCGATGTCTGCGGAGTCAGGAATCCGGACGATCGAGGTTTCGATTCCGAAGGCAGGCTCAGATACGGCAGGTAGAAGACAGGAAACCCTTTAACCCTGAGGACGGTGCTCGATGCCCTCACCTGTGCATCCGGTTCGATGGTGGCTCTGGCGACGTTCAATTCCCACCCGCTGTTGTCGGGATCCTCACAGGTCGTGATCGTGGCGTTCAGAAGCTCATAGTGCCCCTGCTCATCGCGGCGCACCTCGCCGGCTTCAATCAGATAGCCCGGACCCAGCACTCCCTCCACGTCGATCAGTACGCCGGCCAGAGTGTCGAGGTTGATCTTGAGACGTTGGCCGCTAAGCCGTTCGTCCCCCCGGATGAAGGTCACACCCTCGGCAGCCTCCAGTTCCATCGTTGCCTCATTGAAAACAACGGAATCGGCGCGGACCTCGATGTCCCTGTAGGTTATGACAACATCTCCGGTGGCGGTAAAAACGTCACCAACCCGTGTCTGGACGTCGGCCTCGGTATTGATGATGTCCTGTTGAAGCGGGAGCAGAAGAAGGGTCAATAATAAAGCTTGCATAGCCGGTTGGGAAAAAAGTGAGCGGACCCAAACGCCGCTCCGCTTGAATTAAACACATTAAGCTGCCTGTCGCAAGAACCGTGATAAAATTCCGGCGGCATGCAACGAAAAGGGCGGCGAACGATCATCGACATATCGAAGATCCAACCCGCATTGGACTTCGACGAAGCGGAACACGCTGCCGAGTTCATGCTGCCCGAATACCAGCGAAAGCTGCTCCTCGACCGCACCTACGCCTTCCTGATCGACGGGGGCATCGTTCTCGGCATCTATCTCTTTTTCGTCATCGCGACAGTTTCGGAAATGCCGGAATCGGCCACGATGAACAGGCGGGTTGTCGGCATCTACGGCGCCGCCTACTTGTTGCTGGTGGCCGTGTATTTCTTCCTGTTCATGCTGAGCATGAGCCAAACGACGGGAATGCGAGTCCGGGGGCTCCGGGCTGTCAACCGGCACGGAGATCCTCTCAAGCCCCGTGAGGCGTTCAGGAGGAGTTTCGGCTACCTGGTTTCGATCACCCCGCTGATGTTCGGGTTCCTGTGGGCATTCGTGGACCCCGAGCACCTGACCTGGGCTGACAAGGTCTCGAATACCTTCATAAAGCGTGTTTGAGCGTGGAGCGGGCAGCATGGAGCGGGCAGCGGGCAGCTAGGAGCCTAGCCCGGAGTTCCCTGTTGCTACTGACTGCTGCACGCTGCTCGCTACTCGCTACCTGCTCCCTGCTACTCGATCAGTTACAATACTTTTGATGGAGAATTTTGCGCTCATCAGTCTGATTGAGAACTTGAAGCGGGTGGCCGAAGACGTCGTGATTCGGCGTGTCGTCCAGCATCAGCCCAACGGTTTCATGTTCCAGACTCGAGCTCGAAAGCTCCCGGCTTTCAAGGTATTGCTCGATAACCGGAACCCGGCTCTCTACGTCTCTGCCTTGAGGCCCCCTGTAGAGGCGCCGGTCACGGACTTCCTCATGGTTCTCCGGAAGCATCTCAACCAGGCGCGCCTGACGGACATTACGAAACCGCTGGCGGAACGCATTGTCGAGATGAAGTTCATGACAGTGTTGCCTTCTAAGGAACTTGAAAGCGTCACCCTCGTTGTGGAGTTGCTACCCAACGCACCAAACCTGCTCCTCCTGGATGGCGGGCGACGACTGCTGGCATCCTTTACCCCGCCCAGCCCTCAACACGGCATTGCCGAGTACGACGAATACCGATACCCAAAGGTATCCGGCAAGGTCGATCTCGATGAAGTACTCGGTCCCGATGACTACTGGTTTGATGAGACGGAGTTCGAGGAGAAGGGTAAGACGTGGCTTATTCGAAATATTGCGGGAATTGGCCCGTTGTTCGCCTCGGAGATCGCACACCGGCATTCGGTCACAGAACGGAGCGTGCCCGAAACGATGCAGGACCTGCTCGGTCAGCTCGAGAATCCGCCTGGTTTCGCCTGGATTTATTCAGAACAACCCCTCACGGCAATCCTGGAACGAAACGACGTCCCGCTCCTCGGACGGGCCGAACTCAGTCCGATTGAGATGGGTTCCCTCTCGCGCCACAGCTCCCAGACTTATCCCGACATCATGGAAGCCGCCCGGGTGCATTTCGACGAACTGGAATCCCGTACCCTGCTCGAGCGCGCCAAGAGCCCTCGACGGCGGGAATTGAAAGCCCAGTCACGCCGCCTCAAGGGTCGCCGCGACCGACTGCTTCGTCGACGCCGGCGCTTCGAAGAGGCGTCCCTGTTAAACACCACCGGGCAGATGCTGGTATCGAGCGGAGCGGCCATGGACGAGCATCACGAAACGGTGACAGTTACCGATTACTACGGGGATGAACCCCGCACGAAACAAGTATCGGTAGATTCTTCGATTACGCTACGCGCCAACGTGTCGAAGATGTTCAAGCAGTATCAAAAGGCCGGTCGAGGTATGGGGCGGGTCGAACGCCAATTGAAGGAACTCGACGTACTCGAGGAAAACGTTCGGCGTCAAAGCGAACGCCTGGCTGCGATACGGGACTGGGATACGTGGCTGGGTGTTTCGAATAAGACCGAAAAGCAAGCGGGAGACGAAAATCGGAACAAGGATACCCGTCAGGCAGGTCGCCGACGCCGTGCTCATATACAGATCGACGGCCATGAGGTTCTCGTCGGTCGAAGCGGTCGGGAAAACGATGAGTTGACGTTCAAAGTCGCAGCCGCGGACGATTTCTGGCTGCACGTCGCCGAATACTCAGGGTCGCACGTTATCGTGCGAAATCCGGCTAAAGAGCAGGCCCTCGAAGAACCGGTGCTCGTTCGAGCAGCCGAACTGGCTGCCTACCATTCTCAGGCACGCAATTCGAACAAGGTCGAAGTGCACTACACGCGTCGAAGGTTCGTGACGAAACCGAAGAAGGCCAAACCCGGATTGGTCCATCTACGGGAATTCAAGACGATCTCGGTAGAGCCGAAAGGCTGGAGACCGTCGGAGGAAAGTTGATCGAGCTGGACTGCACGAACGTCTTTGAAGAAGCTGTCGGTCGAAACGGCATCCCGGCCAGGTCGATCGAAGAGACGACTGACTCCTCGGCGAAACTCATTGAGCGGCTCGAAGACAACCGCCGGGCCGGCCATCTGGGATTCGCCGATCTTCCCTTCGACCCGGCTCCCGTCCGAGCCGTCGAATCCTTCGCCAGGGAAAGAGCTTTCTCTCATGTCCTGGTCGTCGGTATCGGGGGCTCTGCCCTGGGACCGATCGCTATCAACGCAGCCCTCAACAGCAGCAAATCCGGAAAACGCCTCTGGGTACTCGATAACGTCGACCCGGACTTCATCCAGGACACACTCGATCGAATCGATCCACACGATGTCATCGTCAACGTAATCGCACAGTCAGGTGTAACGGCGGAAACCATGGCCACGTTCGCGGTGGTACGCCGTTGGTTGATCGACGCGCTCGGCGAAGCTGCCGCGCGATCGCGGTTTGTTGCGACGACCGATCCAGCCAAAGGAGACCTGCTGGCGATCGCGCGACAGGAGGGATACCCCACATTCGAGATCCCCCCGAACGTCGGCGGGCGATTCAGCGTTCTGTCTCCGGTCGGAATCCTGCCGGCAGCGCTACTCGGATTCGATGTAAATAAACTCATGGAAGGCGCCCGGCGGGGAGCGCTCAGCGCCCGCCGCCCTCTAGTGGAGAATCCGGCCCTGACGATGGCTTTCATCCAGTGGTTTCTCGATAAACACCGGAATAAGACGATTCTGACTCTGTTCCCCTACTCTCAATCGCTATGGCAGTTCTCCTTCTGGTACAAACAACTCTGGGGAGAAAGCCTGGGGAAGAAGACGAATCGTCAGGGAAAAGAGGTCTGGTGCGGACAGACGCCCACGGCCGCTCTCGGCGTGACCGACCAGCATTCCCAACTCCAGCTTTTCGTTGAAGGTCCAAACGACAAGTCTTTCGTCTTCTGGAATCTAAAGGACTTCCGGAATAGCCTGTCCATTGATGACGCGTTTCCCGCCTACTCCTCGATGTCGTACTTTAAGGGTCGGGACATCGCTCAGCTGTTGCGTGCCGAGAGGGAGGCCACTGAGATGGCACTGACCGAAGCCGGCCGGCCAAACGTCACCGTTTCCATCGACAGGCTGGACGAAGAAGGCCTCGGCGAACTGATGATGTTCTCCCAATACGCGACCGCATACGCCGGTGAGCTTTACGATGTAAACGCGTTCGACCAGCCGGGTGTCGACTACGGCAAGCGCCTGACGTTTGCCATGATGGGACGCGACGGTTTCGGAGAGTACGAATCCAGGGTAGACAAGCACCGGAAACGGAACAGGGTGGTGGTTCGATGAAGCTACCGATCCGACTCCCCGTGCTCTGCTTCATCGGTGTCATGGTGGCCGGGTCCACGGCGCTGGGCTATTACTATTATTATGTCTACAGTCCCCCACTGGAGGCCGCGGAATCGTTCATGAACGCGATGGAGGCACGGGATCCAAAGCGACTCGACAACGCCGTGGTCTTCAGCGTCGGCCTGGATTCAGGCTCCCTTCGGCCGGCCAGCGAAGAAGAGATCGAAGCGCTGCTCTTTCCGCCGTTCGAGCGAGGCCGGGTACTCGATCAGCGAAAGCGTGAGGGAAAGAGCAGAACCTATCATTATCTGATCTACCGCGAGCCTGATGGCCACGTCTTCGCTCTCGTGGTCACTGACTTCGACGGCAGATTTCGCGTTGTGATTCCCGAGTCGCGTATGAGCCAGCGCCAATGGTACTTGTGGGATTACACTTGGACGAACTAGGCCGTTTCCGATATACTTTTTGTGTAGCAATTTATCCAGATTCACGGTTACCCACGTTCGGGGCGTGAAGGATAGAGGCGGAGGAACTCGATGTTTAGATTAGGCTTACCGGAGTTAGTGATTATCCTGATCATTGTTTTCTTTCTGTTCGGCGCGAAGCGCTTGCCGGAAATGGGTAAGGGAATCGGTGAAGGAATCAAGAATTTCAAGAAGTCGGTGAAGGGCAAAGAATCCGAATCCGATGAGCCGGAGTCCAAGCAGACTTGAGCATCTATCTTTTGTAGCTGAGAAAGTACGTGGGCGGCCTTAAGGGCCGCCTTTATTTTTTACGCGGATTACGCCGATGGACCCCGGATAATTCTGCGTTCGAGAATCTGTGTAATCCGCGTAATCTGCGTTCGTCCTTCCCTTCCCTGCCCGTTCGATTCCCGTAATCTGCGTCTACAGGATGACCCGGCTGTCCCCGACCCGCTTCGTTACGCGCTGGCGGTCGAGGTATTCAAGAATGGGAATCGCATACTTCCTCGACACTTCGGCAAGATCCTTGAACTCCCCGACGCCGAGCTTTGGGGCGGTATCCTTCAAGGCCTGAAGGCGCTGAATTATGCTGTCCATGGAGGCCTTGTGAATCAGCAGGTCGTCGGTGATCTTGACAAGGACACCCTCGCGGACCATCAAACGCAGGATCTTTCGAGCTGTGTCTTCGGCGACCTTCGCCTTTCGGATCAGCTCATCAGGAGATGGAATTCTTAGCCCTCCTCGCAGGAACTCCGCCGACAGCTTCTCCCGAATCTCTTCTTCGTCGGCACTCAGCGTAACCGTGCGTCCATAGGCGTGGATTACGTCCTGTGCAATCGCAAGCTGCTTGCGTTTGATCAACTCCTCCAGGGCGGCCTGGAACGTCAGGTTCGGAGCACCCGCAAAAATGCGGCTCTTGAGCTCCTCTCGCGAGATCCCGACCGCCAGCGGGTTGGCGCGATGGGATGACAGGACGCGGGCAAGAGTCTTTTCCACTGCCGCACTGAATGCGGCTTCGGAGACCACGACAAATGGGCTCTCCGACAGAGGGCGAACCTTTCCATCCGCAACCAGATGGTTCAGCCTGGCCTGGAGGGCGTCCGGCAGCATTCCAACCTTGCCAACGATGTCTCCGACAGACAGCGTCGCCAGACCTGCATCCTGGATAAGAACCATCAAACGGTCGTCCAGGTTTCCATCCTTGAAAATCCTCAGCCTTTCGAGGGCTTTCTCATCTTTACGTCGGTGCCGGCGCGGTTGCTGCTCCAGGATTTCTCCCCCGCCGATCGTGATCATCGGTGAATATTGCCGGATGATGAACCGATCGCCGGGCAATGCGAAGGTTGGCTCCTGCAGCCGGACCTGGACGAATGCTGCATCTCCCGGCTCCAGGCTGTCCTGCCCCAACAGGGTGACGTATCCCATGATTTCGGCAGTCCCAACGTGAAACCGGATGCGCTTCCGGAGACGGATCGGCCCCGGAGCCGAGGCAACCAGTTCCAGATGACAGTCGAACATGGAAGTCGCTTCGAAGAGTCCGGACTCGGCCAGCAACATGCCGCGCTGTATATCGGAAACGTCGATTGACTGCAGGTTGAGGGCCGTCCGCTGGCCTGCCGTCACGACATCAGAAGCCCGGCCGTGGACTTGAATTCCCCTGATGCGTGTCGTCTGGCCGGACGGCAACACCTCGACCTCGTCCTCCTTGTGCACCGCGCCCGAAATCAACGTTCCGGTCACGACGGTTCCAAAACCCTTCATGGTGAAACACCGGTCGATCGGCAGGCGGAAACTCCTCGAAGTATCTTTTGGCCGAACCGTTCCACAAACACCCTTCAACGTCTCGATCAACTCGGGAATTCCGGCTCCGGTCTTAGAGCTGACCCTGACAATCGGACTCTCACCGAGGAAGGTCGGCTTCAGGTATTCCCGCACCTCAAGCTCGACAAGATCTGAGAGTTCCTCATCCACAGTGTCGGTCTTCGTGATCACGGTCAGGCCGCGCTGGATGTGGAGCAGCGAACAGATCTCCAGGTGTTCACGAGTCTGGGGCATGATCGATTCGTCAGCCGCCACAACCAGCATGACGACATCAATCCCACCGATTCCCGCCAGCATGTTCTTTACGAACCGCTCGTGTCCCGGAACGTCAACGAATCCGATTGTCGTGTCGTTGTCGAGTTCGAGGTTGGCAAAGCCGATGTCGATGGTGATACCACGCTCCTTTTCTTCCTTGAAACGATCGGCATCAATGCCGGTCAGAGCCTTCACGAGTGCCGTCTTGCCGTGATCGATATGTCCGGCGGTTCCTACGATAACGTTTGACATAGGAGTTTGTACGTCAGCGGAAGCGGCAACCCGACCACGTTGTGGTAGTTCCCTTCGATCTTCGGAATGAAAACCCCGGCAAGACCCTGAATAGCGTAGGAGCCTGCTTTATCCGTCACATCCTCGCGCCTGACGTAGTCTTCAATGGTCTCTCGGACCAGGGCCGAAAACCACACCTTTGTGTGCTCCAGGCCTTCCAGACTGGCACCGGTATCCGAATTCATTACAACCACACTTGTATAGACCGAGTGCTGGCGTCCCGAGAGCCGTTCCAGCATTCGAATCGCATCCCGCTCGTCGGTCGGTTTGCCGAGGATCTCATCGTCGATGACGACGATCGTATCCGCCGATAGAACTACCGATTCGGACACTCTCCCTGCCAATTCAGTTCCCTTGTCGCGTGCGGCTCTACCGACGAAGTCGGTTGGCGTCTCTCCTTCCTCCGGCGTTTCCTCGGCTCTGGACGGAACAACGCTGAACTCGAATCCGAGCAGGGCCAGGAGTTCACGGCGCCGTGGGGACCCGGAAGCCAGCACGAGCTTCGATTTCGGCTTCGATTTCGACATGCGGGATTCTAACATGGCGGGGGGGGAGAGGCCCTTGGCGAAGCCTGTGTTCCAAAGTACGAATGGGATCGGGAGTGATCGCGATCACTCCGGGCGCAACGCAGACATCGGATCGATCGTCACGGCCCGTCGGGCCGGTATGAAGCAGGCGGCGGAAGCGATAACCAGCAACGTGACGGTGACCAACAGGAAAGTAATCGGATCAGTTGGCTGCACCTCGAAGAGCACGGTGGACATCAGCCCGACGATAGCAAAAGACCCAACGGCACCGACCAGGAGGCCTATGGCAATCAGCCCCAGCCCCTGACGCATCACCATCCAGAGCACTTCCGAATCGGTTGCGACCGATTGAGCAGACCGGAGGAATAGCCCGGCTATTTCAAGGATCTGCGATTGAGGAGCAGCCGAAGATGGCGTGAGACGTCAAGTCATTCTTGGGCTGGCCCCAAAACGACGACGCCTTCGATCTCAATCAGGTAGTCCGGATGGGCGAGTTTGTTGACCTCGAGCAGCGTGTTCGCGGGCGGGTTCGGACCCAGGTAAGCCGCACGGATCTCCCGCAGCGCAGCCAGTTCCGACATCGACAGGACATAAGTCGTGGTCTTGGCAAGGTCTTCGAAGGTGGCGCCGACGGCTTCGAGCGCGAGCTTGAGATTCTCAAAGACTTGCCGGGCCTGCGTGGAGAATTCCCCGACTCCAACGACGTTGCCGGAAGTGTCTTCGGCAACCTGACCGGATATGTACACGGTTCGCGCGCCGCGAGTTTCGACGATATGGGTATAGCCTTTCGGTTGCCCGAGAGTCGGTGGGTTCAGGTGTCGGATCATGTGTTGGTCTCCTGCTTTCATCATTTAAGCAATCGCGTGTATGTTTCCTGATCGAAACCGACGATCAGCGTCTTTCCCTTCCGAATTGCGGGTGCCCGGAGTTTCCCGTTGCGACAAACCGCCTTCACGAGAACTTCCCGGCCCGGCTTCTCCTTCTTGAGATCGAAGGAGACGAGTTTCTTGCCCATGCTGGAATAAATCTTGTCGACCTGTTTGACCAGGTCCATAACTTCATCTTCGAGAAACGCGACCTTGCGGGCGTTCACCTCCTCCTTGATTTCCACCTTGTTGTTCGCAAGAAACTCCTGCGTTTTGCTACAGGTCTTTCAAGCGGGGCGGTGATAACTCCAGTCTACTCGTGACATCTTCTCCCTCCCTCGAACCTCGTTCAGCAGATACCCAACAGATTCCGCAGACAGCGACCAGCCTATCACGACCCCCAAGCACTAGACGTCAGTGGAAAACCATTCGTCAGCGTGCAGAAACTTTATATACTGCTTCGGTTACGAGCCTCGGCAAGCGGAGCCCACGATGCGTTTCACTGTACTGATGATCGGCGGCATTATCCTGCTGTACGCCCTGATAGCTTCGTTCGGATGGCGGATCTTAAAGAAGCTTCGTCATAAGGAGTCCGAGGGGCTGTTCCCTCACTTCGAAGCGATCGCACAAAAACTGGATGGCGATGTTCAGAGGGAAACAGTCGAAGAGTTGACGCTCCCCCGGATCGAATTCAAGCACAACGACCGGCTCTGCGTTATGTGCTTCGCAGTTGGAGGAGGCAGAATTCGTCTCGACGTGCCCGTTCGCCCGGAAAGCGCCTACCCTTTCGAGATCGCGCCCGAAGCCAGGGATACTCAATGGGTGATCGAGAAACTGGCGGGACGCGACGATATCAAGACCGGCGCGCGGGAGTTTGACCGGAGATTCAGTGTTCGGAGTGAAAACGAGATCTGGATGAGAGGTATCCTGGGTGCCAGGCTTCGTGAGGCAATGATGGCGCTAAAGTCGAAAGTCGACGACGAGTTCGCGAAGCAGGGCTATAGCGTCCAGCAGCAGATGCGAACCGTGGAAGTGCGGTGTGACGGCGACGTCCTGATGATCGAACGGGCAGGAAGTGGCATCGACTTTCGTTCCCTCGAAGTGTTTGTCGATGCCGCCCTGGAGGTTGTGGACGCTTTCCCGGGCTGATTGTGGCAACCCTTTGTCGATACTGTACCCGTCGGTTGGGGGAGAGCACCGAAAAATACTACAGCCGCCGAGGGTTGTCCATACCGGCAGGCCAAAGTCTGCCGGCGGAACACGGACCGAAGAGGCGATTACGGTACCCGGACCGTCTGCGGCGCACCTGTAGCCGACAGGAACCTAAGCGTTCCGGATGTGGTTTGATTCCTCGAACCGGCAAAGAGGATAAACTCGGTACTGTATCCTCCGCCAACCACCAGAAGTGGCAGGAACACGTCCGTTCGCAGCTCGAATGTCCCTTCAACCCTGGCCGGCGTGGCGACCAACAGGAAGTCGCGTCGCTCGTTGATCCGGCCCCGGAGAGCCGCCACCGCAATGCCTTCACCCTCACTCGTGGTGATGCGAAGGACACCTCGAAACGGGAGCGGCAGTGCCTCCAGGCCTCGAACCTGGTTCAGGAAAACCGCCAGCTGTCCGCGCCCGGGAACGGTAGCTGAACCGACCAGTCCGAGCGGCACACCGTCAGTGCTGAGAAGCTCGAAAGCCAATGTCGCCGGGCCTGGCGCCAGGTTGGCTACAGCTATTGCCGTACGAGTCGATCCGGCCTGTCCCTCCTGGCCGGAAACCTCTGCGTACATTCGAAACGCCGGACTGAGAGGAGAAGCCTCGAGGACAGTTTCCGATATCGTGAAATCGCCGGGCCGGTAACTGAGAATGATAAAGGCGGCAGGTGCTATCTCAAGAGTCGCCGGTGAAATCTGGACCGACCCAGTGCGGGTAGGCGAGGCCGGCCCCAACATCCTCATCCGCCGCACGCTGCGCGGAGGAACGGAATATTCAAACTCATCGCCGGACTGACCGTCGAGGATAACCGATATTTCCCCGGCGGGAGCCAGGGGGGTGCCCTGTCCCAGGAAACGAACCGATCCTCGAATAGCGTTGTCACTGGAATTCAAAAGGACGAGGTCCGATGTCCAGCCGCCGCCCTGTGCAAAGTGGGGAATAACCACAGTTCGGGTTCGCGCTCCCACAAGTCCGGTTACGGGTATGGTGGTCGCCAGGAACTCCGATCTCTCATTCGTGAATCCCCGGATGGCGCCGACCGTCACCGGAACCGAGGATCTGAACGTAAAGGTTCCGGCAAAGAGCCCACGTTCGATCAGGAACGGATCTTCGCCTAGAAAGCGGACAACCTGGGCACCGCCGGGTATGTCCACGCTCCCTGCCCCAAGGTCTACTCCGTTCCAGTCAGTAAAGTGGAAATCTATGGTTGCGGTTTCCGAGTTCGGATTCGCCACCGAGACGCCCGTCCTGGACCCACCGCCAAGTTCAGCAAAGATGCGTCCTCCGGTAACCGGGCCGGAGGCGACCAACTCGCTCTCAGACACCAGAATCCCGTCCTGGCGATGTCCAAGTA
>PVBE011935175.1_pt1 | contig 12896 bp, 6 predicted proteins | sample 1631181 | NCBI WGS metagenome assembly PVBE01 (sample SAMN08397723, study PRJNA350692) | Marine metagenome, whole genome shotgun sequencing project. | isolation source: water | place: Pacific Ocean | collected 2012-04
CCCCAGGAATCTCAGGGGTCTCAGACCCCGGACGAGCAAGAGCCGCCGCAGCCGATCTTCCGCACCGGCATCAACTTCGTTCGGGTCGATGTCATCGTGACCGACGGGAAGGGCCAACCGGTGATGGACCTCGGCCCGGAGGACTTTGAGGTTCGCGAGGACGGTGCGCTGCAGACCATCGAGTCGTTCCGGCTCATCGAGGTGACCGGGAGGCCCGACCCTGCGGCCGAGCCGCCCCGGCGGATCCGTTCGGAACGGGACGAGGAACGCGAGGCGCTGCGCGAGGACACCCGGCTGTTCGTCGTGTTCTTCGATGACTACCATGTGCGGCGTGGGGCCAGCATGGCCGTACGCGACCCGTTGATCGACTTCATCGAGAACCTCAGTCCGATGGACATGGTCGGGGTCATGTATCCCCTGACCCCGTTATCCGACGTCCGTCTCACCAGGAATCACGCCTCGGTCATCAACGTCATCAACAAGTTCTTCGGTCGCAAGTTCGACTACACCCCCCGGAATCAGTACGAAGATCAGTACGCGATGTACCCCGCCGAGGTCGTCGAGCGGATCCGCAACCAGGTGTCGCTGAGCGGCCTCCGCGCCATCGTCACGCGTCTGGGATCGCTCCGCGAGGGCCGGAAGTCGGTGATCGTCGTCAGCGAGGGCTACACCAACGCCCTCCCGCCGCAGCTGCGCGACCAGATCGCGGGCTTCAAGGGATTCGGGAATCCGAACGCCGGCTTCACCGGTGGCTTCGAGGACTCGCCGATGGAGGAGACCGCGCGCTTTTTCGCCGAGGCAGACATGCAGCGCGAGCTGCGCCGGGTGTACGACACCGCCAACAAGGCGAACACCTCGCTCTATACTCTCGATCCGCGCGGCCTCGGCAGCTTCGGCTTCGACATCAGCGAACGGGTTAGCCTGCGGACGGACCAGGAGTTCCTGCGGATGACGCAGGACACCCTGCGCGTGCTGGCGGAGCAGACCGACGGGCGGGCGATCGTGAACCGGAACGACATGGCCGGGGCACTGCGGCAGGTGGTGCGCGATTCGAGCGCTTACTATCTGCTGGGCTACAACTCGGCCGACGCACCCGACGACGGTGAGTTCCATCCAATCCAGGTCGAGGTGAAGCGGCGCGGCCTGCAGGTGCGAGCACGCACGGGATACTGGGCGTTGACGGCTGAGGAGACGGAGCGAGCGCTCGCGCCTCCGGAGCCCGGCCCAGACCCCGCGGTGACCGAAGCTCTCGGCGACATCGCGGCGCCGACGAGCGGGCGGGTGACTCGTACGTGGATTGGGACCGGACGTGGGATGGGCGGGAAGACGCGGGTCACCTTCGTGTGGGAGCCGCTGCCACCCGTGGCCGGCGCTCGGGGCGAGCCAGCGGCACGGGTTGCCCTGATGGTGGCCGGCTCGGACGGCCAATCGTACTTCCGTGGCCGCGTTCCGGACGTCACCCTAGCCTCGGCTCAACCTGCCCTCTCTCGAGGGACGGGATCGTCGGGAGCACGGGTCACGGGGCCGTCGCAGGTGACGTTCGACGCAGCCCCCGGACAGATTCAGCTGCGTATCTCCGTCGAGGGCGCGGACGGTCAAGTGCTGGACACCAGCGTCGAGCAGCTGATGGTTCCAGACTTCACGACGCCCCAGGTCGCCCTGAGCACGCCCGTCGTGCTTCGGGCACGGAACCTCGTAGAGATGCGCTCGCTGGTCGCGGATTCTCGAGCCGTCCCGTCGCCCGGGCGCGAGTTCCACCGGAGCGAGCGCATGCTCGTCCGGTTCGAGATCTACGGGCCTGGCACGGAGCTTCCGACCGTCTCGGCGGCGCTGCTCAGCCGTGGTGGCGACCACATGGTGGATCTGACCCTGTCCAGCGTTCCCGGGCTCGAGGGAACCCATCAGGTCGAGGTGCCGCTCGCGGGGCTGGCGCCCGGTGATTATCTTGTCGAGGTCACGACGACCGCCGAGAGCGGGAACGCCAAGGACCTCGTCGCCTTCCGCGTCGTAGGCTGACCAGCACATATTCTCACCGTGTCATCACGTCGTTTCATTAGGAGGAGTGGTCATGTCAGAGTTCATGGAGGGGTTCATGGCGGAGGTGCGGGCCAAGAATCCTGCGGAGACCGAGTTTCACCAGGCGGTCCAGGAGGTCGCCGAGTCGGTCGAGCTCGTGCTGGAGCGCCGACCTGAGTATCGCACCACCAAGATCCTCGAGCGGATCGTCGAGCCCGAGCGCGTGATCATGTTCCGCGTGCCCTGGCAGGACGACGAGGGGAGCGTGCAGGTCAACCGCGGCTTCCGTATCGAGATGAACAGCGCGATCGGTCCGTACAAGGGCGGCCTACGCTTTCATCCCTCGGTCAACCTCGGCATCCTGAAGTTCCTCGCGTTCGAACAGGTGTTCAAGAACTCCCTCACCACGCTGCCGATGGGTGGCGGGAAGGGGGGATCGGATTTCGATCCCAAGGGACGCAGCGACAGCGAGGTCATGCGGTTCTGCCAGAGCTTCATGACCGAGCTGGCCCGCCACATCGGTCCCGACACCGACGTGCCGGCGGGCGACATCGGTGTCGGCGGGCGAGAGATCGGCTTTCTGTTTGGACAGTACAAGCGCTTGGCGAACGAGTTCACCGGCGTCTTGACGGGCAAAGGGCTCAACTGGGGAGGATCGTATATTCGGCCTGAGGCCACGGGGTACGGTGCTGTCTACTTCGCGGCCGAGATGCTGGCGACCCGGAACGAGACGCTGGAGGGCAAGGTGTGCCTCGTCTCCGGGAGCGGCAACGTAGCGCAGTTCACGGTCGAGAAGCTCCTCGACCTCGGGGCGAAGCCCGTGGCGCTGTCGGATTCGAGCGGGTGCATCTACGATGAGCACGGGATCGACCGGGAGCGCCTGGATTTCGTGCGCGATCTGAAGAACCAGCGGCGTGGACGGATCGAGGAGTACGCCGAGCGGTTCGACGGCGTGGTGTACACCCCGGCCGACGGGACGCGAGATCACAACCCCATCTGGGACTATCCGGCCTCGTGTGCGTTTCCGAGCGCGACGCAGAACGAGATCAACGGCAAGGACGCGGACAACCTCTTGCGGAACGGCGTGTACCTCGTGTCCGAGGGGGCAAACATGCCGACGGCGCTGGACGGCGTGGAGAGGTTCATCGATGCGAAGCTGCTGTTCGGGCCAGGCAAGGCGGCGAACGCCGGCGGCGTCGCCACGTCCGGTCTCGAGATGGCCCAGAACAGCGCGCGCCTGTCCTGGACCCGCGAGGAGGTCGACGGTCGTCTCCGACAGATCATGAAGGCGATTCACCAGGCCTGCCGGGAAACGGCCGAGCAGTTCGGCACGCCCGGCAACTACGTGAACGGCGCGAACATCGCGGGCTTCCTCAAGGTCGCGGACTCGATGATGGATCAAGGGCTCGTCTAGTCACCCCGTTGTGGCGCTGGTGGTCGCCCCGGGGTGGACGGCCCCGCGCTCTCCGCCCTCCCGCCCATGCCCGACATCAGGTATCTCCGGGAGCACCTTGCGTCCGGCAGCCGCTTGCGCGGCTTCCAGGACCTGGTGCGGCATCGCGTCCAGGACGTGCTCATCGTCTCGAGCCTGTACGACTCCTTCATCCTGACGGCCGACGGCCAGCTCGACGACCTGATCCTGCGGGAGTTTCTCGAGCTCAATCTACCCCATGCCCCGAGCCTCACGCATGTGCCCACCGGGGCCGAGGCGCTGACGTTTGCCTGCGGTGATGGCGAGTACCGGGGCGAGTACGATCTGGTGATCGCCTCGATGCACGTCGGGGACATGGATGTCTTGACGCTGGCCAGGAAGCTCAGGGAAGCGGGCGTGAAGGCCCCGGTCGTGGCGCTGGCCTACGACAGCCAAGAGCTCAGCCGTTTCGTCCGGCGCCGGGACGTGTCCGACGTCGATCGGTTCTTTCTTTGGCAGGGCGACGTACGCATCCTGCTCTCCATCGTCAACTACGTCGAGGATCGGCTCAATGTGGAGCACGACACGGGCACGATGGGCGTGCAGGCGATCATCTTGGTGGAGGACAGCATCAGGTTCTACTCGTCGTTCCTACCTGCCATCTACGCCGAGCTGACCCACCACTCACAGCGGCTGGCACCCGAGGGGGCCAACCTGTCGCAGAAGCTCCTTCGGGCACAGGCCCGGCCGAAGATCCTGCTGTCGAGCACGTTCGAGGAGGCCTGGCAGTACTTCACCGCGTACGAGCCGAACATCCTGGGCGTCATCTCGGACGTGGAGTTTCCCTGGGGTGGGCAGCAGCGGCGCGATGCGGGTGTAGAGTTCGCGCGCAAGGTGCGTGAGCGCCAGCCGGACGTCCCGATCATTCTCCAGTCCAGTAATCCGGCCAACGAAGCGCTGGCCCGATCGGTCGACGGCTTGTTCTTGTTGAAGGGGTCACCGGTTCTGCTGCGGCAGTTGCGGCAGTTCATGATCGAGGACTTCGGGTTCGGAGACTTCGTATTCTTCATGCCCGACGGGACCCAGGTCGGGCGTGCCCACGATCTCAAGGGTCTCGAGGAGATGCTCCGGACCGTCCCGGCGGAAAGCGTTGGCTACCATTCCGACCGCAATCATTTCTCGCGGTGGCTCAAGGCCCGCACCGAGGTTGTCCTGGCCCACCACCTGCGACCACGCTTGGCATCAGACTTCGCCTCGGTCGAGGAGCTTCGCTGGAGCCTGGTGCAGTCGGTTCAGGAGTACCGAGACGAGCGCAAGCGGCGCCTGGTCACCGACTTCGAGCGGAATACCTTCGATGCCAGCGGGGGATTCTATCGAATCGGCGGTGGGTCCCTCGGCGGCAAGGCGCGCGGCTTGGCCTTCGTCAACCTCCTGCTGAGCGAGCACGAGGTACGCGACCGTTTCGCGGGTGTGCGCGTGTCGGTCCCGCCTTCGGTGGTGCTCGGCACCGATGTGTTCGACGAGTTCCTGAGCCACAACGACCTCCGAGACTTCGCCTTCCAGGCCGTAGACGAGCGGCAGCTGCTCGCGCGGTTCCAGGCTGCCGACTTCCCAGAGCCCGTTCGGTTAGACCTGCTGGCCTACCTCCAGGTCGTCGACTACCCTTTGGCGGTTCGGTCGTCCAGCTTGCTCGAGGACTCCCAGCACCAACCCTTCGCTGGCGTCTACGAGACCTACATGCTACCGAACACCCACTCGGACGTGGCGGTTCGACTCGATCAGCTCCTCGGCGCGGTGAAGCGGGTGTACGCGTCGATGTTCGCGCCGCACGCCAAGGACTATCTCGAGGCGACGCCCTATCGACTGGAGGAGGAGAAGATGGCTGTGATCCTCCAGCGCCTCGTGGGTGCGCCGCACGGCGATCGGTTCTACCCGGATTTCGCCGGGGTGGCCCGGTCGCACAATTTCTATCCAGCCGCGCCCGCGAAGGCGGAGGACGGTGTTGCGGCCGTGGCCTTGGGCCTCGGCATGTCGGTGGTGGACGGGGAGTCGTGCGTCCGGTTCTCGCCTCGCTACCCGCGCCACGTGGCTCAATTCTCAGCCGTCAAGGACATGCTCCAGGACTCCCAGCGCCGCTTCCACGCGCTCCAGCTCGATGGACACGAGATGTCGTCTGATGCCGCGCTGCAGGAGTACGGTCTGGAGGCGGCGGAGGCCGACGGTACGCTGGCGTCTCTCGGGTCCACCTACTCGTCGGAGAACGACGCGGTCTACGACGGCATCGCACGTTCGGGCGTGCGCCTGGTCACGTTCGCGTCGATTCTCAAGCACCGCCTCTTTCCCCTGGCCGACATCCTTCAGGCGCTGCTGGACATCGGCGAGCAGGGCACCAGTGCAGCCGTGGAGCTCGAGTTCGCCGTCAACCTCTCGACCGCGCGTGATCGCCCGAAGGAGTTCGGCTTCCTGCAGCTGCGGCCGCTCGCGCTCTCACGGGAACAGGTCGAGATCGAGCTGGGCGACGTGGACGAGGCGAAGGTCGTCTGCTGGAGTCCGAAGGTCCTGGGCAACGGCAAGATCGACGACGTTCGTGACCTGGTGGTCGTGGACATCCATCGGTTCGATCGGGGCAAGAGCCAGGAGGTCGCGTCCGAGGTCACCCGGCTGAACGCGGAGCTGACGGCCCAGGCCACGCCCTACATCCTGATCGGCGTGGGGCGCTGGGGTTCGAGGGATCCCTTCCTGGGAATCCCGGTTACATGGGGACAGATCGCCGGGGCGCGTGCCATCGTGGAGGCTGGCTTCAAGGACTTCACGGTGACACCCTCGCAGGGCAGCCACTTCTTTCAGAACCTCACGTCGGGCAACGTCGGGTACTTCACGGTCAACCCCGAGGTAGGCGAGGGGCTCGTCGATTGGGGCTGGCTGGCAGCACAGCCCGCCGTGCAAGAGGGCCCGTTCACTCGGCACCTGCGGTTCGAGCAGCCGATCGTCGTCAAGATGGACGGGCGCAAGAGCCGGGGCGTCATTCTCAAACCGGAGAGGGGCGCCTAGCAGCCCGTGGTGAAAGTCCTACGTCGCACCAAGGCCGGGGCCGTGCCCGGCTGGCCAGGCGCGACGAGTGAGAATACCGGGAGTATTTGACCCGTGGTGAACAATGCCCAGCGCGGCTGGAGCCGGGATGCGGCGTCGGTCGACTGCAGGAGGACTTTCACCACGGGCTGCTAGGCGCCCGCATCATTGATGAACGCGCGAAGCGAAACGGCGAAGGTTCGAGGAAGATCGGGCTAGGCGTACATACCGCGGAGCTTGGTGACCGCCGACACCCGCTGGATGGCCACCATGTACGCGGCCGTTCGCATGTCCACGTCGTGCTGGATGGCCATCTCGCGCACGCTTTGAAACGCCTGACACATCATTGTTTCGAGCCGCTCCTGGACCTCGTGCGCCTGCCAGTAGTAGCCGTAGCGGTTCTGGACCCACTCGAAGTACGACGCGGTGACGCCGCCCGCGTTGGCCAGGATGTCCGGAACCACGAACACCCCGCGCGAGTGCAGGAGGCGATGGGCGTCCGGGCTCGTTGGGCCGTTGGCGCCCTCGACGACGATCTTGGCCTTGATGGACGACGCGTTGGCCATCGTGATCTGGTTCTCCAGAGCCGCGGGGATCAAGATCGACACGTCGAGGCCGAACATCTCGGTGCTGGTGAGGGGCTCGCCGCCGGCGAAGCCGACCACCGTGCGGTGTTGGCGGACGTGGTCGAGAAGCCGCGGGACATCGAGCCCCTTCGCGTTGTAGATCCCGCCCCGCCAGTCTGTCACGGCCACGATACGGGCACCCAGCTCGGCCAGCAGCGAGGCCGAGACTGAGCCCACGTTACCGCACCCCTGCACCGCCACCGTGGCACCTTGGATGTCGAGCTGGAGGTGCCGGGCGGCCTCACGCGTGGCGATCATGACGCCTCGGCCGGTCGCCTCACGGCGTCCCAGCGATCCGCCGAGCTCGAGCGGCTTGCCCGTCACGATCGCGGTCGTGGTCTGGCCGGCGTGCATGCTGTAGGTGTCCATCACCCAGGCCATGATCTGCTCGTTCGTGTTCACGTCGGGAGCCGGAATGTCTTTTTCGGGCCCGATGGTATCGATGAGCTCGGCGATGTAGCGCCGTGTGAGCGCCTCCAGCTCGTGCTCGGACATTCGGCTCGGGTCGCACGCGACGCCCCCTTTCGCGCCGCCGAACGGGACGTTGGCGACCGCACACTTCCATGTCGTCCAGGCCGCGAGCGCGGTCACCTCGTCGAGGGTGACAGAGGGGTGAAAGCGAATGCCGCCCTTTGCCGGCCCCTGGTTCACGTTGTATTGCACGCGGTAGCCCGTGAACACCTCGATCTTCCCGCTGTCCATCTTCACCGGGCACGAGACGATGATTTGCCGTTTGGGGTGCGTGAGGATCTGCCAGATGCCGGGCTCGAGGCCCACGAGATGCGCCGCGTCCTCGAACTCTCGCAACATGGCGTCGAAGATGCTCGTGTGGGAGTCGGTCGTTGTCATGGCTACGACATGCCGGTCCACTGGGCTGGGCGAGACGGCCGAGGGGCGCGTTCGGACCGCAACCTCCGCAGCTACTAGCGTCGTCGGAGGCGCCACAGGGTAGCCCGGGTGATGGGGCAAGTCAAGGTGCGGAAGCGCCGTCGGTCGTTGCGTTCATGCCGGCTCGGAGCCTATCCTGTGAGGCGCTTCATGCGCTCGTGACGCGCGTGGTCTGCGGCGATGCCACGGTGGCGTCGCGGACTCCGAGCCGGCGCGCTGGACGAATGAGGAGGGAGTCGACATGCGAGGGTTCGCGACGGCGGCGATCGTCCTGTGTCTGCCGGGTGTCGCGGCGGCTCAGGCTCACGCGGACCTGATCTTGGTTGACGGGGCCGTCTACACGCTCGACGCGCGCCAGCCGTGGGCGGAGGCCGTGGCCGTCGCCGATGAGCGGATCCTGGCGGTCGGCACGACCGAGGACATCCGCACGCTGGCCACCGATCGCACCCGGGTCATCGATCTGGCCGGTGCCTTCGCGTTGCCGGGGTTCAACGACGCGCACGTGCACACCGAGTTCACCGGTGCGTTGCTCGTGGGCGTGAACCTGCTGGACGTCCACGAGCCAGAGGCGCTGACCCAGCGGGTTCGCGAGGCGACGCAACGGTTGCCGAAGGGCAGCTGGATCGTGCGCGGCGATTGGGGCGCGTACGAGCAGTGGTCGGCCGGGTCGAGTGGGTCGGGCGGCGCCCTCGGCACCGAGTCGACGGAGGGGCCCTTCACCCCCGACCGTGCGTTGATCGACCCGGTGACCCCGGACCATCCGGTGCTCGTGAACCGCTTCGACCGCAGCATGTTTCTCGCCAACACGCTGGCGCTCGAGCACGCGGGGATCACCGAGGCCACGCCTTCCCCGCCGGGCGGAGAGATCGTCAAGGACCCTGCCGGCCGCCCGACGGGAGTTCTCACGGGCACGGCCGCGGACCTCGTCCGGGACGCGATTCCCCCGATGCCCTTCGAGCAGCGCCTGGTTCAGCTGCGGGCCGCGTTGCGCGAAGCGCGTGAGGGCGGGGTCACGACGATCCAGGACGTCACCTCTGCTGCCCAGCTGACCGCGTACCAGGAGCTCCTCGAGCGAGGTGAGCTCACGGCGCGCATCGGCATCAGGCCCAGCTTGGACAACGTCACCCACACGGCGGCGCTCGGGGTGTCGCGAGGGTTCGGGAGCGATTGGCTGCGCTTCGTCGGCTACAAAGCCTGGGTCGACGGCATCATGGGGAACAGCAGCGCGATGTTCTTCGAGCCGTACGTGCACGAGCCCGACAACATCGGACGGGTGCGCGACATCATGTTCCCGGAGGGACGGGAGGGAGCCGCACTGTCGATGACGATCGGCCAGCGCTACACCGACTTTCCTCCCGGCAACCTCGAGCGACTGCTGGAGGCCGCTGTGCCCACCCGCCTTCCACCCCATGTCCACGCCATCGGCGACAAGGCCAACCGAATCATCCTGGATATCTACGAAAAGGTGTTGACGGACGCGGGGCTCGTCGATGCAGACCACCGGTGGCGAGTGATCCACGCGCAGGTGGTCCACCCCGACGATCTCGCGCGGTTCGGCCGGCTCAACCTGGTGGCTGAGGTTAACCCCTATCACGTCTCGGACGACATGCGGTGGATGGAGGAGCGCATCGGCGCTGAGCGGTCGGAATCGGCATACCCGTTTCGCGCGCTCAAGGACGCGGGCGCGGTGCTCATCTTCGGGAGCGACAGTCCTGGGACCAACGCCGCGCGCTACTTCCTCAACCCGGTCTACGGTCTCTACGCCGCCGTCAGCCGGCAGACCCTCACCGGGCAGCCCGAGGCCGGGTGGTTCCCCGGGCAACGCCTGACGATCGAGGAGGCGCTAGACGCCTACACGCGAGCGCCCGCCTGGGCGAGCTTCGAAGAGGACATCAAGGGGACGCTCACGGCGGGGAAGTTGGCCGACATCGCGGTCTTCGACACCAACCTGGTCGAGGTGGGACACGAGGCGCCTGCACGACTCCTGGACGCCAAGGTGCTCTATACGATCGTCGGTGGCCACGTGGTTTATGAAGAATCGTCGGTGCCCGGTGCCGTGGCCGGTCGGTGATGCCGCGGGTGGTGGGCGACGCCCGCCTCGGCACGGTGGGCGTACAATGGCGTGAGGACATGACAGCAGCGGGGGACGGCCGGCGTGCGGATCGGGAGCGGTGGGAGCGTGAGGTCCTCGCCCCGGCCCTGAACAGGGTTCCCGAGCGTCGAGCACGCTTCACGACCATCTCGGGACGCGATGTCGAGCGTCTGTACGGGCCCACGGAGGTGGCCGAGCTCGACTACGCGCGTGACCTCGGCGCGCCGGGCGAATTCCCCTTCACGCGCGGCATCCACTCGACGGGCTATCAGGGCAAGCTCTGGACCATGCGGCAGTTCGCGGGCTTCGGGACGCCCGAGGAGACCAACGCGCGCTACCGTGCGCTGCTGGCCGCCGGGGGGACCGGCCTGAGCGTGGCCTTCGACCTGCCGACCCTGATGGGACGGGACCCCGATCACCCGCTCTCGGTCGGGGAGGTCGGCAAGTGCGGCGTGAGCATTGCTTCGCTCGCCGACATGGAGCGGCTCTTCGACGGCATCAGGCTCGACCAGGTGTCGACTTCGATGACGATCAACTCGCCGGCCGCCGTCATCTTTGCGATGTACTTGGTCGTCGCGGAGCGGCAGGGCGCCGAGCGGCTGCGGCTGTCCGGAACCCTCCAGAACGACATCCTCAAGGAGTTCATCGCGCAGAAGGAGTACATCTACCCTCCGCGCGAGTCGATGCGGCTGGTCACGGACACGCTGTCGTTCTGCGCGCGGGAAACGCCGCGCTGGAACACCATCTCGGTCAGTGGGTACCACATCCGCGAAGCGGGGGCCACGGCCCTACAGGAGTTGGCGTTCACCCTCAGGGACGGTATCGAGTACGTGCAGCACGGGGTGGACGCGGGATTGGACGTCGACGCGTTCGCACCACGCATCTCGTTCTTCTTCAATGCGCACAGCGATTTCTTCGAAGAGATCGCCAAGTACCGTGCCGCCCGGAAGCTCTGGGCCCATGTGATGCGCGATCGCTTTGGGGCCAGAGACGAACGTTCCTGGAAGCTGCGCTTCCACGCGCAGACCGCGGGCGTGTCCCTGACGGCCGCGCAGCCCTACAATAACGTGGTCCGAACGGCGCTCCAGGCGCTCTCCGCGGTGTTGGGCGGGGCCAACTCGCTGCACACCAATTCGCTGGACGAGGCGCTCGCCCTGCCCACGACGGAAGCCGCGACGCTTGCGCTACGTACGCAGCAGATCATCGCCAGCGAGAGTGGCGTCGCCAAGGTCGTGGACGCCCTCGGCGGCTCGTATCTGGTGGAGCGGTTGACGCTGGGCCTCGAGCGAGAGGCGCTGGCCAGCTTCGAGACGATCGACGCCATGGGCGGCATGGTGGCAGCCATCGAGCGCGGCTACCCGCAACGCGAGATCGGCGAGAGTGCGTATGCGTACCAACAGTCGGTCGAGCGTGGTGAGCGAACGGTCGTCGGCGTGAACGATCACCTCACGGAGGTCGGGGACCCCATCCCAACCCTCTACATCGACAAGGCTACTGCCCAGCAACAGATGGCGAAGCTGGAGCAGCTGCGATGCGCCCGCGACGGCCGCCAGGTGGATCGCGCTCTCCAGGCGATCCGCGTGGCGGCGAGGGGTTCGACGAATCTGATGTACCCCTTGCTGGACGCCGTACGGGCATGCTGCACGGTCGGTGAGATGTGTGATGCGCTGCGCGACGTCTGGGGCGAGTACGACGAGGTTCCAGTGATCTAGGGTCGGAGAGGTGAGGGACGTGCGCAAGATTCGGGTGGTCATCGCGAAGCCGGGTCTGGACGGCCACGACCGGGGTGCCAAGGTCGTCGCGCGAGCGCTGCGCGATGCTGGCATGGAGGTGATCTACACCGGACTGCGGCAGACGCCCGAGCAGATTGCGACGGCGGCGTTGCAGGAGGACGCTGACGTCATTGGCCTGTCCATTCTGTCGGGCGCCCACGACCATGTCTGCCCCCGGCTGACGGAGCTGCTGCGGGAGAAAGGCCTCGACGATGTGCTGGTGCTGGTCGGTGGCATCATTCCGGACGCCGACGTGTCGGGCCTCAGGGCGCTGGGTATCTCGGAGGTGTTCCAGCCCGGCGCACCCATGCAGCGGATCGTGGACCACATCAGGCAGCACGTGCGGCCCCGCCTCGAGGAGCGACGGGCGCCCGAGGAGTCGGCGAGTCCACCAGGCACGGGGGAGGAGAAATGACGACCGGCATGGCACCGGCGGGAGCGGGCGCCGGCCCGGTCCGTGCCGTTAAGTAACTGCGTACGTTTGACTTCCTGTGATTCTGCGGATAGACTCGGAGCGAAATGGCTCACAAGCTGCTACTGGCCGACGATAGCGTCACGATCCAGCGGGTGATCGAGCTGACCTTCGCCGACGAGGACATCCAGGTGATCTCGGTCGGTGATGGGGAGCAGGCGATCGAGCGCATCGAGTCCGAGCGGCCCGACATCGTGCTCGCAGACGTCGCCATGCCTGGGCGCGACGGCTATGAGGTGACGGCCCACGTGAAGGGTGCACCCCATCTGGCGCATGTGCCCGTGCTGTTGCTCACGGGAGCCTTCGAGCCCGTCGACGAGGACCGAGCGCGTGACGCCGGGTGCGACGGCGTACTGTCCAAGCCCTTCGAGCCGCAGACCGTGATCAACCGGGTGCGTGACCTGCTGCAACAAGCCGGGCACAGCGTTGCCCCGGAGCCAGCCGCACCGGACGTGGCGGAGACGGAGCCAGGTGGGATCGGCTTGGACTCGGCGTTCGCAGAGCCGAACATCGCTGGGCCAGCCAACGAACCGGCGCAAGGTCCATGGCC
>PVBE011994637.1_pt1 | contig 12895 bp, 8 predicted proteins | sample 1631181 | NCBI WGS metagenome assembly PVBE01 (sample SAMN08397723, study PRJNA350692) | Marine metagenome, whole genome shotgun sequencing project. | isolation source: water | place: Pacific Ocean | collected 2012-04
CGCCAGGCGCCCGGAGGGCCCGACCATGACATGCTCTCATGACCAAACCAGGCGACAAACTGTACGACAATCCATTGCGCGCCGCGATTGGTGTACTGCCCGATATACGTGTGAATGAAGCCGAGCACCCAGATGAGAATCCCCAGCGTCAGAACAGTGGGCAACACCGCCGCGAGGCCGCGAAAGAAGAAACGCCTGAAATCCTTTGAAAACTCTCCTGCCACAGTCTTTCCAGTTCCCGTGCTCTTGCCGGGACTTGTTCCCAACCAGCGTAAGTCTAGCCCCTTAAGACCCGCGCGTCAAGGCGCTGTAGGCGCCTATCTGAGGCTTTTGTCGCCAGATATTATGCATAACGCTAAAGCCTGCAATATGAATGCTTTACCGATTCATATCAGTCGCATGATCGATTGGCCGGAAGGCGTCGTCGTCGATAATCTCGGCGCTGACCAATCCGCCGGTACACATAGCGGATAACTAGCGTCTTTCATTTTTGAGCGGATTGCCCTATTATGACCAGCGGCCCTGACGAGGGAGCATCTTATGGCGCCTGATAACAATATCGACACCGCTGCCAGTGACAATTGATCCGTGCGGGATTGACAACATATGGATTTGAAGGGCAAACGTTTGCTGGTTATTGGCGGGGCCGGGCTGATCGGCTCGCATACCGTTGATGCGCTGCTGGACGAAGACGTCGCCGAGATACGCATTTACGATAATTTCTCACGCGGTTCGATGGAGAATATCAGCGACGCTCTGCGCGATCCGCGCGTAAATATTTTCCCGCTGGGCGGTGAGCTGCTGCATCGCGACATTCTCGACAAGGCGATGGCGGATATAGACGGTGTGTTTCACTTTGCGGCGTTGTGGCTGCTGCACTGCCGCGAGTTTCCGCATTCGGCGTTCGAGGTTAATATCGGCGGGACGTTCAACGTGCTGGAGGCGTGCATCAACAACGGGGTCAAGCGGCTGGTCTGGTCGTCTTCGGCTTCGGTGTATGGTGATGCGGTCGCCGAGCCGATGACCGAAGATCATCCCTACAACAACACGAACTTCTACGGCGCGACAAAGGTCGCCGGCGAGCAGATGGCCCGTGCCCTGTATCACAGGCACAAGAACACTGACAAGCATTTCGACTACGTCGGCCTGCGGTACATGAATGTTTACGGCCCTCGCCAGGACTATCGCGGGGCGTACGTGGCGGTGGTGATGAAGATTCTCGATCGTCTCGACCGCGGGTTGGCTCCGATTGTCTACGGAGACGGATCGCAGGCCTACGATTTCGTATACGTTGGGGACTGTGCGGCGGCCAATGTCTGTGCGATGAAGGCTGACGCGACCGACGAGTTCTATAATGTCGGTATGGGCGTTAAGACCACGATCAAAGAGCTGGCCGAGTTGATACTCGAAATCACCGGATCGAATCTGCAGATACAGTACGAACCGGGCGGGACCACATTTGTAAAAAATCGCGTTGGTTGCCCGAAAAAAGCCGCCCGGCAGATCGGCTTTGAAGCCGGTGTCCAACTGCGCGATGGGCTGGAGCGCCTTATCGAGTGGCGAAGCGCGCACAAAGACGCTGTCGCTCGTCGCCAGCGGGAGGCGCCGGACAGCGATGCCTGACAAACGGATCATACAGATTGCACTTCCCGACACCGGTGACGAAGAATGGCGCGCCGTTCGCGAACCGCTGAATACCGGGTGGTTGACCCAGGGCCCCAAGGTCGCTGAATTTGAGAAGGCTTTCGCCGCGCGACACGGCGTTACGTCGGCGCTGGCGACGACCAACTGCACCGCGGCGCTGCACCTGATATTAGCGGCCATGGAGATCGGGCCCGGTGATGAAGTTATCCTGCCGTCATTCGCCTGGTTGTCGGCGGCGAACGTTGTGCTGTACTGCGGCGCGACGCCCGTTCTGGCGGATGTGGATCGTTCTACGTTCAACATTGACCCCGCAGACGCAGCGCGAAAAGTTACAGATTGCACCAAAGCGATCATCGCTGTTGACCTGTTCGGCCTCTGCGCCGATATCGACGCGATCTGTCAGGCCGCCCCGGGCGTTACGATCATTGAAGACGCCGCCTGCGCCGCCGGAGCGGTTTACAAAGGTCGCTCTGCCGGTTCTTTGGGCGCCGCGGGCGCTTTTTCGTTCCATCCCCGCAAGGCGATCACCACCGGTGAAGGGGGCATGGCCACTACAAACGACCCGCAACTGGCCGAACGGATGAACATGCTCAGGAACCACGGGGCCAGCGTATCTGAAGAGCAGCGGCACAACGGCCCGCGTCCATATCTGCTTCCGGAGTTCAACTTGCTGGGCTTCAACTACCGGATGACCGATATCCAGGGCGCCGTCGGGCTAGTGCAGCTCGGCAAGCTGGACCGCTTCATCTCCGAGCGAAGCAAATGGGCCGCGTTCTACGCCGATCAGTTCGACGACATCGACTGGTTGCGGACGCCCGATGTTCCCGCCGGCGATGTCCATGCGTGGCAGGCTTACGTATGTTATGTAGACCCGGCGCTCGCTCCGGCGTCGCGGAACGAAATCATGGACCGTTTGGCCCAGCGGGGCGTCAGCACCCGTCCGGGTACGCATGCAGTCCATATGCTCGACTACTACAGGCGCCGGTTGGGCCTGGCGCCAGGCGACCTGCCGGCTTCTCGTGACTGTGCGTTGAATTCGATGGCGATTCCATTGCACAATCGCATGTCTCCCGAAGACTACCAGTACGTAGCCGACGCGATCAGGGAGATCGCCGCGGCTGGGTTGTGATATATCATGTGCGGTGTGGCAGGCATAATCAGTTTCGACGACCGAGCGCCTTGTGCTGAAGTTATGGCTCGTATGACTCGTGCGATCGCACATCGCGGACCGGACGGAGAGGGGATATTCCTTGACGGGCCGACCGGGCTGGGGCATCGCAGGCTGGCGGTTATCGACCTGACAGAGGCCGGGCGTCAACCGATGAGCACCGACGACGGACGGTTTACGATCACCTACAATGGTGAGGTCTACAACTTCCGCGAGCTGCGCGGCGAGTTGGAGTCGCTCGGGCGCCGTTTTCATTCGCGGACCGACACCGAGGTCGTGCTGCAGGCCTACGCCCAGTGGGGCGTCGCCTGCTTGGAGCGTTTCAACGGGATGTTCGCCTTTGCGATATGGGACAAGCAACGCGCCGAGCTGTTTCTGGCCCGCGATCGATACGGGATAAAACCGCTGTACTACAGCTTCCAGTCCGGGGGGTTTCTGTTTGCTTCGGAGCAGAAGGCGATTCTCGCCCATCCCGAGATGCGTCGGCGGATCGATCCCGAGGCGCTGGTCGAGTACTTCACGTTTCAGAATTTCTTCACCGATCGAACGCTCCTGAAGGGCGTGCGAACCTTCCCGCCGGGTTCATGGGCCAAAGTGTCGACCCGCAGCCCCGCCGGTGAGCTGAACCCAGTGCGATACTGGGACTACCATTTTCGCGAGCCTGAATCTCCGGGCGACAAGCGGGAGTATATCGAAGAGGCCGACCGCCTGTTTCGCCAGGCGGTCAAGCGGCAGCTCGTCAGCGATGTAGACGTCGGGGTCTACCTGAGCGGCGGGATGGATTCCGGATCGATAACCGCCGTGGCGGCTGGCCATATCCCGGGGATAAAGAGCTTCACCTGCGGGTTCGACCTCAGTTCGGCTTCGGGTATGGAGTTGGCTTTTGACGAACGCGCCCAAGCGGCGGAAATGTCGCGAATGTTCAAGACCGAGCATCACGAAACAGTTCTCAAGGCCGGCGATATGGAGCGGGTCTTTCCCGCCCTGGCCAGGCATATAGAAGAGCCTCGCGTCGGGCAGAGCTATCCGAACTACTACGCCGCACAGCTGGCCTCGAAATACGTGAAAGTAGTGCTCGGCGGGACCGGCGGCGACGAGCTGCTGGCCGGCTATCCCTGGCGGTATTACCGGGCGGTGGTCAACGACGATTTCGAGCATTATATTGACAAGTATTACCTGTACTGGCAGCGGTTGATCGCCAACAGGGATATCCGCCGCGTATTTGCACCGATCGCTGACGAGACCCGCGACGTATGGACGCGGGATATATTCCGCGACGTGTTCGCCGAGCACGCCGACCAGCTCACGCGACCTGAAGATTACATAAATCACTCGCTGTACTTTGAGGCCAGGACCTTCCTGCACGGGCTGCTGGTGGTGGAGGATAAGCTTTCGATGGCCCACGGTCTGGAGGCCCGCGTTCCGTTCCTCGACAATGATCTCGTCGACTTCGCCATGCAGGTTCCGGTCTCCATGAAGCTGGGCGACCTCGGGCGGGTCGTAGAGCAGAATGAAAACGAACCGGGCAAGTCCCGCAGCTATTACAGCAAGACTCGCGACGGGAAGCTGCTTTTGCGTGAGATGATGTCCAGGTATATTCCCCGGAAGATAACCGATGGAGTCAAGCAGGGCTTTTCCGGCCCGGACGCCAGTTGGTTCAAGGGCGAAAGCATCGACTATGTCAGATCGCAGTTGTACGATCGCAGTGCGGGTATCTATGATTACATGGACCCGACGGCGGTTTGCGAACTGGTCGACGAGCACTTGACGGGCAAACGGAATCGCCGTTTGCTTATCTGGTCGCTGCTGAGTTTTGCCCAGTGGCTTGATGAGTTCTCGCCCGCCCCGACGGCGTAGCGGCGCTTGATACGAGGTCAAATGATATGAGCGATCAACAGGAAGAAAAAATGCGGGGCGATGCTCACGACGATGATCTGTTTAAGCAGTTAGCGGCTCTGATCGGGCGTCTGGACGCCGAGACCAGAGAGACCCTGTCGCGATCCATGCCGATGGGCGAGCTTTTTGTCGATCGCTGGGAAAGGGCTCGGGCCCTTGGTTTCGGCGAGAACTCGAGCATATACGCCAGCGCCCTGGTCTTCGGCGACGTGAACGTCGGCTCGGACACGTGGATAGGTCCGTCGGCGATTCTCGACGGCGTCGGCGGTCTTACTATCGGTGATAACTGCTCGATATCCGCCGGCGTTCAGATCTACACTCACGATACGGTGAACTGGGCCGTAAGCGGCGGACAAGCCGAAAAAGAAACCGCGCCGACGGCGATCGGTTCGAGATGCTACATTGGTCCGAACACCGTAATCGCAATGGGCGTGGCCATCGGCGACGGATGCGTTATCGGGGCCTGCAGCCTCGTACTCGACGATATTCCCGCCGGAAGCAAGGCGTTCGGAACGCCGTGCCGCGTAATAGGATAAGTCGACAGAGCATAATCGAGTTCGCCGTCACGATCTTCTCAACGTGTCCCGGCGGCGGGGTAGTGGTAGATCCCAAACCAGCGATGGCTTCCGGTTTGTGGGGCGACTACACGAAGTTTGGTTTTCTGTCCGCCCTTGAGCATTCTGGTAGGCACGGTAAGTTCCATGAAGCCCACGCGATCCAGCCCACCGCCTTCGGCGCTTACCGGTATGAAGCGGAGCTTTACGGCGCCGTCGGGACTCTTCCAAACGGTTTCGTCGTGGGTGACGGTGAACTTCAGCAGCGGTTTGCCTTCCAGGAAGAGTTGGAATTCCGTTTTCGGTTGGCTGATCCAGCCCAGGGCTGCGATCCAACTGAACGTGTAGTTGCCTTTCGTCGGGAGATTCTCCGGGACTGCCTGAGTCAGCCAAACCACTTCCTTCTGGCCTCGGGAGCATCGGGCGTAATCCTTGGTCATCCTGCCCACGAACGATCCGTACTGCGCCCTGCCGCCATAGACCAGCGTCTTGCTCCAGCCGTTGATCTTCGACAGCATCTCCTTCCTGCGCCGCAGCGTTTCGGGGTCCTGATATGTTGGTCCGCGGTAGGATCCGTAGAACGGAACGTTCAGATCGATCCATGCGAAGACGCGGCGGCGGCTCTTGTCATCCATTTTGAAGCGTTTCTTTCCGTTCTTGTCCGGATGGCCGGAGAGAATCAGCTTTGTCAGGCTGCTTGCCGGGGAGCCCCATTTGTTGGGCGTTATCTCCCTTACGAATCCTTCGCTTCCGGACCAACTCGTGGTGGGGATCCAGTTGACATAGGGTTTTCGCCCGTAGGTCTTGTGATACTTGTCGGCGTTGCGAGCCCATCTCCACGGTACGAGCAGATCGTAGGATTTGGAGAAATACGTTGTCTGCACACCGCAGAAATCTATGTTCCTCGGCTCCTTGACTCCGTCGTGACACCGCAGGCAATAGCGGTCCCATATCGGCTGCACGACAGTGGGATAAGAGAAACCCTGGAGCCCCCAATCCGGCGGTTTGAGATTCCGCACCCCGCCGGCAGTCGCCGCCGGGCGGCGGCCCGGGCGCGGCGCGGCCAGCCGCGATTCGTGGCAGCCGATGCAACTGTGTTTCTCGCCGGGCCTGAACTGTGTCCAGGTTCGCATTCGCTGGACCGCTCGGCCCTCGGCGTCGATCGCCATGAAATAGATCGGCACATCGGTAGGGGCCTTGAAATACGCCGATCCGTCTGTGGCTACATTCGCGTAACCGCAGATCTTCTTTGCCGCAAAAGTACCGTGACCGGACACCACGGAAAACTGATGGCCGTCCAGGGCGGTCTGTCGCAATTGGTTCCGCGGACCGGCCTTTGGAAGCTCCTGCACGACGCATATCTGCTTGACTTGTCCCCGTGCGACGTGCGGAAGGAGGCCCTGATAAACGTCCTGCACAATTATTTCAGCCCACTTGCCGGCTCGCGAATCCAGCATCGAACGTCGCACCGGCGGCGTGGCTCTAGCCCGGAGAGGACGAGCCGAGTAGAAGCCTTTCCCATCCTTCCTGTCCAGAATCAACCACTCTTCTGTCCCGGCGAAATCTCGCAGCATGACAAGACCGTTATGTGAAAAGAGATAGTGTTTTCCGTCGATCGGATACGGAGTCTCGTATCGCCCCAGGAAATCGCTGCCGGCGCGATACTGATCCACTTTTCCGGTGTCGCACTCAGGCGTCAGCGACGTAATCGCCGCTTGCGTGTTGTCGCCAAGGGTCGGGTCAATGGCGCCTAGAGCCCCGTTGAGCCAGCCCAGGTGACCGGCCAGAGTGCAGATGACCCGTCGGCTGCCGGGAATGCTCCGGGCGTCTACGAACGCCTTGGGAGAAAGTACGCGATTGCCGTAATATCCGCGCATCATGCTCCCGTCGGGCTCCATCGTCCAGATTCCCTTGGTCGGCTGGACCGGACGATCAACGTATTCCCAGCGAGAGAACATAATCCTTCCGTCACTGGTCACGCTTGGCGTGAAATCCTGCAGGTAGTTGGCCGATATTCGCCTCTGTGCGCCGCCGTTGCGGTCCATGCGATACATAACGCCCATCGGGGTCCACAAGCATAGGGCCCACTGCATGTCCCGATTACTTATGAAGACCACGTCACCGACCGGGAGCCAGCAGGAGTCATAGTTGTCCCAGTCGCCGCTTGTCAACTGCTTGAGGCCCTTCCCGTCGACTCCGACGCGGTAAACCTGGAAATGCTTGCCGGGCTTCTTCCAGTTCAGCAGGATCTCACGCGCGTCAAACGACAGATCGCAACGTGCGATCAGACCGCGCCCGGCGTCGACAATCCTGCGCATCTTGTATCCGTCGGGTCCCGGGAGACATTCATATATCCCGCCGCCTGGAGAGCCTCCCTTTTCAAATCGCGGATTGTGGTACTCGTAGACGTGCCCGCTGCGAACCGGACTCCGCCGCACCGCCAGCAGGCGATCGACGCCAAGCATACGCAGGCGAATCCATCGCGCCATGGAATACGTTCGATCATATGCCTTGAGATATTCCTGGAGGTCATCTTCTCCAACGGTGTCGGTAGATAGTTTCGCCGTGAATTCCGCGGAGATCTTCTCCCAGACCGTCAGCCGTTGGGCCAGTCGCGGATCGGAGTATTTCTGCAATTCCGCTCCAGACAGCGCCTTGAGTTTCTCTTGCAGCGTGACGATCGCCTTCATCCGCTTTTCGCACTGCTGGCGGACATGCATGTGCGCCTTGGCGTCACCGCTCTTGTCCGCAGCCAGGACCGTTGGCGCCCAGGAGCCAAGAGCGGCCGAAAGCACGAGCAGTGCGACTTGACTGAAGTGTCCGCGACGGGCGATCTGATTCATAAGAAACACTCTGCGAATCTCCCAGGCAAATTAAGGGCTTGCCTGCACTGTTCTACCGGGCGTCTTCGATGATTGTAACCGATACGGCGCATCTGGCAAGAAAGCATCCGCTGACATGTCTCAGCCTGGTGAGAAATGCGGACTGACGGGAGATATTGCATCTGGGGCGGCGTAGAATGTAAGTATGCCCATGGAAGTTCTGATAACCGGATCTTCGGGAATGATCGGATCGGCGCTGACGAGGTTCCTCGCCGGACGAGGTTCCAATGTGCGAAGGCTCGTGCGTTCCGGGCCAGAGGGCTCCGATCTACTGTGGGAACCGCATCACGGTCGGATCGAACTCGATAACGCCGGTCAGATTGACACGGTTATACACCTGGCTGGTGAGAACATTGCTTCGGGCCGGTGGAACAAAGAGCGAAAGGCCCGAATCGCCGACAGCCGCATCGACGGGACCGATCTGCTCTCCGGCGCACTTGCCAGGCTGCCGCAACGTCCGAAACTGCTCATATCCGCATCGGCTGTGGGGTATTACGGACACAATGGCGACACGATTGTTGACGAAACCCATCCGCGGGGGAGCGGATTTCTGGCTGAGGTGGCCGGGGACTGGGAGGCCGCCGCCGCTCCGGCGATCGAAGCCGGCGTGCGTGTGGTTTTTCTGCGGCTTGGCATGGTTCTCAGCAACAGCGGCGGGGCGTTGGGGCGGATGGTCAGCCCGTTCCGTTGCGGCTTGGGCGGGGTGATCGGTTCGGGTCGCCAGTATATAAGTTGGATCGCGCTGGACGACGTGCTGGGGATCGTCGGCAAGATCATTAACGACCCGAACATTTCCGGGCCGGTCAACGCGGTGTCACCCAACGCTGTGAGCAACCGCGAATTCACCAAGACACTTGGGCGGGTGCTCGCCCGTCCGACCCTCGCGCGAATGCCCGCGTTTGCGGCAAGGCTTCTGTTCGGGCGGATGGCCGACGAGCTGCTCTTGAACAGCGTCCGCGTCGCGCCCAGTGTGCTGGAGAAAGCAGGCTATCAGTTCCGGCATCCCCAACTCGAAGAGGCGTTGCGCAAGATTCTGCACCGTTAGCGTTTGAGCCGCACCACCACGTACGGCGTACGCTTGTTCAGGTCCGGCCAGATCGCCCCGTTCTGGTTTCGGTCCATCACTTCGATCAGGTACATGAAGTCCCATCGCGCCGGAATATGCTCGCCGGAAACCACGCAGCGGTACCGGTTCTTTTTGCCTGCGGGCTTCATCTCCAGCGTGCGGTAGTCTTCAAACTGGGTTACGCTGCGGTATCGCAGGCGGACGTGCTTCACGCCCGACGCGTCGCTGACCTCGGCGGTGATTGTCAGCGGTTTTTCGGCTGGCGCCGCGGCGATCGGTTTGTGCGAGACCGTCGGGGCGGTTGTGTCATCAGTGAGAATCACCGCGATCGTCTTGGATACAGATCGCCTGCCGTCTGAGTCAGTTGCTTCTATGTGATAATTCAGCGGCGAGGTCATGTGCACGGTCGGTGCGATTGTGCGATATAGGAACGGTCCGGCCGGTTCCATCTTTACGCGGACTGACTTCTTGTCGCCCCATGACAAGACAGCAAAAACGCTCCGGATCTTGCTCTTGGCGCTGATCGTGGCCCGGATGGTCAGAGGGTCGCGGGCGCCGATGCGTCGGACCGGGGCATGAGCGATCAGCGGCCCGTCGGCGGCGGGTTTGGGCTTGAAGTTCTTTCGCTGCTCTAACATCGAGGCCAGACCCTTTTTGATCCGGACCAGTTCATCGTTCCAGTGTCCGGCGAGTCCGGACCTGCGACGGCCCATCATCAGGTCGTTGTGGTAGATGTCGCCCGCGGCGGTGACGATGTCTTTCCACGCTGTCGCCGCGAGGGCTTCGTGTGCGATCGCGTCGTCCAGGGCCGATGCGTCGCCGGCTTTCTTGAACGTAGCCCAATGCAGTCCGGACATTGCTCTGTGCGAGTGATAGCTCGCCAGACCGGCCAGGATCCGCAGGTCGGCGATGGTCGAGGTGAACTCTTTGCTTTCGTGTCCCGAAATGTTCTTTTCGGCCCGGGCGGCCAGCTTCAGGACGTCCTTTGCGGCGTTGGCGAACCATCGGCTTGACCGCTCCGGATGGATTTTGGCCGATTCGGCGCCGCTCATGATGTTCTCTGCGGCCTGGGTCATCGACAGGAACTGCTGCGTGTCGCTGGGCAGCGCGCGTGAGTATGCGTCGATATCTCCCTGCCGCTGCATTTCGACCCATCCTCGCGTGGTCGGGAAGTGATTGTACGGATAGCTGTATGCGACGGTCCGCGGCAGGATTTCGCTGGCGCGGTGCAGGGCTTTTTGCACCAGCGGCCCGGCGGCATTGCCGAACCTTTGGTTAAACTCTCGCGACCAGACTTCCGGCGGGGTGTTGGGGTTGTATCCCACGCGTCCGAACACCTGGAAGAAATGCCAATACCGTTCGAACTCCCAGTCGTAGTAGCGATACTTTTTCGTCAGCAGATCGAATGGGGCCTTGTCGTGCGGGTGGTCCTGCATCTTGGTGGCCATCGGTTCGTTGACCTCGAATCCCTCGCCGTCGTACAGGTGCGTGCTTCCGGCGAAGCGGCGCACGTATTGGGGATCGCCCCAGAGCAGCACTCGCGTAGTCCCGCCGTTCCACATGCGCCAGTGCATTTTGTATTGTCTCGGGTATCGCAGCATGTCGGCGTAACCGTGGCGCCGGTCGCGCTGGTTGTTCGGGTGGATATGCGTTGGGTGGAAGGGCGGGCCCATCTGCTCCATCCAGTATTTGGTGCACATGCGGATGGGCAGCCCGGCGGCGACGGCTTTATCGATAAGATTGTGCGGAAAATTCTTGGCCCGTGCGTCGAACCTGATGCCGGGTCCGTGTCGGAGCATGATTTTGTAAATGTCCGGCCAGAATTCCGCCATTTCCTTTCGACTCAGCCCCGATTCGCCGTGCATGCGGAACTGGATCGCATCCAGACCGCGGACTTCCTTTAGGAATCGGGCCAGGGCGGCTTTGGTGTACGGCGCCAGGTTCTTGCCGGTGACGCCCCAAACGAGCCCTTTGGTGGGTTTCTTTGCGTGGGAGGTCGGACCCTGCACACCGCCTCGATAGATATGGTCCCATATGCCCAGCGTGAAGTTCAGGCCCCGATTGTGTGTCATGCGAATGAGCCTGTTGAGCGATTCGAGATTTCGCTTTTGCTCGGCGGGGGTTATACCCACCACGCGCACGTCGTCGAAACCTCTAACGTTGAAAAAATACGGATAGGGCGGTGCGAAGTAGCCCCCGTTCTCATAGCCCAGCAGCAACGCCAGCGTGTTGTAACGATTACGCGCCAGCATGTCGAGATATCGCTTCCAGTAGGCCTCATCATGGAAGTAGCTCTCGAAGCATCGCCTGTGCATTGTGTACTTCGACATTGCCCGCTCAGATACATACGGGGCTTCGTCGGCGTCTTGCACCTCGCTGAGCGGGCGTTTGGCGTCCTTTGCCCATCCGATGCGGTCGGCGACATCCAGCAGTGCGTACATCAGCCCTCGATCATCGCCGCCGCTGACCAGCAGGACTACCTTGCCCCTCCAGGTGGTCTTCTTGATACGAAGTGTCTCGGCTCCGACGGGAGCCCGGGAGTTCAGTTTCTTGTGTAGTTCGGCCGCCGGACCGGTCTTGCCCGAAACGGTCGCCGCGATCACGATATCGCCCGCTGCGGTCTTTTTGGATTCGACGCCTTTGGCACGCAGTGCCTCTGACAACTTGCTGAGCCCATGCAGCACCGCCGGGGCCTTGCTGTCGGTCACTACCGAGACAACCACGCCGTCGGCGGTCGACAACGGTGATGAGACCAGAAGAACCAGCAATGTCGGCAATACGCTCGATCTGAGATATGACGCCATAAGACTGTCTCCCTGATTATCGACAGTAGAATTTGCTGCCGGATATTACCGCAAATCTAGTTGAAACACAAAACGCCATGCGCAAAAAGAAGGCCCGGCAGCGGGCGCCGGGCCTTACGCGGGGTCTCTCGAACCGGTTGGGAGAGCCCGGTCCGAAAGGGATTGGGTAGTTTTTAACCATCTACTTAAGTCTATGCGCCCAGCAACCGTTTTGGGCTGACAAGGCGACAATTTCTACCTACAGCCAAGTAGATGCGCCAAACAGACAACATCTGCCCACTGCTGAGTACGATCGCGACTACAGTTGGACTACTTGCTTGGGAAGACCAATTCCGCCGGTCCAAACTTGGCCGAGTTGCTGCCGGCCTTGGCCAGTTCAGTCTTGCGTCCGAGACGATGCTTGGCCAGATTGGCGTGCGAGTAGAAAATCTGCTTTCCGTCACGTCTGGTCTCGACCAAACCGCCGATACGCAGCAGGCTAAGGTGATGCGAAACACTCGATTGCGGGAGCTTGAGCTTGTTGCAGAGGGTCGTTACGTTCATCTCGCCGTTGCTCAGAAGCATCATGATGCTGAGCCTGGTCTTGTCGCCGAGAGAGTGGAAAACCCTTGCCAATTCTTCGAATTTATCCGTTCGTGAAGCCATTGTCTTTCCTCTAGTGGGTTCAAGAAAATACGTGTTTGTCAACTGTGTTACTATAACATAATATTATATGTAGGCGCATGTATTCAAGAAAAATAAGGTAAATACCTTACTTTTTTTTATGTATCAAATATCTAGGAATTAAGCTGGTTTGATGCGCTTTCTGTTTAGAAGCAAACCATTGAATATAAAGAGGTAACGTGCTGGGGTCCGGAATCGTCTCTGGGTGGTGTTTTACG
>PVBE010186407.1_pt1 | contig 12894 bp, 11 predicted proteins | sample 1631181 | NCBI WGS metagenome assembly PVBE01 (sample SAMN08397723, study PRJNA350692) | Marine metagenome, whole genome shotgun sequencing project. | isolation source: water | place: Pacific Ocean | collected 2012-04
CCTGGCCGGCGCCACACTGGACTATCGGCTGACGCTCTCGGCGACCCACGGCTCCCCAGGGAAGCTCTCCCCCTTCGTCGACAGCCTGACCTTCACCTGGCTGCATCGGCCAGTGATCCTCGCCCGCCATGTCCGCTAATTGCCCAGGAGCTTCGATGACACGAGAGCAGAAACGCCTACTGCCGGTGCTGGTCGCCTCGATCGCAGCAGTCCCCGCGCCGCTGATCCTGCGTGGGCGGTCCACTCCGGAATCAGCTTCCCACGCAACTCCACTGGCCTTGCCAACGCCGATGACGACCCGGACACTGCACCCCGAGGGGCCACCACGCCGCTCCCCAACACGCCTCCGCCAGCGGCCCATAGGCGCTCCCGCACCCCGCCGACCGATGCTTCCGGACGAATGGCGACTGGCGCTGCTGCGCTCCGAAGACACGCTCCAGCTCGTGGTCCGGCCAGGAAGGTCAGCCGCCCCCGGACCGTGGCGACTCTACCTCCAAGACCAGGAGGTCGCCCGGGCCCCGAGCGGCGTCGCCACATTGCTCAGCTGTCGCTTGCCTCAACATCTGCCACCCGGGCTCTACACCCTTCGTGATGGCGCAGGCCGAAGGATGGCACGTTACGCGCTCGGCAGCCCAACCTACCAGCGACACGCCCGGGCTCGCTTCCGGGAAGCGATCGTCGTCGCAGCCCGCGCACTGCGAAACGGGAAGCGGGACGAAGCGCGCCGGCTGCTGCGCCGACTCAAGTCTCGCTACCGAGTTCCGCTGGCTCCCGACCTGATCGCCGCACTTGAGGAGTGGCTCGCCTGGGGCCGACCTGGCTCCTACGAAGTGCTTATCGGCACGCCCAAGCGATGAAATCGTGTCTACTGCTTCCGCTTCTTCTGGTCTCGTGCCGCGCCAAAACTGCCACGGTCGAGCCACTCCGCACCGCAGCGCGGGTGAGCTATCTTCAACCCAAGACCAGCCCCACCACACCGGCAGCAAGCGCACCACCGACCCAGTCGCCTGCTGCACGCCGTGCTTCACCCCCTCCCCCACGCATCCAGATTGGTGCCCGCCGACTCCGAATCGTCGCGCGAGGGCTCTCGCCCGGTGCCGGCTACCGGCTCCAACCTGAGGAGCGTCAGCTAGTCCTCGGCTGGCTTCGAACCAACGCATGCGGCGATGGGGAGATTCGGCTGGCGCACCCGCTACCCCCCGGCCGCTACCTGGTGTTCGGCCCCAAACGGACACGAGTCGTGCGGGCCCCCGGAGATCGCGGACAATGGCGTCGCGCTGTTGCCTCCAACTACCGGGAGCGTCTGGACCGCCTGAGGATCGCCGAGCAGGAGTTGGTCCGCGAATGGGACATGGCAATGACTCGCACCCGCTATGTGCTCGGCGATGACCAGGCCTTCTACGAGCCAGCATGGCGCAGGTTCTGCAAGCGATGGCATGCCGGAGTGACCACTCTCCAGCAGCAGATAGTCGACGCGCGCCGAACCTTCCAGGATCTAACGTTTCCAGACTTACACCGCACGCTCGTCAGCGCATCCACCGAGCTGTCCTGCCTGGGCCGAGTGCGCTCTCGCCAGCTCTATCTGGCTAGACGGCGAAAACCGCATCCAGACGATGCGCGACAGCCAGGCGACCCCGTGGTCCAGGCGCAGCGACTGGCCCGCCGTGTCAGCAGCCAGATATCCCGCGCCGCCAACCTGCTTCCACGCAAATGACCCCGCAACGGGCCCCCACACAACCATCACGTTTACCGCTCCCTCGGCGGGGGGAGGTTCCGTGGACCTCTCCCCGCCCACCTTCTTCAGCGGTCGGACCCCAGCGCCTCGCCCAGGCCAATGCGGGACTCGGCACACCGCCCTACCGCACTCTGAGCGACGTGCCGGGAGTAGGCCGATCAACCCCTACTTGAGCAGCTCGGGGCACATCTCATCGTACAATTCGCGGCGCTCGCCCCAGACACCCTTCGCCCGGTTGACGTACCGCGACAGATCCGGGTGCTCCTCCTCCTTTGCGAGCTCGGACAGCCTCATGTATGCCGTGCTAGCCAGCTTGTTCTCTCCGACCATGATGCCCAGCGCCAACAACTGGTACAGCATTCGGAATCGCGCCAGCCCCTTGATACCCGACTCCAAGGCTTTGTTGAGCCACCCCAGAGCCTTGAAGAGCCACTCCAGCTCAGTTCCCGGCCGGTTGTTCTCCCGACACAGACGAGCCGCCTTGAGCGAGTAGTTAGCAATCCGCAACGTCTCGATGGAGAACCGGATAGTTTCCATCTCATACAAGGTCTGCGAACACATGACCCCCAACTCCAGCGAGATCAATGCATCGTCCAGCGTCCGGGGGCACTCGTACATCCGGGTCATACGGGCAAGAACGTCGAGCCGAGCCTCCCTGGCCGTCAGCAGGAAGGTGATCTCCCGGGATGAGAGTTCCAGTGTCTGTTCGTACTGCGACTCCCCTTCGAAGAACCCATCGTCATTGGACGCAAAACCGCAGGTGGGACAGACATACACCTCCTGCATGGTGACATTCCCATACACGCCATCGGGCGACTCGATGAAGTAGGGGACATCCAGAAACTCGTCCAGCTTCTCATGCTCGCGGGTCTTGCTGGGATAGATTCGAAACGCCGAAAACTCGCCCCGATCCAGCAGACACCGATAGGTTCTCTTGTAGAAAGCACCGTACATCTTCTCGTCGGTCAACGTTGAGTCCCTTCTGGCAGATACGGAGCAGGCCCGAAGTCGAACGCGACCGTCCCACCACTGGAATGCACCGGGTAGCCCATCTCTGACATGATAACCGATTCCGTGGTATGGTCCGAACTCCGAAGTGAGTACCCCTTTCGCTGCCGCTGCGTCAAAATTGAGACTCCAGGAGGTCGCCGATCGCTCCAGCTGGGCTGGGTCGTGATCACCACAGGCTGATATGTTCTATCATCGTCTGGACGCTGAATCCGCCCTGTCATTGCTCGAGGAGCGCCACTCGGAAGAGTTGTTCGCGCTGACCGAACACAACCGCGAGCGACTCCGCGAGTGGCTACCATGGCTGGACCAATGCCGCACACTCAGCGACACGCAGACCTTTATCCGGGAGGCGCTCGAGCAGTTTGGGCGCAACAGGGGTTTCAGTGCGGGCATCTGGCATCAGGGCGCACTGGCCGGCGTCATCGGCTTTCATGGCATCGACTGGCCCAACCGAAGCGCCAGCCTGGGCTACTGGATCGACCAAGGTCACGAAGGCAAGGGACTGATCAGCCTCTCCGTACGAGCGATGACCGATCACGCCTTCGGGTCCTGGCAGCTCAATCGGATGGTAATTCGCTGCGCCACGGCCAACCTCAGGAGCCGGGCGATCCCCGAACGGCTCGGCTTCACACTAGAGGGGACCCTGCGCCAGGCCGAGAATCTCTACGGTAGCTACGTCGACCTCGTGGTCTACGGGATACTCGCTAGCGAGTGGGCATGCTGACAGGCGCCGCCTCGACTGCCTGACGGAACTTCCGGCAGTTCTCGAACAGGTCTGGCCCGTGGGTATGCAGCCCACCGCCGACCAGCAGAATCGTCTCCGCCCCATAGAACGTCAGAAGCTCGGGCAAGCGCTCGAGCGCCATCCCGCCGCCCACCATCGGAAAGACCGCTCGGATATGCCCCATTGGCGCGAGACAACCAGCAACCGTCTGACGCGAGGCCTCCCGGCTGTCGTCGAAACGTCCACCGTACCCCAAAAAGATCACCGAGTCCGCCCCGGCAAGTCGCATCAGCTGTCCATAGAGCGCAAAGTCCGAAATCCCGCTGCCTCCCAAGGGCAGCCAGCTGCCCACCCAGGTGCAGTGCGCCAGCAGAGGCAGGTCGAGGCGAGGTTCCTCGGCCAGCCGACGCATCTGATCCAACCCCGTCAACCCGGGACAGATCATCAAACCGCCCGCTCCGGCCTCCTGAGCAAATAGCGCCCGATCGACGAGTTCCTCGGCCGGACCGGTGACATTCGGCGCGTAGATCGTCCGACCACCACTCATCTCATTCGCTCGGGCAACCGCCGCCGTGCAACGCTCGACACGCTCGCGGAACGGAGACAGCGTCTGATTGCACAGGCCGTGATCGTCCTTGATGATGTCGATTCCGCCGAGCGCGAAGACATGGGCCAGCCGGGCCAGCTCCACAGCGCTCAGCCCCACCGGCTTGACCGCAGTGCAGACCAGGGGGCGAGCATCCGCTCCCAACCGCTCGCGCAGGCCTCGAATGCCGAAGCGCGGCCCGCCGTAATGGCTGAGAAGGCTGCTCGGCAACTCCAGCCGCTCCAGACTGACATCCGGCTGATGGCTGATCATCCCGTAGAGCACATTCAGCAGCTGGACGAACTCGCGTCCCGCCAACTCGCTGGCATAGCTGATGAGCACCTCGAAGCGACCTTGACCGAGAGGTTCGAAAGCCTCTATACGACCCAAAAGGTGCTCGGGAATGTCACCGACAGGCAGACAGTCAACCGGAAACTCGACGGTCTGCTCTACCCGCACCTCCTGGCATCGCCGACGAACGGTCTGCTCGTCACCGGCGAGGTGGTAGACCACACCAAAGCGCTCTCCCGAGAGGTTCAGCCGCTTGTTCTCTGGCAGCCCCATGCGGTCATGATGCCACAATTCCAAGGGCAATCACTTATAATGTCGGAATGCTACGGTGGTTGATCGTCGCCAGCCTGCTCTGTCCGAGCACGGCGTCCAACGGCTCTCAGCCCGGCGTCGTCGTCCTCTCCACCGGGGAGACGATGGCCGGGAAGATCGGCTTCCGGACCCTCAAACTTCGCCTGCTGCGCCAGGGCAAGCCGGCCGTTCAAATACCCTGGAACGCGATCACAGCCGTTCAGATGTTGCCTTGGCGCGAGCGAGACTCCCGACAACGGCTGCGGGGGTCAGGCAAGACATCGAAACCGACGATCGCACCCTTGCTCACGTTCAGAGCGCGGGTCGTACTACACAACGGAACATGCCTCTGGGGCCAGCTGTCGACCACATTCACCATCGAGCAGCAGCAGGGAGGGCCTCGCACCTTCGGTCTGAGCCGAGAACAACAGGGCAAGCTCGGCCAGAGGCTCGAGGAGTTGCAGTACGTCGCGGAGCTGCGCTTCGCCAAGCTGCCCGCGACCGTGCCATGCGACGTGACACTCCAGCTGGCCGGCATCCAAGACGTGGAGTCCGTCCGGGTCTTCGGGATCAACAGCCAGCATATGCGCCGGGCCAGGAAGAACACCCAGGCTGATTCCTATCGGGTGGACGGCCTGTGGCCCGATCGCTATGACCTGCTCGTCGTGAGCAAGACCGCGGTCTATATCAGCCTCAACGGCGAGATTCCGACGACACCAGACGACGTGCTGACATCGGAGAAACAGCGCTCCCTCGGGCGGTTCCTCGCCAGGAACGCGGGTGAGGACGTCAAGCGCCGTGCGCTCAAAATAACAGGCCGTGTACGCCGCAGCCGCGTACTGTTGATGGAAGAAACGCGCAAGCAGGGCAAGCTGACCGAGCGGCGGCTGGACATCTATCAGGTGGAGTTCACGGGCTCGCAGTGGCAGGTCACTCACATCACTCCGCTGTTCACAGACCAGGCAGACGCGAGGGGGGATGTGCGGCTACGCTGGATCAACATCCACAACCCACTCGGGCTGGAACTGACTGAACGGCAGAGCAGCCGGGCGGTCACACTCGACGCCAAGACACTCGAAAAGCGCTAGAGTCTGCTCATCCACAGCAGCGCCTAACAGTGTCGATCCCGAGACTTGCAACCGTGGCCGAGGGCCGGATGTCCACACGCGGGAAGAGCCCGAGCAGGCAGAGCTTGCCGTCGGAGCGGTCACTGATTTGAATTGTCTGCGTGCCCGTGGCAGACACCATTTGCAAACAGCATGAAGCTGGGGCATCATCCGCGCGATGAGCAGCACTCTGACCCTGCTGGACCGGCTCGCCATGGCCATACGCAGCGCTCTGACCTCCGGAGTCGAGACGGTGTGTCGACCGACCTCATGGAGCCCGGCACCCCGTGCCATTGGCACACCGCCACGCGGCGGACTGCCAGATCATGGGCAGCAGGCTCGGGAGTCGGGGACACCCCCGATCGCGACCAGGCCCACCGGCCGTTTCCTGCCGGGACGGCCCAGCGACAGGTCGCTGAAGGCGACCGTCGCAGCCCCCTGCGAACAGCGACCTGACCTCGGCAACCACGGGCTCCTGGCACTGGAGACGGCACAATGACACGTTACCTGGTCACGGGAGGCTGCGGCTTCATCGGCGCCAACTTCATTCGATTACTACGCGCCGAGCGCCCCGACGCCGAGATCGTCAACCTCGACCTGCTGACCTACGCAGGCAACCTGGCAAACCTGAGCGACTTGGCGGACGACCCGGGTTATCGACTGGTCAAGGGAGGGATAGCCGATGATTCAGCGGTTGCCGAAGCGTTCCGCGAGGGTGTGGACGTGGTCGTCAACTTCGCCGCGGAGAGCCACGTCGACCGCAGCATCCTCGGTCCGAGGGAGTTCGTCACGACCAACGTGCTCGGGACCCAGGTGCTGCTAGAGCAGGCTCACGCAGCAGGCGTCTCCTGCTTTCTCCATGTGGGAACGGACGAGGTCTACGGCTCACTGGGCGCGGAAGGTCTGTTCACTGAGCAAACCAACCTCTCGCCACGCAGCCCCTACTCGGCAAGCAAGGCAGGCGCCGACATGCTGGTGCTGGCCTACCACGAGACCTTTGGCCTGCCCACCATCGTCAGCCGCTGCTGCAACAACTACGGCCCCTACCAATTTCCGGAGAAGGTGGTCCCACTGTTCGTGACCAATCTGCTCGACGGCAGGCAGGTGCCACTGTACGGCGACGGCCGTCACGTGCGAGACTGGATCCACGTCGACGACCACTGTCGGGCCCTGCTCATGCTGACCGACAGCGGCCGCTCCGGAGAGATCTACAACATCGGCAGCCGACACGAGTTGACCAATCTCGACCTGACTCACGCAATCCTCGAGGCCGTCGGCTGCGGCAAGGAGATGATCGAGCACGTCACCGACCGGCCGGGACACGATCGGCGATATGCGATCGACCCGAGCAAGATCATCAACGAACTGGGCTGGCAACCACGAGTCCGATTCGCAGACGGACTGGCCCAGACGGTCGCCTGGTACCGTGAACACCGCGAGTGGTGGGAGGCGATCAAGAGCGGCGCCTACCGTGATTTCTACCGACAATGGTACGAGGAGCGACAATGACCTGGTTGCTTTTCGGCGCTGCCGGCCAGCTCGGCCGTGCGTTCAGCGAGCTGATCTCGAAAACCGAAATCGAACTGCGCGCATTCTCACGAGAGGAGCTGGACATCACCGATCACGACGCCGTCGAGGCGTTGATCGCGAAAACCAGACCGGAGTGGGTGCTCAATGCCGCGGCTTACAACGCGGTCGACCGAGCCGAGAGCGAGCAGGACCTGGCACAGCGCATCAACGGCCTGGCGCCGGGCTGGATCGCCGGCAGCTGTGAACGCCACGGGGCCAAGATGCTCCACCTGTCGACAGACTTCGTCTTCGGCGGGGGCGGACAGCCGCCCTACAGCGAAACCGACACTCCTGCTCCTCTTTCAGCCTACGGCCGCTCCAAGCTGGCCGGCGAGACAGCCGTCCTCGACAGTGGGGCCGAGTCGCTGGTGGTTCGTACCGCATGGGTCTGTCGACCAGGCGGCGACAACTTCGTCGAGAAGATCCTGGCCAAAGCGAGTGCTGGGGAAGCTCTGGAAGTCGTCGATGACCAACTGGGCAGCCCGACCCTGGCCGACGACCTGGCAGCGGCGATCTTCTTCTTGGTGCGGGAAGGACATCGTGGCTTGTTCCACGTGACCAACACCGGCGCGACGACATGGTACGGCCTGGCCCGCGAGGTGCTTGCGCTGACGCAGATCGAAGCGACACTGGGGCCGATCACAACCGAATCGCTAGCGCTGCCAGCAGATCGCCCACGCGACTCCAGACTTGCGCTGGACAAGCTGGAACAGACCGGTTGGTCGATGCGGCCCTGGCAGGCCGCCATCGCACAGTACATCGCCAACCGCTAGCACCCCACCGCTGACCTCAGCGGGCGAGGAATCCGTCAAACACCTCATCGACGGTCAGCCGCGGATCCGTCAACAGACAATCCCGGTAGATTTCGAGTTCCCGGTCCCTCGAATGGCTCTGATCGGTTCCCGACTCCAGAACGAACTGATCGGTCATCTTCCAGGACCGAAAGTAACCGTCGATGTGGATCTGCTCACCAAAGTAGCCGGTAAAACCAACCACGTGCAGGCCGGCCAGTGGGAACTGCAGCAGATGATAGATCGCCACCACGCCCGTCCGCGGGTAGAAGCCGAACCGATCGGTCATCTCCTGCTTCAACCCCAGCTCCTGACGGCTGAATCGCCACGGTATGCGCTCCAGCCGGGTCACATCGAGCCAGCGCAACCTGAAAATACGATCGGTCAGGTACAGCACGTCCGTGCGTGCCCCAAGACTCTCCGAGTACTCGTCGAGCATCATGAAGCCCTGATTGATGCGCACGACGATGTCATGGTCGTCGATCTGCTGGCCCATCGCCTGCTTCAACACGTGCGGCGCGGTGCCGACGACGATCACGCGCTTGTCCCTCAGGTAGTCGGCGTATTCGCTCACGGGCCCTGCCCCACCTCCCTGGACAATGATTTCCTGGCCTGCCAGCACGCCTCTCTACACCGACCGAGATCGATGCGCACACGCGTCACGCCGAAAAAAGTCGGTAACGCGAAACGCGCGGAGCGCCAACAGAATGTATTCTGTCATGCAAGCTCTCCAGCTAGAATATCGGTTTACCACTCGGATTGTAGGGAATTGTCATCGCGCCTAATGTGCTGATCAGTGGCGCCAACCGCGGGTTGGGTCTCGCGTTCGCCGAACAATATACCGCCAATGGCTGGCGCGTCTTCGCTGCCTGCCGCCATCCCGAGACTGCGAAAGCGCTCGGGGCGCTGGCCGCCGCCAGCGACCGGATCACGGTTCACCAGATGGATGTCAGTGACCCACACCAGATCGAAGGTCTGGCTCTCGAACTGGCGGACCAGCCGATCGACCTGCTGCTCAACAACGCCGGCGTTTACGGTGATCGGATGGGCCAGCAGAGAAGTTCGTTCGGAGAGATCGACTATGACGCCTGGGCTCAGACCTTCTCGGTCAACAGCATGGGCCCCCTGCGGGTCACCGAACAGTTCATCAGCCATCTCGAGAAGGGCGAGCAGAAAAAGAACGTGATCCTCACCAGCAAGATGGGCAGCATCACCGACAACACCAGCGGAGGCAGCTACCTGTACCGTTCGAGCAAATCAGCCGTGAACATGGTCGCCAAGTGTCTGTCGATCGATCTGAAAAGCCGCGGCGTCACGGTGATCGTGATGCATCCAGGCTGGGTCGCCACCGACATGGGCGGCTCAGGCGCGCCGATGTCGATCTCGGAGAGCGTCAGCGGCATGCGCCGGGTGATCGACGGATTGACTCTGGCAGACTCGGGCAGCTTCAAGCTTCATGACGGCTCCATCATCCCCTGGTGAGCAACAGCTGAAGCTGTCCGCTCGCTTCGTGCGAGGTGTCGCTGAGATTGCGCGCGAGCAGTGGGACCGGTTGATCGGCGACGGCTCTCCCTTCAGCGAGTGGGCCTTCCTCAATGCCTGCGAATCAGCTTCAGCCACACCGGAGCACGGCTATCTCCCCCACCATCTGGTGCTGTTCGACGAGGACCAGCGGCTGATTGCGGCAGCCCCGATGTACATCAAGTCAGACGGCCGCGCCGAGTTCATCTACGACTACTACTGGTATCACTTCGCACATCAGATCGGGTTCGACTATTACCCCAAGCTGGTCTCGATGGCGCCGTTCACACCTGTCACCTGTGAGCGCTTCCTGGTCGACCCAGACTATCACAAGGCTACGCTACTCAAGGCGCTGACGGCACATATCGAAAGCTGGGCCTTCCAGACTGGGATCCACGGAGTCCACTTCCTCTTCGTCCCCGAGGCGGAGGCCGAGCTGCTCGAGCCGCTGGGTTACCTGCGCCGCGTCAGCTTCCAGCTGACCCTTACCAATCAGCCCTACCACAGCTTCGATGACTACCTGGCTCGCTTTCGCTCGAAGAAACGTGTGAGCATCAAGCGGGAGTTGCGGCGACTACACGAGCAGCAGCTGGATCTCGTGCTGCTTCGCGGCGACGAGATCAGCGAGGAAGACATTGAAGCAATGTACGGTTTCTACTCGCTCACCTGCCGCTGTTACGGTACCGGCAGTCATTATCTCAAGGCGCCCACTTGGAAGCTGCTGTGGCAAGAGTGGCGTGAGCGAATGATCCTGGTGCTAGCCCGCAACACATCCGGTCAGCCCGTTGGCGGGGCACTGCTCGTGCACAAGGGCAAGGAGCTCTACGGACGCTACTGGGGCGCGGTCGAAGAGTTGCCCTCGCTCTACTTCAACGTCTCGTACTACCGCCCGATCCAGTACATGATCGAGCAGGGACTGGATCGTTTTCACTGCGGCTTCGGCAACATGGGCTACAAGCAGACACGCGGCTTCGATCCGACGGCCAACCTCTCACTGCACAAGTTTGCCGACCCGCAACTGCACCAGCTAATTTCCGAGAGCCTCGAGCAGGAACGGCCCAGGGTCCACGAGCAGATCATGCATGTGCGACAGCACTCAAAACTCAAAAAATGAGCAGCCGAATCAGCCACCGCCGGGACGATCGCCTCGAACATGCAGGCTCACCCGAGCACCATCCCTTTCGGACCTGACCAGCCGCCGCTAGGCTTCCTCGACAGGTGGTTCAGCGGTAGTCTTGGCCTCCTGGTCCGGGGCCGCCGAGGTTTCGATGGAGACGTCTTCCAGCTTGGCGGGCGGATCGGCCGGCGTGCAGTCGAAGGTGACCGCGTCGTCTGCCAAGCCCACCAGGACCTTGCCGCCGTGCTCGAGATCGCCAAAGAGAATCTCCTTGGTGAGCGGCTTCTTGATTTCGGTTGCGATCACACGCGCCAGCGGACGAGCCCCCATCCGCAGATCGTAGCCCTTGACGGCCAGCCATCTGCGAGCTTCGTCGGTCAGTTCGACCTGCACCTTGCGCTCGTGCAACTGATCGCAAAGCTGCCTGATGAACTTGTCGACGATCTTCTCCATCACGAACGGCTGCAGCGGTGAGAATGCCACACGAGCATCCAGCCGGTTACGGAACTCGGGTGAGAACAGCTTCTCGTAGGCCCCCTGATCGGCGTCCAGGTTTTGCTCCTCGCTGAAACCGATCCGTCCCTGCTCCATCTCCCGCGCCCCCATGTTGCTGGTCATGATCAGGATCACGTGGCAGAAGTTGCTCGGCCGGCCATTGTTGTCGGTCAGCGTACCGTGGTCCATGATCTGCAGCAGGATGTTGAACAGGTCGGGGTGCGCCTTCTCGACTTCGTCCAGCAGCAGTACCGCGTGCGGCGTCTTGTTGACCGCGTCGGTCAGTAACCCGCCCTGATCGAAGCCGACATAGCCCGGCGGAGCTCCGATCAGACGACTGACCGAGTGGCGCTCCATGTACTCGCTCATGTCGTAACGCAAGAAATTGATGCCCAGCGTCGACGCCAGGGTCCGCGCCACCTCAGTCTTCCCCACTCCGGTCGGTCCAGTGAACAAGAAACAAGCGATCGGCTTCTCCGGCTCCCGCAGACCGGCCCGCGACATCTGGATCATGTTCGCGATCAGTTCGATCGCGGGATCCTGCCCGAAGACGACCTTCCCCATTTCGGCCTCTAGCTCCTGCAGAGCCTCACGGTCGTCGAGGCTAACCTGTTTGGGGGGGATCTGCGCCATTCGCGCAACGCAGGTCTCGATCACCTCCTCTGTCACCAGCGGCGTGACCCCCTCATCCTCCGTCGAGAGTTTCAAGCCGGCGGCCGCCTCGTCGATCAGATCGATCGCCTTGTCCGGCAGCTGCCGGTCGTGGAGGTGACGTGAAGAGAGCGTGACCGCTGCCTTCAGTGCCTGCTCCTCGTACACCACACCGTGAAAAGCCTCGTACTGGGGTTGCAGCCCCTTGAGGATCTCGACGCACTGTTCCTGGGTGGGCTCGTCCAGATCGATACGCTGGAAACGGCGAGAGAGCGCTCGGTCCTTCTCGAAGATCGACCGATACTCCTTGTAGGTCGTCGATCCGATGCAGCGCAGCGTTCCCTTGTTCAGCGCCGGCTTGAGCAGGTTCGAGGCATCCATGCTCCCGCCCGAGGTGGCGCCCGCGCCGATGATCGTGTGGATCTCGTCGACGAACAGGATCGTCGTGGTCTCACGCTGCTCGAGCGCCTTGAGCACCAGCTTGAGCCGGTTCTCAAAATCCCCCCGATAGCGGGTCCCCGCCAGCAGAGCGCCGAGATCGAGCACGAACAGTTCGGCATCCTTGAGCCGGTTGGGTACCTTGCCGTCGACAATCCGCTGAGCCAGCCCCTCGCTCATGGCGGTCTTTCCCACACCCGCCTCGCCGACGTAGAGCGGGTTGTTCTTACGCCGACGACAGAGGATGTGAACGGTCCGGGTCAGCTCGTCTTGCCGTCCGACCAATGGATCCAGCCGACCTTCCCGCGCCTGCTCGGTCAGGTCGGTGCAGAACGCGGCCAGCGCCTCGTCGAGCGACTGATGGCCGCCCTCCTCCTCGGAGTCAGCATACTGGAAACTGGGATCCCGTCCCCCCACCTTGGACACGCCATGGCTGACGTAGCTGACCACATCCAGCCGCTCGACGCCGGCCTCCTTGAGGAAGACCACGGCGTGACAGTCGACCTCGCGAAATACCGACACCAGCACGTCGGGTCCACTGACCTCCTCTTTCTGCGATGCCTGGGCG
>PVBE010412924.1_pt1 | contig 12894 bp, 11 predicted proteins | sample 1631181 | NCBI WGS metagenome assembly PVBE01 (sample SAMN08397723, study PRJNA350692) | Marine metagenome, whole genome shotgun sequencing project. | isolation source: water | place: Pacific Ocean | collected 2012-04
GTCGTTTTCGCGTCCAGTGCGAGGGGCGTCACCCGGAAATCCCCCGCCGGTTCGAACTCGACCAGGTTGAACCCACCGTACGCGGCGTGCACCTGGTCCTGGCTTCCCACCTTCTCGCCAATTCGTTCCTGCTCCACGTGGATCGCTTCCGCGGCGAGTTCCGCCTTCGTGCGGAACTTTCCCCCGAGGGCGGAAAGGCAGTGAAGGAGACCGACCGTGAAGGTCGAACTCGATCCGATTCCCGAGCGGGCGGGAATATCGGCGTCGTGATGAATTTCAAGGCCCTGGGAGATCCCGGAATGGCGGATACATTCCCGCACCGACGGGTGGACGATTTCGTCGACCGTTTTGCAGTTTTCAATGGCCGAGTAGACGATCCGGTAGGAATGATCGAAGAATTCCGGAAGGTAGCGGCAACTGATGTAGGCGTACTTGTCGATCGTGGTGCCGATCACCGCCCCGCCGTGATCCCGGAACCACGCGGGATAGTCTGTCCCGCCTCCGAAAAAGGAGATCCGGAAAGGCGTTCGACTGATGATCAAGCGTTCGCCTCCAGGCGGTTCCGAATATCGTCGTAGACCGTCCGGAGCCCCGCATCGAGCGACGTTCCGGCCGTCCAGCCGTCCAGTTCTCCCGTCGCCAGGGTACAGTCGCACCACTGTCCCCAGATGGTCGTGGGACGGTCCCGATCCAGTTGCGGTTCGATCTCCTTCCCGGAAATCCGAATGATCCGCCGGGCGAGGTCGATGATTTTCACCCGTTCCTGCCGGCCGATGTTGAGAGGTCCGACCAGGCTTTTCTTCTCCAACGCCGCGGTCATCTTCATGAGCGCCTCGATTGCGTCGTCGATGAAACAGTAGGAACGCGTCTCCTCCCCGGTTCCCCAGAGGATGAAGGGCGAATTCCGGGGCCATTCGATCGCTCTCCGGGAAAAGACGGGGATGACGGAACCGGTCGCCAGGTCCATCTCCTGGTTCGCGCCGTAGATTCCGATCAGGCGGGCGATGGAAAAGCGGGATTCGCACCCTTCCTGCACCGCGTATTCGATCTGCTTCTCAGCGATGAGCTTCGCCCATCCGTAGGAGAGCGCGGGATTCGCAGGCGAAGCCTGGTCCTCCCGAATGGGTGGAGAATCGGGACTGCCCTGCAGTTCCTCCGGGTATACGTGGGCGCTGCTGGCGTAGAAACAGTACGGCACCCCTTCCTTCAGAACGGCGTTCAGAACGTTGGAATCCATGCGGACGTTCTGGAGAATCACTTCCCCGGGAGAGCCCAGGTAATACCCGATCCCGCCGACGCGGGAGGCGAGGTGGAAGACGACATCCATCCCCCGGCAGGCACGCGCGCAGACGTCGCCGTCCCGCAGGTCTTCTTCCCGGAATTCGACCGCGTCGAGATGTTCCCCGAGATACTCTTTCCGTCCCCTTTCAAGATTATCGACGATGCGGATTTTGCATCCGGCCGCGACCAGCGCGGAGACCAGGTGGGAACCGAGGAACCCCGCCCCGCCGGTGACCAGCACCTTCTTGTCCGTCCAGAAGCTCATGCGTGGCGCGCCTCCGCTGTCCGGATCCGCTCCCGGTTTTCCCGGTACCACTCGATGGTTTTCCCGAGTCCCTCTTCCAGCGAGGTATCCGGAAGCCAGTTCAATTCACTCTCGAAGAGGGTCATGTCGTAGTACCGCCGGGGCTGTCCGTCGGGGCGGTCCCCATCCCAGGCCACCCGTCCCCCGAACCCCGTCAGGCGCACGAGGATCTCGACCAGACCGGCCACGGACGTCTCCTGCCCGGTCCCGAGGTTGAGGGGACCCGATTCCCGGTACGATTCCGCCGTTTTCAGGATGGCGACGGCGGTATCCCTTACGTACAGGAATTCCCGCGACGCTTTTCCCGATCCCCAGACGACCACCTCTTCCGCGTCGTTCTCCACCGCCTCGACGAACCGCCGAACCAGCGCCGGAACGACATGGGAAGTTTCGGGATCAAAATTGTCGTGGGGACCGTAGAGGTTCGCCGGAAGCAGGATGGTCGAATCGAACCCGTACTGGTCTCGATAGGTCCACGACTGCACGATCAGCATTTTTTTCGCCATCGAGTATCCGACGGAATTCTCGTCGGGGAGGCCGTTCCAGAAGTCCGCTTCCCGGAAAGGCGCTTCGAGGAACTTTGGGTACCCACACCCCGCGGCGAGGGCGACCAGTTTTTTCGTTCCGCAGAGACGGGCCTGTTCGAGGACGAGGGTGCCCATCATGAGGTTGCGGTAGAAGAATTCACCCTGCGCCACCCGGTTCGCGCCGATTCCGCCCACCTTTCCAGCGAGGTGGAGGACCACGTCGGGACGGGCCCTCTCAAAGAGATCGCGGACCTCCGCTTCCTTCGTCAGGTCGCTCTCCGCGCTGGTCGGGGCGATGATTTCACCGCACCCGTTCGATTCGAGTTCGGCGAGAACGGCGTGGCCGACGAAACCGTGGCCGCCCGTCACGAGGACTTTTTTTTCGGTCCAGAAACCCACCCGGCCTCCTACACGTTCGAATAATGACTTCGCCGCAACATGCGGTACGCTTTCGACAGTTCCGCGATTCCGTCGTCAAGCGTCTTCCCCGCTTTCCAGCCGGTCGCCTCGATCTTGTCGTTGCTCACGATGTAGTCGCGCTTGTCCGGGTCCGATCCGATCTCGGAGGAAATGATCACGAGACCCGGAACATGCTCCCGGATCTTTTCGGCCAGTTCCCTCTTCGTCAGGTTCGCCGAACTCAGCCCGATATTGTACGGCTCGTTCTTCAGTTCGTCATATTTTTCCATGCAGTGGAGAAAGGTCATCGCCACATCCTGGATATGGATGTAATTCCTCCGGAAGTGCTCCTCGAAAAGAACGAGGACCCCTTCCCGGACGGCGCGGTGCACGAAGTCGTTCACGAGCAGGTCGAGCCTCATCCGGGGACTGACACCGAAGACCGTGGCGAGCCGGACGGTGATCGCGTTCCCGCCGTCGAGGAGAAGTTTCTCCGCGTCCACCTTGGTCCGGCCGTAGAGGGAAATGGGACGGAGGGGGGTCTCTTCCGTGCAGAAGGAATCCTTCTCCCCGATCCCGTAGCCGCTGTTGGTGGTGGGATAGATGACCCTCTGGTCCGGGGAGCGCAGGTCGTCGATCAACCGGACGGCGTCGAGGTTGGTCGAGACGGCCGCCTCCCTGTTCCGTTCGCAGAGGGGAGCCCCGACCAGGCAGGCGAGGGGAATGATCACGTCATGGTCCGGAACGAGACGCTTCACCAGGTCCGCGTCCCGGGCGTCGCCCTCGATGAATTCGAAGCCGGGATGGGGGCACGCGGCGAGGAGGGAATCCTGGTTGTAGAGGAGGTTGTCCAGGACGGTCACCGCGTGTCCCCGTTCGAGGAGGTACGGCGTCAGCACCGACCCGAGGTAACCGGCTCCGCCGGTGATGAAGACTTTCATAACGGGAGTTTTTTTCCTTCCATCCCCACCGGGATTTCTTTACGCCCCGCCCTCAGGGGATTGTATTGGATCGTGTCCGATCGGAAAAGCGAATCCCTTCTTCCGGAAAAAGTCTCTCCGAAGGGCACCAGGATGAAGTGGAGAAGGGTCGGCAGGGAACCGAACAACGAGACCGCAACACCCCGCAGGCTCTCCTCCGCCCCAGGACAGTACCGTCCCGCAGTCAACTCGCCGAGGGGAAGATAGAGGACGTGCCGGGTCCTGGAACCCTCGTCCGGCATGGGGATCTCTTCCACCTGCACTGGATAGAGACAGGTATCCTCCGCTTCCGTCTTTTTTCCCGGATGTGTAAAGATGAGACGGCGCCCAGCCATGCCGTGATCAGCCACGGACGGAATCGAATGGACGCTCACGGACCCTCGAAGCGGTTGTCTTCATCGGATTCCGGGGAGGGGGAGTTCCCGATCAATACGCCCCCCGCCGTCCCAAGACGACAGGAATCGTCCGGAGCAGGAGGGTGATGTCGATCCAGAGGGACCAGTTGCGCACGTACCAGGAATTGAGCAGGCCCATCCTGCCCACGTCGGAGTCCGAGCGCCCGGATACCTGCCACAACCCGGTAATGCCCGGCGTCACGTCGAGGTAATCGGACCGGTGCGGCTCGGCGATCCGGTCATGGTGATACTCGGGGAGAGGTCGCGGTCCCACGAGGCTCATCGATCCCGCGACGACGTTGAACAACTGTGGCAATTCGTCCAGGCTCCACTTGCGCAGGAAATGCCCCATCCGGGTGATCCGGGGATCCACCTCCAGCTTGCAATGGCGGTTCCATTCCTCCCGCTTCGAGGGATCGGACGCGAGAAGTTCTTCCAGTCTCCGCTCCGCGTCCGGATACATCGTTCGGAACTTCAGGCATCCAAAGAGGCGGCCCCGTCGGCCGACCCGTGCCTGGCGGTAGATGGCGGATCCCCGGGAATCCAACCGGATCGCAAGGGAGATGACGCCAAGAAGGGGGAGGACAATGATGGTCAGGACAAGGGAAGCGCACAGGTCGAAGGCCCTCTTGACGAGGAGATTACCCCGGGCGTGCAACATGTTCCGGCTGTTAAGGAGAATCCGCCCGCTTTCGAAGAGGAACTGGGACGAACCCGATCCGAAAGGAAGGAAGCCGAGTTCCGGAACCAGCGTCACGGAAGGCGCCGCCCGGTGGGCGGAAGCCACGAACCGCGACAGAACAGCCTGGTCCGTCCCGTTCTGCACTACGACAATCTCATCAATCCCCCCCGTCTCCGCCCGCAGCATCAGGTCCACCGTATCGCTTTTTTCGAAGGAACGGATGTCTATAACGCGGTAGCCGAGCGCGAAATCCTTCTCGAGGTCGACCTTCATACTCCGACACGCATCGGAATCGCCCACGAGTACCACCCGGCGGCACCAGAGGCCGTATCGATTCAGAGCCAAAATTGCCAGCAGCCGCAGGAAAGGGCAGATCAGGAACAGGTTACAGGCGGAAAGGAGAACCAGGGATCGAGGCGTGATTTCACCGAGCTTGGTAAAATAGAGGGCCAGAACGGCGACCATGACCGAGACGAGGATCGCCTTCAGGGTCAACCGCACCTGGTCCCAGAACGGTTCCCTTCGAGAATAGAGCCCGCGGATAAGAAATCCGAACGCCAGGAAGAAGAAGAGGTAAAGCCCCCCCTGAGCCCATTCGATCATCAGGAGCCTCTCCATGGGAACTATCGTCTTGAGGAGTTGAGACTCCATGGAACCCAACCCAACCGCAAGACTTACAGAGAGGATATCGCCAAGGCAAAGAGCCACCACGCACACGGCCTGGCGGAAATGCCAGGAGAGGGGGAGCCCATGGCCCTGGTGGGATTTGAAGTGGATGAGGGAGGGCAACGAATCGCTCTCCTCCCAGACACGCTCCATGTGTCCCCGTTCCGTGAGACCTTTCATATCAGCAATTCCATCCCGCTTTATCGTGCAATTCCCATGCCATCGCAATACGCTCGAATACGGGAGATCGCCTGTACCATACAGGGACAGGGAAAGTCCGAACCGCCCCATTCTGACACGTTTCGATTCGAATCACCTTGGAGCCCTCCCCACCCGCCGAAGACCCCCCGTAAAAACATGGAGCAGGATCAGGAGGGAAAATTCGCCGCCCAGGAGAATATATCGCCTCCACAACCTCCGGGGCTCCTTCCAGAGCCTGAAAAGCCATTCCAGGCCATTTTCCCTCATCCATCCAGGAGCTTGGGAAATCCGGCCGGTATGGAAGTCGAACGCGGCCCCGACACCGACGAGGAGAGGAACATTCACTTGGTTCCTGCGAGACGCCATCCATTGCTCCTGTTTCGGGGCGCCGAGGCCGACCCAGATCACGTCCGCACCCGAGTCGTTAATCTCCCGGATCACTTCGGGGTGTTCCCTCGGGGAGAGAGGCCCCATGCGGGGCGAGTGGGTACCCACGACATGGACGCCAAATTTCTGAAGAAAGTGTTCCGCAAGATCTTCAGCGACGCCGGGAACTCCCCCGTAGAAGTAGTGCTTCAGACCGGGAGCGGAGGCGAAGAAGTCCTCCATGAGTTCCGGACCATAGACCCTGCGATGCATGGGGTACCCCTGCAAACGGCCCAGCATCGCGATCGGCCATCCATCCGCCACGCTGAGTTCGGCGTTGTTCAGAATATTACGGTGAGCGCGATCATACCGGGCTTCCATGATGCCATGCATGCCCGTCAGGGATACGATACGGGGACGACCCTTCTCGAGTACCCACTGTCGCATGATCTCCACCGCCCCGGGAACCTGTACCGCGTGAATGGCGATCCCGAGAACGCGGTAGGAGGGGATCATTTGGTCTTTTTGGCACCGTACGAATAGTAATCGACGTAGTAGCCGTACCCACCAGCCTGAGCGGAGGCAAAGTTGAAGACCGCACCCAGGACGTTGATATTCATTCCCTTGAGCTTCTTCAACGCGGCGCGGGCAGCGCCAATGTTCGTCGACTCCTGGCGACAGACCAGAAGCGCGCCGTCCGAAATTCCGCCGATGATGGTCGCCTCCGCCGCGGAGAGGACGGGGGGGGAATCGATGATGACATAATCGTATTCCGCACGGGATCGGGTGATCGCCTCTTCGTACCGGGGCGAGCCGACCAGTTCGGCGGCGCTGTCCGTTCCCCTCTTCATCCCGACGACATCGATACCGGGTACGGAAGTCCGGCGAACCGCCTGTTTCCACTCCGCGGTTCCGGCGAGGAATTCATCTAGCGCGGGACCGTCCCCCGGTGCGAAAAGGGAACACAATTGCGGCCTCCGGATATCGGAATCGAAAACCAGGACGCGCCGGTCCTGCATCGCAAGAGAGCCCGCCAGGTTCGCCACGACCGTCGTTTTTCCGTCGCCGGGAGCGGGACTCAACACGGATATCATGCGCCCTCCCTCCCCCTTTTCGAGACGGGAGACGACCTCCGTCCGCAGCGACCGGAAGGCCTCGAATTCCACGACGTTTGACTCCCGGTCCATTATGACGGGACGCTCTCCCGCCGCCTGTCCCTCGGCCAGCCTTGGAATCACGGCCAACACGTTCAGCCCCGTGAACGCCTCGAGTTCCTCCGCAGAGAGGATCCGGTTCTCCAACCGGTTCGCGACGAAAACCGCGGTGAAACCGAGAAAGAATCCGAGCAACACACCCGCCACGAGATTCAGAGGAATGTTCGGCTTGTAGGGCCTCCGCGGAATCCTCGCGACGTCAACCACCCGAATGCTGCCCAGGACAGTTCCTGCCGTCGCCGTGGACTCCCCGTGTTTCTTCAGGTATTCCAGGTAGAGACCCCGGGCCGCCCCCAGGTCCGTGGCCATCCTGCGGTAGGTGACCCGGTTGTTTCCCGCCACCGTCAGTTCCTTGTCGAGTTGTTGCAATCGCGCGACCAGTTGCTCTTCCTCTTTCTCGGCCGTACGCAAACTGGTCTGAAGGGCGGCCAACGTCCCATTCACCGCTTCGAAGATCTTCTCCTCGATCGCTTCCAGTTCGTTTCGAAGTTGAATGACCGTCGGGTGCTTCTCCTTGAGAATCTTCTTCTGCTCGGCCATTCTCTCGATCACACCTATCCGTTCCCGGCCCAACGCTTCGAGGGACTGCGTCTTGTGGAAGCCCGGGTGGAAAAGTCCTGAAATCCCCTCCGCCGAGTACGCGGAGAGGGAGTCGTATTCCGCACGGGTCTTGGCCTGTTCAAGGCGGATTGCTGTCAAACGGGAATGGAATTCGTTTCGCGAAGTGAGAAGGGCCACGTAGTGGTCTTCCGGATCGATGTATCCCGTTTTCGCCTGGAAATCCATCATGTCCCGGTCCGCTCGGGCCAGTCTCTTTTCAATATCGGGGATGGCTTCCTCGGACAGGGTTTTCTCTGCGGTTGATTTCATTTCCCGGACCTGCCGGTTCGCCTCCGACATGTAGACAGAAACAAGCGTGTTGGCGATCATGGTCGCCTTCTCCGGATCCGAATGAATGTAGCCCACTTTCAGGATGAAGCTGGCGCGCGCCTCCTCGATATCCAGCCCGGCGCCGATCGCGGAGATCGGATCCTGGCGGGCCTCGAAATCCTTCCGGATCGCCACGGGAAGTTCCTTGATCGTTCGCTCCAGAAGCTGGGAACTCTCCAGGATGCTTTTCTGGGTACGATAGTAATTCCTCCACATGTAGGTGCTCCCGGCCATCTGCTGGATATCTATGTCGGATGCAATGAGAGGAGTTTCCGGCCGGATCTCGATGATCGCCTGGGGGAGGTAAAGGGGAGTGGCGGAGAAGGTGAATATGACAGTTCCCGCGACCGTCGCGAGGAAGGTCACGGCGAAGAGTTTCCACCATCGACGCAGGATCAGGATGATTCGCTTTCCCGAGGAGGAGGCTCCGGTTTTTTCCATTCCTAGAATCGCCCCAAAACTCCGAGGTAAATGATGAATCCCTCGTAATTGGAATCGGCGACGCTTCCAAACCGGTAGGACACGCCCGCATTGGCGACGATATCATCGAGGAACGTGTAATCCGCCCCCACCGAGAGACTTGTGTAATCCGTAGACTCCCCTTCCGCAGGGTCTGCCAGTTCGTACTGCATCCTCGCCCCCAATTCCAATTCGGGAAGGGCGGCGTACTTCGCGTTGAGAATGAACTGGTCCACCACCTGGAAGGAGGAATTCTCCCCGGAGAAACTCAGTCCCCGGGCATAACTCAGAAGCAGGAGGAACGAGTCCGTCGCCTCGTACCGCATGTGAAGTTGCACGTCGACGACGTCCGCATTCTGTACGTTCCCGGTGATCTCGAATTCGTTGGATTCGGCACTGCTGTACCCCAGAAGGGCCTCCACCTGCATCGACGCAAGGAGTTCCCCCCGGTACCCCGCGCGGAAAAACAGGCCGTTGGCGTCCTCCGGGCCGCTGGAGTCGCTGTACTTGAAGGATTGGTATCCCGCCTGGAGAAAAAAATCGTGCCTCGCGTTGAGGTGGAAGGTGGGAGACAACTCCAGCCTGTAGTTGACGTTGTTGCGGGACGCAAAGGCGTCGTCGTCGTACCGGACGTACTGGATGTTGGCCGCCGTCTCCAGCGTGAGTTCGGGCATGATCTCGTAGGAAACGCGGGGATGGGTGTCGCTGATGACCCTCACCGTCCGATCGGCGAAAACCGCGTCGACCGGATCGCTCTCCCGCCGAAACACCTCCCACACCTCCAGTTCCACCGAGGGTCCGGCGTACCGTAGACGGCCATAAAACCGCTCTTCGTGATCGGACGCGTCGCTCTCCTCCAGGTACAGGTTGTAATTGATCATCAGGTCACCGACGAGGTCGAAGAGTTCCTCCGTGTAGTCCACCCGGCCCCGCGCGAAGGTGACGAAGATGGAGTCGGGATCGGCATCCTCGGTGAGGGAAATATTGCTGTCGTAAAAGAAGATCTCACCGGCCACAATTTCGGAAAGGAGCGGTTTTGCCGTCAGGGGAGGCTCCTCGCGCAGTTCCTGGCGTACTCGATCAATCCATCTCGTCTCGAAATCCTGTGCAGACAACGACACGGACATGAGCAGAAAGATCGCGACGAGAAGCGGAGAGACGATCCAACCCCGCTCTTCCGAGAAAAAACACCCCATCCCTTATTCCATCCCTCAGTCAAAATTTCCTGGTAAACCCGATTCCAATCCGGTCCTATTCTCCCCCGGGACTTACGTTCGGGGGGGGGGGGACAATCCACACCCACGCACTACTCGGAACCGACAAGGGGTCGGCGAGGACGCGACGAAGTCGCACCTTCCTGGAGGGGATCTCCACCGGGGGAACGGGAATGTTTTTCGCGAACTTCTTCACGTTTGACTCGACTTTTTCCTGAACTCGTTTCCACCATGGCTTCGGCTCGTCCTGGAAAGGCGAAGCGACCAAAACCGGGCCCACCTCGAGCCGCCCGCCCGGCACGGACACATTTCCTGGAAGAACCCAGGTTCCGTTATCGCGGCCGATCTTTGCAGATCCCTGCAGGACAATTTCTCCCACCCTTATTTCCCGGTCCCCGTGCGTGGAGAGCACGATGCCACCCTCCACCATCGTCGCGCGAACTCCAGGCTCGATGGTGAGAACGGAGCCGTCTTGAAGGCGAATATCGAGGGAACGAGAGAGGGGTTCCACGACGGACCTGCTGACAAGAAGGGGACCGACATCGGAGGTCCGAAGGGTAAGAGCCTTCCCCTGGACCGGGATATCGCCAACGCGAATCCCCTCCTTCCCGAACTGGACCGATTCCCCGGAAAGCAGGAAAAACGCGGAAAGAACCGAAACGACAACAGCAAATGCATTCATAAATACCCCCTGATCTGCACAAGTCGTACCCTGTTTAGAATACCCCTCCGACCAGAACATGTCAACCAGGATATATTGGACATTCCATCCGGAGGCGCCGAACCGGATCTACTCAAGCGTCCTTCCCCCATTTATCCCTGGCCAGGCGATACAAGGCCGGGATATGGGGGATGAGCTTCATTCCGGAACGAAAGATCCCACGGAGATCCCGGTCAAGCCAGGCGGCGTAGGAAGTGCGGGAATAGTACCGGACATCGGCGGCCTCGCTCCCGGAAAGCACGTCGACCAACTCCCCGGGAATTGTCCCGTCCCGGGAAAACTTCCATGCAATGGAATTGATCTCCTCCAACGAATATGAGCCGCTTTCGTAACCCGGCAGCAACCGGTTGATCGCCCACCAGGCGATCGAGTTCCGGGAACTCTCCGATTCGGGATGGATCCGGTAGAGTACGCCCGCACCCGGGCACGCCGTCACCTTGGCGATCCTCCGAAGCGCCCTGAAAAACAATATATCGTCCGAGAGGGAATCGGGAAAGTAGCCCGCCTCGCCGGCCAGGCTCACCTCGCAAAAAAATCCGGAGGGAAGGCAGAAATCGTCTTTCCGGCTCAACAGGCGACCGATCCGATCCGGACTTTTCCCGATATACCTGAGGGTTCCCGCGGCGCAACGGAGCCCCCTCCCGGAGACCCATCTCGTGATGGCGTCGAGGTAGCCAACACGGAGCAGATCGTCATGATCCAGGAGAACGACGTGCTTCGTTGTACAGGAGCGGATACCGGCGTTCCGCGCAATACCTCCCCCCGAATTCCCGGGCAGGTGGATGACCCTGACGCCCGGTATTCCCGCGACTTCTTCCAGTTTATCCCGCCGGCATCCGTCGTCTACGATGATAACCTCGCGGAATCCCTGCGCGAGCGCGGAGCGTACCGCCCCGAAAAGGTATGGGGCGGCCCCGAAAGTGGGAATGACACAACTCACCTGGTCCCGGGAGATCGTTCCGTCCATGAATTCGCCGCAATGCTAACACGACGGATCCGGGAAGACGATCAAAAGCCCCCCCCCGACACCCAAATCCTCCTTGCGATCCTCTTCGCAGGAGGCATAATACCGGGGCGCGTTTCGCGCGACCGGGAGATCTTCATGCCGGAAAAAGTGATCGTGCTCGGCGGAGACGGATTCTGCGGATGGCCCACCGCCCTGCACCTCTCCGCGCAGGGACGGGACGTCCTGATCGTCGACAACCTCAGTCGGCGAAAGATCGACGTCGAACTCGGGTGCGACTCCCTCACCCCCATCGCGACCATGGAAGATCGACTGGAAGCGTGGAGGGAAGTCTCCGGCAGGGAAATCCGCTTCGCGAAGATCGATCTCGCCCAAGACCCGTCCGCCCTGCTCAAGTTATTAAAAACCGAACGACCCGGGGGCGTCGTTCACTTCGCGGAACAGCGCGCGGCGCCCTACTCCATGAAGTCCTCCGCCCACAAGATCTACACGGTCAACAACAACGTGAACGCGACGAACAACCTGCTCTGCGCGATCGTCGAAAGCGGCCTGGACGTTCACCTCGTCCACCTCGGCACGATGGGCGTATACGGGTACGACTCGTCCGGAAAACCGATCCCGGAAGGCTACCTCACCGTCACCGCGAACGGGAAGGAGCGGGAAATTCCGTACCCTCCCTCCCCCGGCAGCATCTACCACATGACCAAGGTGCTCGACGCCCAGATGTTCGCCTTCTACGCACGGAACGACCTCCTTCGGATCACCGACCTGCACCAGGGCATCGTGTGGGGAACCAACACGAAGGAGACCTCCGCCGACGAACGGTTGATCAACCGCTTCGACTACGACGGCGACTACGGAACCGTCCTCAACCGCTTCCTCATGCAGGGCGCGATCGGCCATCCCCTTACCGTGCACGGGAGCGGCGGACAGAAACGGGCTTTCATTCACATTCGCAACACCGTCGAGTGCGTTCGTCTCGCGCTCGAGAATCCTCCCGGACGGGGCGACCGCGTCGAGATCTTCAACCAGGTGACCGAAACCCACACGGTCCGCGACCTGGCGGCCATCGTTTCGAAGAAGACGGGCGTGGAGATCCGCCACCTCCGGAATCCCCGGATCGAGGTGGAAGAGAACGATCTCGCCGTGACGAACGACAAGTTCATGAAACTCGGCTTGAACCCGGTCACGCTGGAAGAGGGACTCCTCGATGAGGTCATCTCCGTGGCCCGGAAATACGCGGATCGATGCGACCCCTCCCGGATCCTCTCCACGTCGAAATGGCGCGCCGATATCGAGATCGACGAGAGAATCGAGGAGTCCGTCTCCCCGCTGTAAACCTGCCTCTACGGGAGCCGGGCCTGCACCGGCTTCGCCACCGCCAGGATTCCCTGCGAAAACTGGGGAAAGAGACGCCCGAACGCGCGATGGAAAAACCAGAGGACCCGGTTGGGCAAGTTCGGAAAAATCGTCCTCCGCTGGTTGCAGAACGAAAACTCCTCGATCTCGAATCGATTCATCTCCAGGAGCCTCTCCAGCGTTCGGCGACTGAACCAGGCCGTATGTTCGTCGTGGACGTCCTCGTACCGGA
>PVBE010185872.1_pt1 | contig 12893 bp, 11 predicted proteins | sample 1631181 | NCBI WGS metagenome assembly PVBE01 (sample SAMN08397723, study PRJNA350692) | Marine metagenome, whole genome shotgun sequencing project. | isolation source: water | place: Pacific Ocean | collected 2012-04
CTTTCGTTGGCATGTTCATCGCGCGAATATCCAAAGGGCGCACCGTGCGCGAGTTTGTCACTTGTGTGTTACTCGTTCCTTCACTCCTTGGCATTCTTTGGCTCGGCATCTTTGGCAATGCAGCACTGCACCAGGAACTACTCGCCGAGGGTGGCGTCGCTACAGCTGTCCATGACAATAACGCCGTTGCCATCTTCGCATTGTTGGAAAACTACTCCATGGCCGGCATGACCTCGGGACTAGCCATCCTCGTTGTAGTCACTTTTTTTATCACTTCATCCGACTCAGGCTCGCTCGTTATTGACATCATCACTGCCGGTGGCAAAACGGACCCCCCCGTAAAGCAGCGCATCTTCTGGGCTGTATTGGAAGGCTTAGTGGCGGCCGTATTACTTATCGGGGGCGGCCTTCTGGCTCTGCAAACGGCTTCCATCCTGTCTGGCCTGCCCTTTGCCATTGTCCTGCTGTTCATGGGATGGAGCCTGCTCAAGGCACTAAGAACAGAAAACTGATTCGCCTTAAAGAAGGCCTCATTGATTTGCCCAATGTGGGCAAAGATAAAAAAAGGGTCTTTTTGGTTTTGGACAGGCCATATTTATTGGTGATGTCCATTTGTCTCGTCCTTTGATTGGCGTCAGTGACTGCTCATTGGCTGGCAGAGTCGATGCAGGAAGTTTTCGCATGTACCGATTGCTCGTATCCATTCCGTAACGATTTCACTTCAACTTTTGTCTGGCCGCTGAGTGAACGGAAGACCCTGAAGTTCTTCGGGGACCAAAGCCGGGCAGGGCGCCGAGCGCTCATGAAAAACTCTTACTCGAAGACCCCTTCTGCCAACTCCGTGAAATCTCCGATGCAGCGGGGGGCGATGGCCTGCCGTTGCTCATCGGTTCCGATGCCGATGACGTACATGCCCGCCGCTATCGCCGCCTGCAGGCCGGGGATGCTGTCCTCGAAAACCAGGCAGTGGTTGGGTTCGACACCCAGGGCCCGGGCGGCGACTTCATAGCACTGGGGGTCGGGTTTCGACCGTTGGATGTCTTCGGCGCACACGAGGTGCGTGAAGTGCTCGCCGAGACCCAGGCGGGCAACCACATGCTCGACACTTTCTCGGTCGCTGGACGAGACCAGGGCCGTGGCTCGGCGTCGGGCCGCGGCCATGACCGCTTCGGGGGCGCCTGCGATGACCGGGGGCACGGTTTCGACCAGCGCCCGGTGAAACTCGGCTTGCAACTCGGCGGCGACGGCGACGGTCCGCAGGCTGGGCGCGAGTTTCTGCAGTGTTTCGGCTGCCAGGGACCAGGTGCGGCCGTGAAAGGCGGTGCTGTCGACCTCGAGGTCCAGGTCGTGGACTTTCAGCAGATGGGCCACGGCGGCGTCGGTGAGGTGCTCCGAATCGAGGAGGGTGCCGTCCATGTCGAAGAGAACCGCTTCGATGGGGTGGGGCCAGTTCAAGTCAATCGTCAGTCCCGAACCAGCCAAAGGCCTTGGGGGTATGGTTGCGATAGATGTGCTTGAGTTCGGTGTACTCGTCGAGACCCGCTCGGCCCAGTTCGCGGCCGATGCCCGATTGATTGTAGCCCCCCCAGGGTGCGGCGGGGAAATAGACGTTGAAGTCGTTGGCCCACACCGTGCCGAAGCGCAGGGCGCGACTGACTCGTTCGATGCGGGCTTCGTCGGTGGTCCAAAAGCCCGCCGACAGCCCATAGACCGTGTCATTGGCCCGGGCGATGGCCTCGGCTTCGCTGTCGAAGCGCTCGACGCCGATGACCGGGCCGAAGACTTCTTCCCGGGAGATGGCCATCTCGGGGGTGCAGCCCGTCAGTAGGGTGGGCAGGTAGAAAAAGCCATTGGCCAGAGCCGGATCGTCGGGTCGGGCGCCTCCCACTGCCAAGGTTGCGCCTTCACTCAGGGCCAGGGCCACGTGGTCTTCGACCTTTTGCCGGTGGGCAGCCGAAATGAGCGGGCCCATGCGCGTATCCGGGTCGGCGCCGTTGCCGACGTTGATGGCCTTCATGCGGGCCGAGAGGGCTACGACGAAGGCATCGTGAATGGGCGATTCGACCAGCAGCTTTGCGCCCGCCGAACAGATTTGGCCGGCATGAAAGAACACCGCGTTGAGCGCGTAGTCGACGGCGACGTCGAGGTCGGCGTCGGCGAAGATGATGTGGGGATTCTTGCCCCCGAGTTCCAGGGCCACCCGCTTCAGGTTGCCGGCAGCGGCCCCCATGATGGTTCGGCCGGTCTGACTGCCGCCCGTGAACGACAGAAGGTCGACGCCATGGTTCTCGGCCAACTCGGCGCCGACGGTGGCGCCGGGGCCCAGCACGGTGTTCATGACGCCGTTGGGAAAACCGACCTCTTCGCAGAGTTCGGTCAGACGTAGGGTGGTCAGGGGGGTCAACTCGCTGGGCTTCATGACCACCGTGCATCCCGCCGCCAGGGCGGGGGCCAGTTTCCATGAGGCCTGCAGCAACGGATAGTTCCAGGGCAGAATCAGCCCGCAGACGCCGACGGGCTCACGGATGGCGATGCTCTTGCCATTGGGGTCAGGGGCCTCGAGGACTTCGGGGGCTTCTTCCCGGGCCAGTCCAGCGTAGTAATTGAACACCGCGGCCACATCGTCCATGTCCCAGCGGCTTTCCTCGGTGGTCTTGCCGGTGTCCGTGGTCTCGAGGCGGGCGAGTTCTTCTCGATTTGCAGCGATTGCGTCGGCCAGGGCCACCAGCAGGTCAGCCCGCTCTGCGCCGGTGGTCTGCGACCAGGGGCCGTTATCGAAGGCCCGCCGGGCACTGATGATTGCGGCCCGGGCATCGGCCTGATCCCCTTCGGCCACCCGGGCGATTTCGGAGCCATCGAAGGGATTGATGATGGAGCGGGTTTCCCCCGAAGCTGCGTCGAACCACGCCCCGTCGATGTACAGCCTGCTCATGGGTTCGTCTCCTTCACGTAATAGGGTGCGTGTAGCGGTTCTAAGGGCGTATTGCCCAGGATCATGTCCGCGGCCTTCTCGGCGATCATCAAGACCGGGGCATAAATGTTCCCGTTGGTGATGGCGGGCATGACCGACGCATCGACAACGCGGAGACCTTCGACGCCGTGCACCCGCAGTTCGGGGTCGGTCACCGCATCGGGGCCGATACCCATTTTGCAGGTGCAGCTGGGGTGGTAGGCGCTTTCACCCTGTTGGCGAATGAACTCGAGAATCTCTTCGTCGGTTTCTACCTCCGGTCCCGGTGCCAACTCTTCGTCACGAAAACGGTCGAAAGCTGGCTGGGTCATGATGTTTCGGGTACAGCGAATGGCTTCGACCCATTCCCGCCGTTCCTGTTCGGTGCCCAGATAGTTGAAGACGAGGTCGGGATAGTCGGTGGGGTCGGCGGATTTGATGCGCACATGACCCCGGACATCGGTGTTCATGGGGCCCACGTGAACCTGGTAGCCATGGCCCGGCTGTGCGCTGGAGCCGTCGTAGCGAATGGCGATGGGCAGAAAGTGATATTGCAGGTTGGGGTAGGCCACACGGTCGTTGCCCCTGATGAATCCACCCGCTTCGAATTGATTGCTGGCGCCGATCCCCCGCCGCCGGAACAACCACTGAAATCCAATCCAGGGTTGGCGCCACCATTTGAGCGCTGGGTACAGGCTTACGGGCTGAGTGCAACCGTATTGAATATAGACTTCCAGGTGGTCTTGGAGGTTTTCGCCCACCATGGGCAGGCTCTGTACCATATCGATGCCCAGGGGCTCGAGGCGCTCGGGATCACCAATGCCCGATAACTGAAGAAGTTGGGGCGAGTTGATGGCCCCGCCACAGCAGATGATCTCGTCGCCCGGTAAGATGGACGTACGCCCTTTTCGACGAATCTCGACCCCCACGGCGCGACGCCCTTCGAAGATGATGCGGTTGACCATGACTCCGCATTGCACCGTCAGGTTGGGTCTCTTCATGACCGGGTGTAGATACGCTCGGGCGGCATTCCAGCGACGACCCCGCCAGGTGGTCCGGTCGAAGGGACCAAAGCCTTCCTGCTGGTAGCCGTTTACATCGTCGGTAAGGGGATAGCCTGCTTCTTTGGCCGCGGCGAATAAAGCATCGAAGAGGGGATTGTCGCAATCGGCGGTGGTCAGATATAGCGGCCCATCGGTTCCGTGGTAATCGTCGCCGCCAACGAGCCGATTCTCGATGCGCTTGAAGTACGGCAGTACATGGGCGTAGCTCCAGTCATCTAGACCCGGAAAACGCGCCCACTTTTCGTAGTCGAGGGCGTTGCCCCGAATATAGATCATGCCATTGATGGTGCTGGACCCACCCAGGACTTTGCCCCGGGGTTGGTAGACCCGTCGGCCATTCATGAAGGGCTCAGGCCCTGACTCGTACCACCAATTGTACATGCGGCTGGCCAGGGGATAGGTCAGAGCCGCCGGCATGTGCAGGCGGAAGTCCCATCGGTGATCGGGCCGGCCGGCTTCGAGGACCAACACTCGAGTGGACGGGTCTTCACTCAGTCGGCGGGCCAGAACGCAACCGGCCGAGCCGCCGCCAATGATGATCTTGTCGTAGGTTTTTTCCGCCAAGGCGCGCATCCTATGAAAGGGGTCACAGGCCTGTCAATCGCCGACAGCGGTTGCTCTTTAACGGTTAGAACAAATAAAGCTCCGGCTCCACGACCTGCAGAAACCCCGTTAAGCGGCCCTAGCCAAGCTTAAGACGATAAATAACCAAGAGCATGATTTCCGGGGAGCCGGAGGTGACGAAGGGGGCTAAACAGGAGGCAATCCCAAATCCATGCAAAAATTTAACGCATGGACGCTAACTGCCGCAATAATTCCAGACTTTCACACGGACGAAAACGCAGGCAGAAATTGCCATGCGCCCACTGCTTTTAATTCTGCTCATTAGGAGCACGGTTTTGAGTTCCCCCATCAAAACGGTAGTGGGTACCGGGAAGGCGAGTAAGATGCCGGCTTATTTTAACCAAGGGCAGAGCGCGTTGTTAGATATTTTGGAAGACGAAGCCGGGCAGCAGATTGAGGCGCTGCACCATTACATTCGGCTGGGTGACGAGATGGTGCCGCCAGAGGCGCCGAGGCAGTGATTTTTTTGGTAAAAATCGCTTCGCCTATTCAAAGCAACTGGACAAGAGCGGACAAATAATAATGAAAAATGTGTTCACCCTATTCATCAGCCGATTTGCGGCATCCCTGACAAGATCTATGAAATTCAAGACATTGTAAGGCTTAGCTATTATTCATTGCATTAACAAACTTCTCCTCAAACATGGGGGTAAGAAGGATGAAGCTATAGGATCTGGTGGTGGATAAAGAAGTCCCACTAACCTCTTCACTAAAATTGTGTGAGACTCATTGAGATAAGGGGAGATCAGAGGGATTTGCACTGTCGGATCCACTTATTCATTGTAGATTTGAGTGTGTAGAGGGTTCGATTCCCTTCACCCGCTCCACTTCTCCACCCTTCAGTCTGAACGGTTTACGGCTGCGATCAGTGCGATGGCTCCGTTTTTGTTCAAGCCGGAGGATGCCGGGCAGTTGCTCGATTGGTTCACCCTGATTGTGGATCCGGCCGGGCGGATGCCGTTTTATTTTTACGACATTCAGGCGATGACCGGCGTGACGATTGACACGCATGAATTCGTCCGGCGCCCGCAGGAAACGCTTCCGGGGTTTGCGGGCGTAAAATATTCCAACCCAAACGTCGACCAGTTGAAACGCATTCTCTTAATGGAAAATGCGCCGGAGATTTTTTGGGGATTCGACGAGTTGTACCTCGAGGGGATGCAGATCGGCTGCAACGGGGCGGTTGGGAGCAGCTATAATTTTGCCGCACCGATCTACCATCGGGTCATGGATGCACTGAGTTCGGGGAACACGGACGAGGCCGCCCAGTGGCAGGCGAGGGCGGCGAAGAGTATCGAGTTGATCACCTCTTTTGGCTATTTTCCCGCCGCGAAGAAAATCATGCAGTGGATTGGTGTGGATTGCGGCCCGGCGCGGCCGCCGTTGGCCAACCCATCCGGTCAAAAACTGGACTCGCTCCGTGCCGAGCTGGACTCGGCCGGTTTTTTCGAGTGGATCGATGAATGCAAAACAGCGTGAGTTTTATCTGAAGGAATACCGTGACGGGCTGCTGTCCGACACGTTGCCGTTCTGGTTTCCGCGGTGCATTGACGAGGAACACGGCGGGTTTCTCTTGGCCCGGGATCGTGACGGGAGCCTGCTGGATGACGACAAGGGCATGTGGCAGCAGTGCCGGGGCACCTGGCTGCTCGCGACGCTGTTCAACACTGTGGAGCAAAAAAGCACCTGGCTGGACTGGGCCAGGTGCGGACTGGATTTCATAGGGAAACACGGGCGGGATACCGATGGTCGTATGTGGTTTCACCTCACCCGCTACGGCCGGCCGATCCGCAAGCGGCGTTATGTGTTCACCGAGTGCTTCGGCGCAATCGCGTATGCGGCCATGGCCCGGGCGACCGGCGAGGAGGCCCACGCGGAGACGGCCCGGGATTTGTTCCGCTTGGCCAAGCGCCACTTCGCGGAGCCGCGCTTGGCCAAGCCGAAGTTCACCGACACCCGACCGGCCAAGGCCATCGGCGAGCCGATGATCCAGATGGTTACCGCGCAGGAACTGCGGCTGAATCTTGGCGACGACTCGTTCACCGGGGACATCGACGACGCCATCGAGGAGATCCGCCGGGACTTCATGAAGCCGGAGATCGAGTGCGTGATGGAGATGGTCGCGCCGGACGGCTCGATCATCGATCACTTTGACGGTCGCACACTCAACCCCGGCCATGCGATCGAGTGCGCCTGGTTTATCCTTTGGGAGGCCAAGCTCCGCGGCAACGATCCGGATCTGATCCGTACCGGTTGCCAGATTCTGGACTGGATGATGGCAAGGGGCTGGGACGGCGAGCACGGTGGGCTGTTTTATTTTCGAGACGTGTACGACAAGCCGGTGCAGGAGTATTGGCACGACATGAAATTCTGGTGGCCGCACAACGAGGCCATCATCGCTTCGCTGCTCGCCTTGTCCCTGACCGGCGAGGAAAAATACGCCACCATGCACCAATTGGTGCACGATTGGGCGCATGCCCGTTTTGCTGACAAAGAGCATGGGGAGTGGTACGGTTACCTTCACCGGGACGGGCGGGTTTCCGTGCCGTTGAAGGGCAATCTATGGAAGGGCCCTTTCCATGTGCCGCGCATGCAGTTGGTTTGCTGGAAGCTGATGGAGGAATACTTTCCTGTTGGCGAATCAATTTCTGATGAAAACAAATAGAGAAAACAAGGGGTTCACCCTGATTGAGTTACTGGTGGTCATCGCGATCATCGCGATCCTAGCCGGCCTGCTGCTACCTGCACTGGCCAAGGCGAAGTCCAAGGCGGTTGAGATGAGGTGCATGAGCAACGTGAAGCAGATTGGGCTGGCCATGGTGCTTTACGAGCACGACACAAACGAAGTGCCGAGGTGCTGGCCGCCGTTTCAGTTAAAGGACAAGAACGGCGTCATGAAAAACCGACTCTGGTATCGTGTGATTCAGCCCTACCTCGGCAAGGAGGCGGACGTCCTTGGCAAGGGCGTGTTCATTTGCCCCGGCAGCGTGAAACGGAAAAAGTACAACGACTGGCGTGACGACTACACCTACGCCATGAACTACAACTTTCAGGGTGCAAACAAGACGTTCAAGATGTCCCAAATAAAGTCTCCTTCCGGTACCATTCTCGCGGCGGACATCGACGGTTTCAACGCCGCGCTTTATCCCGACGAAAGTGACAACGGCACACCGATGGCCGGAGGCAACGTGCTTTACCGGCACGGTGGCGGCAACGAGAAGAGTTCATTCTACATGTCTGGCGGCACTTCACGGAAGGATTTCGGGACGGCCAACTCAAATTTCTTCGATGGCCACGCCGAGTTGCTTAAGCAACGCGCACCGGTCGAGCTGTTTCGCCTGACGAAAAAAAGGAAGTAACGGCAGTAGCCCCAACCGGTTAACGGCGGGTCCGCGTCGGCCTCGTGGAGTTGCCCAGTACCGAGGGGCTTTGGCGGGGGGCGCCTGTGCCGTAGATTTGCCGCTCCAACTGCGCCCGGCGGTTGCCATAACGCGAATTGAGGAGGGCAACTTTACTGTCGTGCTCTGTTTTTGTTAATTCACCGGCTTGAAGTAGCTGGGCGTATTCCTGGAGTTGCTCCTGATAAGAGTTCTCAAGACGACGCAGCTCTTTCTTGCCGGCACACCCGGCAACACACAGCGCTAGGGCAACCAGGACAATCCACTTTGATACCAATTTCATGCACGCAGAGGGTTCGCTTGGCCAAGTGCATTGTCAAGCGATCAAGCTTGGCCAAGCGCGCACGGAGCCAAGATGGCCTCGCTCATTCCGTGGATGATCTTCTTGTCCGCCGGGCAGATCGTGGCCAGCACTCCCCCAAGCGTCGCCTGAGCCTGATCCCATCCGCCGTGGACAAAGTAATACGGGCATAGCCGGACGCGGCCCTGCATCGGCTGCGCTTGGCCAAGCTCGAAGTCATACCACTCCGCATCCACACGGCTTGGCCGGTGGTAACGCTGGAGGATGCGGGGTGACTGCCCGAACCCGGCCAGCGCCTCATCGACTGCCGCCGCCCATTCGTCTCGCGGCAGATCGCTCCCCAGCCAGACACCGCGCGCGCCCCAGGCCTGTTCACTGAACCCGGAAATCTTGAGGATCAGGTTGCGATCCTTCTGCGAAAGCTCCTTGAGCTGCTCCCAGTTCGTAAGGTCAAGCCCAGGGTAGGCCGCGTGCGGCGGCATCGGTGAGGGGTCGATCACCCACGTCTGCGGCAGCAACGCCTCGAGCGTGCTCTTGAAGCTCTCGCCCAGTTGCTGCCGCCACGCCTCGGTTAGGTTGCGATTGTGGAACAGCGCGAAGGTCATCTTCTCCTCGAGGAACGACTTCGGCGGAGCGGTGAGCGTGAGCGTCTGGTCGGTGGCGCGTTGGAGTAGTTCGTCGGCCGCAGGGATGTTCGGCAGGTCGAACAGCTCGAAAAATCGGTACACAGCATCGCCCTCCGTGAAGTTGGTGAACTCCTGCCCGTGGACGCTCATGCGCCCGGGCGCGATTTGCCCGGCCAGCCACTCCATCTCCGGCCGGTACGTGGCCGATTCCTCCGAGACGATCAGCCGAATTTGTTTTGCATCACCGAAGATGCCGGCGAACCCGTCGAGCATGCCGGTCGTGCCGCCAAGCACTTCGGCCCCGGCCTCGACGTAGGTACGGTTGAGCCAGGCGGTCAACCCGATGCCGCCCGGAACGCTGTCGAGTTCCGTGATTTTCAGGCCGTCCTCGGTCAGCAGGATGTCCGGCCGGATCACCCGGGGCAGGTCGGGGCGAAACGCCTTGTGCCGCTGGAGGTCAATGATCGATTGTGGCTTGCCCCGTTCCAGCCACTCGGCAGGCCATGCCGGCAGTCGCCCCTCGGCGCTCCACCGGTAAATCATGTTCGTTGCCTGATAAAACTTGAGCAGCATACGCCCGAGTTTCTCGAGTTGCTTGACGGTCTTTTTGTCGAGCGGGAACGGACGCGTGGCCACGCGCCATTGGTGACCGGCAAACAGGCCATCGGCAGGCAGGCTCTGCTGCACATGCCGGGCGATCTGCGCTGGATCTGTCTGGTTATCGTTCCCCATCAGGACGCAGCAACGTGAAGCCTCGGCCGGTGGTGGGTCAAGCCCCGGTTGGCGTAGCGAGCACTTCACCAGCGAGCACCGTCACGGCGTGGCCGCCGAGCAGCACTCGATCGCCGGCGAGTTCACAATCGACCACACCGCCACGGCGTGAGATCTGATGACCGGTGAGCGAGGTTCTCCCAAGTCGCTCCGCCCAAAACGGCGCGAGGCAGCAGTGCGCCGAGCCGGTCACCGGATCCTCGTCGATGCCCAGCCCCGGGCAGAAAAAGCGGGAGACAAAATCGGCTTCGTCGACGTCGGATCCTGCAGTGACGATAACGCCCCGCGTCTCCAGCTTTGCCAAGTGCAGGAGATCCGGCGTGCAGCTGCGAACCGATGCGGCGTCCGGGAGTTGAACGAGAAAGTCCATCCGGTTTTGGCCACACCAGACGATCTCCGAGCCAAGCGCATTGGCCAAGTCGCTCGGGTCGCAGGCCTCGGCCGGTTCCGCTGGGAAATCTATTCGGATGCCATCGCTCGCCTGAATCGCGGTCAGCCGGCCGCTGCGGGTGTCGAACCGAGCCGGCTCGCCCTTGGCCAAGCGCTTGGTTTCCCACAGCGCATGGGCCGTTGCGAGCGTGGCGTGTCCGCACAAGTCGACCTCGGCCACCGGTGTGAACCACCTCAGCCCAAACCCGTCGCCGCTTGGCCAGGCGAAGGCCGTCTCGGACAGGTTCATCTCGGCGGCGACGTGCTGCATCCAGTCGGGCGGCGGCTCCGACTCGAGCAGGCAAACAGCGGCCGGGTTGCCACCGAACGGCTCGCGGGTAAACGAATCGATCTGTAAAAACGGGATGGTCGCCATGTCAGGCATGGGGCGATCATCCGGTTGAACTGTTCCCTGGCAAGTTTTTTGCAAACTTGTTTCCGCGCGTTGCCGACGGCAAAGTCTGCGGCGTTTGACTGAACATGAGTGAATCCCCCCATCAATATGGCAGACGCAGTGGCAATGGACTCTGGATGCTGGTGGCGACCGCTGCCGTTGTCGTGTTGCTGGTTTTCCTGATGCGCGATGATGGCCCGCAGACGGGGCAGGGCGGGGACCGGGAGATGCTGGTCTACTGCGCTGCCGGCGTGAAAAAGGCGGTCGAGGAAATCGCCGGTAAGTTCGAGCAGGAGGTCGGCGTCAGTGTGGCGCTGGAATACGCGAGCAGCGGCGTGTTGGCGAACAAGCTGAAGACTGACCGCGAATCCGGGATCGACCGGGCGGACGTCTACATTCCGGCCGACTACCTTTACACTGAGCGCGCCGCAGCGGACGGCCTCACGGCGGAGTCGATGAAAGTAGCCTCGTGGAAGGTCGTGCTCGCGATGAAGCCGGACAGCCCCGCTCCGCCGGCCGACGCCGACGAGGTGTTGCAGAAAAAACTCTCAATCGTCCTGTGCGACCCGTTGGCCGGAGTGGGGCGCAAAACGAAAAAGATGCTCGAGCAGTCCGGCCACTGGGCAGCGATCGACGAGGCCAAGGCGGCCACCTTCCCGACCGTCACCGAGGCCGCGCTTGCGGTGAAGGAGAACGCTGGCACGGACGGGGCGTTCATCTGGGATTCGGTTGCGCGACAGTTTGGTTTGAAGGTGGTGGAATCGCCGGAGCTGGAGGCGAGCAAGGCCGACATTTCGGTGGCCGTCACCTCGTCAACCCGTCGCCCGACGTTGGCGCTGCAGTTTTCCCGATACCTGGCCGCGCCGACAAAAGGCGGAGGGGTGTTTGCCACGCACAAATATCAGCCGATCGCCGGCGATGAGTGGGCGTTGAAACCGAGCCTGCGACTGGACTGCGGCGGGGTGAACCGCGAGGCGGTCGAGAAAACCATCAATGAATTCAGGGAGCGCGAAGGCTGCGAGATCGACATCGTCTACGCCGGTTGCGGGACGCTCGTCGGCAAAATGCAAACCGGCGACCAGGGATTGCCCGACCTGTTCATGACCTGCGACGCGTCGTACCTCGACATGGTTCAGCAAAAAATGGGCAACCCGTTCGGCCCGGACATGCGTCTGTCGAGTACCCGCATCATCATGCTCGTGGCCAAGGGCAACCCGCACGGCATTGAGTCGCTCGAGCACTTGGCCAAGCGCGGCCTGCGCGTGGGCACGACCGATCCCCAGGCGAGTACGCTTGGCGCGATGAGTCATCACGCGATCCGCGAGACCGGGCAGTTCGACACGATCGAGCCCAACATCGTGATGATGGCGGACACCGCCCACACGCTGGTGCAGACGATGGAGGCAGGGCAGCAGCTCGACGTGGCGATGGTCTACGAGGCCAATGTCCAGCACCTCGAGGGTCAGTTTGATTTTGTGCCGTTGCAGCCCAAGTATGCCATCGCGGTGCAAAACGTCGCCGCCAACAAGACCACGCCGTACCCGCGCTTGGCCAAGCGCCTGATGACCCGGCTCGCGTCTGCCACTTCTCGCCGTCGGTTTGAGCAACTGGGCTTCCAATGGGAGGCCGGGGACGAATGAGCGACAGCGGCCCAGTCGGTTTCCGGGTCGCCTCGGACAAGCCGTTCCTGATTGGGCTGGGAGTCCTCGGAGGCAGTTACCTGTTGATCATCGTCGCGATGGTGTTGGCGGACCTGGTGTTCCTGAACTACGCCGATCAGCCGTTGCTCGGGAACGAGATGGTGAAACAGGGCAGACACGTCGACTCAGGCGTGACGGTGGCCACCGAGAAGGGGCGCCGCTATTTTTTTCGGGCCGGCAAAAATGAAACCGGCCTGCGTTCATCCGGGGGAGCAATGTTTGGTACGGGGTTGTTCACTGCCACCGATGATGAGGTGACGCTGCTTGCGGTGGAGTCCGGCCGGCCGGTCACGGCGTCCCTGCGCCCGGAGGTTCGACTCTCCGGCATCGCCGTCACCAACAATGTTGCGACCCTGACGACCGACGAGCCGCATGGTTTGCTCTGGGGCGAGTTCATCCGGGTGAGCGATGCCGACGCAGCCGGTTGGGATGGCGTCCGCGAGATCGCCGACACCACTTTGCATCAAATATCGTTTGCACTCGATTCCGACGGGGCACAGGCCGGGTCGCTTGGCCTCTCGAAACCCAACCCGCTGGTGCAGGCGCTGCGGAGTCGGGACATCCGTTTTTCCATCAAGCTGAGCCTGATCAGCTGCACGCTCACGACGTTGTTGTCTCTGTGGGTCGCGGTGCCGA
>PVBE012779814.1_pt1 | contig 12893 bp, 12 predicted proteins | sample 1631181 | NCBI WGS metagenome assembly PVBE01 (sample SAMN08397723, study PRJNA350692) | Marine metagenome, whole genome shotgun sequencing project. | isolation source: water | place: Pacific Ocean | collected 2012-04
CCAGTCGGGGCGAGGCGCGTACACATCCATCCGCTATCCCTGCCCGCCTTCGCTTCTGGACCCTCAGAATGTTCCCGGCGATTCAGAACGAAGGCTATCGCACTCTTTTGCAGGCCAGCATGGGCACGTCGATGGCGTTTTGGATGCAGATCGCCATCGAAGGTTGGCTCATTTACGATCTCACCGCATCGCCGTTTTTTCTGAGCCTCGCAGCCATCAGCAGAGCTGTGCCGATGCTGGTCGTATCCCCGTTTGCGGGCGTTCTTGTCGACAGGATCGATAAAAGGAGGATCCTTGTCGCCACCCAGGGGTTCACGATGGCCTTGGCGCTGGTAATGGCCACGCTTGTCATTAGCGGAAAAATTCAACCTTGGCACCTTCTTGCCTCGGCTGCAATTTCAGGAATCGCGATCGCAGCCAACGTCCCCGCTCGCTATGGCTTGACCGCTTTGGTTGTGCCAAAAGTCCACCTCGCCAACGCCATAGCCATTCATGCCACGACCGTCAGCACCTCCCGGATCGTGGGACCTCAGATCGCTGGAATGCTCGTCGCCGTCGTGGGAGCCGGAGCCTCTTATTTGATTCAAGCCGCCACTTTTTTGTGGGCGCTGTTCAATTTCCGTCGAATTCGTACTCCCAACGTCAGCCGCCCGCGATCGTCCGAAAGCCTGGCGCAAAACCTCCTCGGGGGAGTTCTACTTGCGGTCCACGACCCGAGACTTCGTGGCGTCTATCTGCTCGGAGCTTTGAATTCGCTGTTGATCCTTCCATACACACAGTTCCTGCCGGCAATAGCAAAAGATGTCTTGCAGATGGGGCCGGCCGGCCTCGGATTGCTCATGGCGGCCAACGGAGTCGGCGGCGTCGTGGGTTCATTCATTGCGGCAACCACTTCGAGCTTTCGAAGGCGCGGTCTGGTGCTCCTGGGCGGCGGGCTCATTACCGGAACCGGAGTCCTGATGCTTTCACTTTCCCATTTCGTTTGGCTGTCGCTCTTGTGGCTGATGCTCGCCGGCATCGGCGGCGGTCTGATAATGGCTACCGGCTCAGCCATCACGCAGTTAATCGTCCCCGACGAATTCCGGGGACGCATAAGCTCTGTACAACTCGTCATATGGGGGCTCATGCCCGTCGGTACACTTCCTCTCGCGGCAATCGCAAACGCCGCCGGCGTACCCGTCGCCCTCACCGTTTCAGGAGCGCTCAGCGTTGCCTTCGTCGTTGTCGCAGCAGCCGTGCTGCCGAGCGTCCGCCGACTACAATGCTGACGGACTTTTGTCGTAGCGTCTCCTAGGCGCTTCTAACGTGTCCGATGCCAACGAAATCCCCAAAGACCAGCCAGATTTCGAACCTACCCGAAGTGCGTTGCGACCGGCCTTGGAACGCGCCGCGCCCGCCCGGCCCGCAGGGGTACCCGCGGGAGACGTGTACCTACTTTTTGACTCGTCAGAGTTTCAGGTGGACATCGACGCCGAGGGGCGGCCTGTCGCCGACTTGGCGGTACCCACATTTGACTGGAAAACCACTCCCAATCTCCGTTTGATGTTTGGCGTTACATCGCAGCCCAGCCACGGCGACCGTGTCTTGGTGGCCGAGACCTCGGGCGCCAAGACACGCACACGTGCAGACCACCGAGGGAACCAGGCGTCGCTTGGTCGGACGGCATTACCGTCGAAGAGTTGGGTCCATACCTCGATGTCTCCGTCTATTTCCCCGGGGGCGACCTTTCCGAATTCGTCGGCATTTTGGTCACGGACGATCCAGATTTCATCCCCAGCCCCTCGATGCAATCCGAAGACCACATCAATGCCCTTTTCGCGGACGTGTCGGGCCGCACGCAGATCAGCCCCGACACGGTCGAAGCGGGTAGTACCTGCGTCGTTCGGGGCACATACACCGTTGGCCGTCACGGTCTATCCGTCGGACAGCAGGTCATATTCCTCGTTCCCGATAACGGTTGGTCGCCGCCTCAGATACGCGACGCTACCGCCGAGGGCTACCTAACAATCCACAACACCGGTCGCGCGCTCGCGCGGATCGGAGACGTATTTAGGCCGGGTGGAGACGAGTTTCAAGACTATTGGCGTATTCAAGTGGTGGTCGGCCGTACGGATCTGGTCTCCGGAGACCAGATCACGGTTGTGTGCGGCGACACGTCTCGCAAGGGACCCGGAACCGTGGCGCCCGTTGTTCCGCAGGTGATGGACGAACAAACACCCCGTCACCGGGCTAAACTCCTCCCCCCGCTAACAGTTGCTACCGATCGATTTGGGATCGGCAGGCTGACGCTCACTGCCAACCGTCGGCGCCACTCGATCGAAATAATCCCCGGAGAAATATCTAAGTTTCTCGTCATCGCTCCGAGCCACGCCGTGGTCGGCACCCCCCATACGGTAAACGCCATCGGCGTGGACAAACCCTGCCATACCGTCGTTTCGAGGCGCAGTACGTGTCGAGATTGATGGTGGGGGCGATGTGGCCCCCACGAGGGAAACCTTTGCCGACAGCGATCGCGGCAGCAAATCCATAACTTGGACGCCCGTTTCGCCCAGAACCGCACGAATCGCTGTCGACGATACGACCGGACGCACCGGCGTCAGCAACCCCATCGTCTGTTTGCCCGAGACTCCGGCAGAGACCATCTATTGGGGCGATACTCACTGCTTTTCCAAAATCTCAGGTGGACTTCGGTCCCCGGCCGAGATTCTCAAATTCGCCAGGGACGTGGCGTTTCTCGACTTCTGCGCGGTGTCCGACTCGGCCAATCTCATGAGCGATCGACAGTGGGATCAGGCGTCCCGCGATTCCATCCGAGCCAACGCCGACGGCGAGTTTGTGTCGCTGCTGGGTTATCAATGGAGCGATGCTCCAAACGCCGCCGCCGGACGGCAGGTTGGCGCGCGAACGATCCTTACGTCAGGAAACTCGCTCGCTCTGCAAAAGGGAGGCCGGGCGGGCGCGACGCTCCGCGATGGCCTCGAAAAGATCGGTCAATCCCCGGAGGATACCGTCGTTTTCGCCAGTCACCCGATTTTGGATGCATCGTGGGAACAGCATGACGAGACCCGGGAAACGGCGGTAGAGATTTATTCAACTTCGGTAGCTCTGAGCGGCGCGGGGAGACTCACCGGGGTGACTTGGAGGGCCAGGGGATTTCCGTGGACGAAATATTGGCAACCGGTTCACAGGTCGCCTTCCTTGGATGCAGCGCCGGATACGAGGGCACGCCCGGGTTGTCGCCAGACGAGCACGATATTCGTTCGATGCATGCTTGGCGGCCCTTCCAAAATGGCTTGACCGCTGTACTCGCAGACGATCTCACGCGCGAAATCGTCATCAGCGCGATTAGGCGTCGAAAGACCTACGTAACTACAGGTAGCCGCACCCTGCTCGAGTTTCACATGAACGACGTCTCCATCGGCGACATCGTCGACCTACCGCTCACCGAGCGTCGGACTTTTCACGTCCGGGTCACCGCAGAATCCGATCTGAGGCGCGTTGAAATAGTTCGCAACGGCGAATCCGTCGTATCTCAGGCCGCCGCCTCAACCGATCACGTTATGGATTGGGAAGATCGAAAGCGAAAAGATGCTGTGGACTACTGCTACCTCCGAGTCTCATCATGGGATGGCGGCATGGCCTGGACATCGCCGATATGGGTTCGTACACCGGGCGCGGCGCCAATTCCCGCACGGAAAACGCCAACTGCCACCCCTCGCCGGAGGCCGTCGATCGGAAGCTGAGATTTGTCAAGCACGCCGTGGGGTCATCATCCCGTCCGAGGCGCGCGCCCGCGGCGGTTCGCCGCCGGTGATTAGCCCGATCGAATGATCGTCCTCGATACCGGAATCGGGGAAAGTACGAATTGATTTCGAGACTCGTCGACCTTCTCCACGCTGAGCGGTCGAAACGTCAGCCTCAACTCGTAGTCTTAGGTCGAAGTCGCCTTCTGCCCGGCTTGAGCTCGGATTCGAAGCCTGTGGGTCGAATCTGAGACTGCGTTGTCATTCAAGACCCTCGGTACCATCCAAAATCCATAGCGGGCGCCTAGTGAATTCACGAGCTCAAGCGCCGTAAACGCCACCCTTTTTGAAAAAGCGGGGTCCGCCGGGGTGATCCACAAATAAGCGTCCTCGTCGTCGACCGTATCGAGATCTACCGTTACCTTCGAGCCCGGCCAGACATCTGCAATCTCGTCTGCGATCTGCTGCGCTATTCGCCGCACTTCATTCCGGCCACCGTAAGTGCCGCGCGGTCTTCTTCCGGTCATCCGGCCGTCCTTGCCAAAGTTTTGTTGCAGCATTATCGCAGTCCCCGCAGGCCATCCCACGTCCCGTAACTCAAAAATCGGCGCGTGATTCGTCTCCGTGCAAGGACGGCGATCTTATCACGCCAAAGGTGCATATCCAATAGATGTGTCATCCATTTCCGGTCAGGTGTCGCTACTTTCGACGAGCCCCGACCTCACCACCACCGTTGTTACGCCGGCAGCGAGTCCCTATTTCGGCAGCGTTCGCAGACTCCGACGACTTCGATGCGTTCGGTAGCAACTTGATATCCGGTGGCGTTCTCCACCGAAGCGCGCTGAGCGGGATTCAAGCTGAGCTCGAATTCCGTCACATCGCCGCATTTTTGGCAAATGACATGATGATGACCTGCTTTATCAACGACGGGCTCGAAATGTGCATGCTCTTCGTCGAATCGGTGGTCTTGTACAAGACCCTCGGATTTGAGGAGCGATAGGGTTCGATAGACCGTGGAAAGACTGATTCTGGGATCCATCGTTCGCGCCCTACGGTAAATCTCATCAGCATCGGGATGCGACCGCCCCTCATCGATTATCGAAGCAACGAGTTTGCGTTGCTCCGTTATTCGAACCTTTGAGTCGAGCAGAGCACTCAGCACGCCGCCATCGTTTGCCGTCTTGGAGTCCAAATCCGATCCTTTGGCACAACCCTTATAATTAGATCGTATCCCGCACTCTCCAAGTAGGCCAAAAGGGAAATCCCGACCGGGTAGCCCCCGCGATTATTGGCTTGTTTCTACGGGTAGAGTCCTCGCGCACTCGCCGCTTCCGCGACCCGGCCGATCGCCAGCATGTAGGCGGCCGTCCGAAGGTCACAGTCCTCTCGTTCGTGCAAGTCCCAGACGTCCCCGAAGGCTTTCCGCATCATCCCGGCCAGCCTCTCATGAATCTCGGCGTCAGTCCAAAAGAAGCCCTGTAGGTCCTGTACCCATTCGAAGTAAGACACGCCCACGCCCCCCGCATTGGCCAGAATGTCGGGCACGATTACGGCCCCCGCATCAAGCAATATTTCCTCCGCGGGCGGAGTCACGGGTCCATTGGCGCCCTCAGCGATCAGCCTTGCCCGAACTGCCCCCGCATTTCGGCTGGTTATCTCTCCCTCCATCGCGGCGGGAACGAGAATATCGACGTCCAACGCCAGCAGATCCGCGTTTGTGATGGCATCCACACCCGCTATTTCGCCCAACGGCGTCCGTTCTCCCACGGCGGCGCGCACGCGTTCCACATCCAGTCCGCGGCCATTGAAAGCGCCTCCGAGGCTATTGCTCACGGCGAGTACCTTCGCGCCCATTCCGGCTAGGATTTCGACCGTGCCCATACCCACGTTGCCGGAGCCCTGCACAGCCACGCTCGCTCCATCGATGTCGATCCCCAACTTGGCCGCGGCTCCCACAATCACATGAACCAGCCCAACGGAGGTGGCGTTAGAGCGCCCGCGCGAGCCTCCGATGCTTTCTGGCTTTCCCGTAACGACCGCCGGAATCGAATATCCGTGATGCATGCTTACTGTATCCATGATCCACGCCATGACCTGCGGGTTCGTGCCCACGTCGGGGGCGGGAATGTCTCGCTCTGGCCCAATTAAAACGGAGATTTCGGTCGCATATCGTCGCGTTAGGTTTTCGAGCTCGCGAAGTGAGAGGACCTTCGGATCCACTTCAACCCCACCCTTGGCGCCGCCGAAAGGAATTTCGACCACGGCGCACTTCCACGTCATCAGCATCGCCAGCGCCCGGACTTCATCAAGCGCCGCCAACGGGCTGTACCTGATACCTCCCTTGGCCGGCCCCCGATGGACGTTGTGTTGAACTCGATAGCCGCAGAACATGTCTACCGTACCGTCGTCCATCTCGATTGGAAAATTGACGGTAAGCTCTCGCCGCGGTTTTCGAAGGATCGAACGCAGCCGGTTCTCCAGGCCAAGACGCTCGGCGGCGGATTCATATTGACAAAGAGCGGCTTCGTAGAGGTTGTCGTCGGTCGATCGACGAGTTCCGGAACTGACCTCGGTTGTCATTGCCGCAGGCTCCTTTGCCCGACGCACGATTCCGAAGCCAATACTAGCGGGAAATCTGACCGCAGAACTGTTTCCAATCCGACACTAGCTCGCGGTTTTGAGTCGCTGATTGTCGTAACTCTCCGACCCCGCTCCTAGCCCAATTCCGCGACGATCAGTTCGTTTACCCGAGCCGGATTTGCGCGTCCCTTGGTTGTCTTCATCACATGCCCCACCAGAAAACCTGCCGCCTCACGTTTCCCGGCCTTGAAGTCGGAAACGGCCTTCGGATTCTCCTTAATTGCCCCTCGGACGGCCTGCAGAATCTCGTCGTGATCGGTTATCTGCTCGCCCTGCTCGGCCACGATTTCGGTGGCGCTGCGGCCGGTTTCAAACATGGTTCTAAGTATGTCTCGCGCCATCTTTCCGCTAATTCGGCCAGAGTCTTCAAGTTTCAAAAGCTTGATCAGATCAACGGCCGCGACTGGCGAGTCAGCGGGGCCTTTGCCGGCATCGCCGAGAGCCTTCACGAGATCGCGAGTGATCCAGTTGGCAAGCTTCTGGGAGTCGGCGTAATCCGTGAGAGCCTCTTCGAAATACCTGAGCAAATCGCGGTTGTTTATGAGCTGGCGGGCATCCTCCGCCCGAATTCCGGCGTCGTCCACCAGCCGTTTTTCCGCGTCCGACGGTAGCTCGGGCATTCTTGCCGCGATTGACTCAACCCATTCGGCGCCAAGCGTCAACGGCGGCAGATCAGGCTCGGCAAAATACCGATAATCGTGCGCGTATTCCTTCGTGCGTTGCGAAACCGTTGTGCCGGAAGTCTCGTGCCAACCGCGCGTTTCCTGCTCGGGCGGTCCGTCCCCACATTCCCATACCGCTATCTGTCGCTCCTCCTCGAATTCCAGCGCGCGATGTACGGATCGGAAGGAGTTCATATTCTTCACTTCGACCTTCGAGTCGCGCACCTCGGCATCTTGCGGCCACACCGAAATATTTGCGTCGCAGCGAAACGCTCCGTCCTGCATGTTTCCTGTTGAGACGCCGAGATAGATAAGGATGTTCCGAAGGCTCATCAAATATTCGCGGGCCTCCGCGGCGGTTTTCATGTCCGGCTCGCTTACAACCTCCATCAAAGGGGCTCCGGATCGATTCACATCGAGCAGGCTGTAATCCTCCCCCGCCTCGTCCCTTCCGTGAATCATTCGAGCCGTGTCCTCTTCAAGGTGCACGCGCGTTATTCCGAGCCTGCGAGTGTTTCCTCTGACGGTTACGTCGAGGTATCCACCCGTGCAAAACGGCAAGTCGTATTGAGATATCTGATACCACTTCATCAAATCCGGGTACGCATAGTTCTTGCGGTCGAACTTGGCGTGCTCGGGAATGCAGCAATTAAGCGCCAAGCCGGTGAGTATCGTCATCTCGACGGCCTGCTTGTTGGTCACCGGCAAGACGCCGGGCATTCCGAGGCAGATCGGACAAACGACCGTGTTGGGTGGCGCGTCGGAGTACTTCGCCGAGCATCCGCAAAACATCTTGCTATCGGTTAGTAGCTGGGCATGAACTTCCAGGCCAATAACGACCTTGTAGCCGATGTCCGCCTGCGTCATCGCTCCCACGTCAAACCGCCTTTTCGGGCGCGGCTGAAGCAACGTCGGAAAGCTGTTCGTATGCGTAGGCCGCCCGCAGCAAGATTGATTCCCCTAAAGGCGGCGCCATGAACTGAAGCCCCACCGGTAGCCCCTCGGAAAAACCGCATGGCACCGAGATTCCAGGTATTCCAGCCATCGGCCCCGGCAGTGTCATGACGTCAGACAAGTACATCGAAATCGGATCGTCGGCCTTCTCGCCAATGGCGAACGCTACCGTCGGCGTCGTCGGCGTGGCGATCAGGTCAACGGACTCAAATGCTCGGTCGAAGTCTCTCTTGATCAGCGTTCTCACCTTCTGGGCCTTCAGGTAGTAGGCATCGTAGTAGCCGGTTGAAAGGGCGAAGGTCCCCAACATTACTCGGCGCTTCACCTCGGCACCGAAGCCCGTCCCTCTGCTGTTCATCATCAGCTCTTCGACGCTGGCGGCATTTGGATCGAAGTAGCCGTATTTGACGCCGTTGTAGCGAGCCAGGTTGGCGCTCGCTTCCGCAGGTGCAATTACGTAATACGTCGCAAGCGCGTATTCGGTATGCGGCAGGGACATATCCGCTATTTCCGCACCCGCATCGGCAAGTTCGTCAATCGCAGCCAAGACCGCTCTCCGCACACCGTCATCGACCCCTGCCGCCATGTATTCGCGCGGCAAACCGATCTTAAGTCCCGACACGTCAGCGTCCAGAACACCTTCGTAATCAGGAACTTCGTCCGGGAGCGACGTGGAATCCGATTCGTCGTGACCTGAAATCGCCTGCATGAGAATCGCGCAGTCAGTTACGTCTTTGGTAATCGGCCCGATCTGGTCCAGCGACGACGCAAATGCCACAAGCCCGTAGCGCGAAACGCGACCATACGTCGGCCTCATGCCGACGACGCCACAGAGTGCCGCTGGTTGTCGCACCGAGCCGCCGGTGTCGCTACCGAGCGCAGCAATGCACTCGTCCGCAGCCACTGCCGCCGCCGATCCCCCGCTCGAGCCGCCCGGCACCCGGTCGATGTCCCAGGGATTGAGCGTCGGGAAGAAACCAGAGTTTTCCGTGGACGAGCCCATCGCAAACTCATCCATATTGGTCTTCCCCACCGTCACGGCCCCCGCTTCACGGAGCATTCTCACCACTGTTGCGTCGTACGGAGGAAGGAAATTCTCCAGGATTTTGCTGCCACACGTGGTTTTGACGTTTCGCGTCGAAAGTACATCCTTGAGCCCGAGCGGGATTCCGCAAAGTCGCGGAGCGTCGGGCCACTTGAGTCGATCGTCCGCTGCCGCCGCCTGCTCCATCGCGAGGTCCGGCGTCAACGTGATAAAGGCCCGGACTTTTGCTTCGATCGCGTCAACCCGATCGAGCACAGCACGGGTGATATCCATCGCGGAGATTTGCCTGCTATGCAGTAGCTCCGACACCTCGTGGACGGTCATACTACAGAGTTCGTCGATCCCCGACCCCCGCTCCTTCAGAACTCTTTTAGCACTGCTGGAACGCGAATGAAATCGCCGTGGGTTCGGGGTGCGTTGGCCAGCACGTCTTCTTTCGGCAGGCAGGCCCGGACCACGTCCTCCCGCATGGTGTTTTCGAGAGGTATCACCTGCGCCGTCGGTGGAATTGCGCTCGTGTCGAGCTCGGACAGAGCATCGAAATTCTCTAGAATTTGGGAGAGTTCCTCGCGCATTTTCTGTTTATCGTCATCGGACAGCGACAACCGCGCAAGCACGGAAACATGTTCGACGATTTCAGGATCGAGCATCAAAACACCTTCTGCTCCCAACTCCGTCCGTTCGTACGTCCTCGTCCCTCTGGCAGAGGGACGAGGCGAGGGGCTGAAGATCCCGTGGCCGACCCTACCTGCGTACAACTCGGGATCAATGCCACCCCGAAGACCGCGCCCGACCCGGAGTCAAGGGTGCGCTGCGGTATCGGTCGACTTAGCTCGCCCGGCCACCATGCGCGAAGTATAGAAGACATTCCGTAGCCCGGCGTCCCTCGGCAATCTGTCGAATCGGTGGTCCGTCGGGGCTGGCGCGGGCGATTTCATATACAATCTGCACCGGCCTCGACGATACCTTCCCGACACATCCACTCGATCGTAAATACCCTGCCCAAACCCGTATTCACCGTCTCGGTTGCGCTGGCGATAACCCTTCTGGGCGACGCGATGCTCTACGCCGTCCTGCCGGCAAAAGCTGTGTCCATGGGCATACCAATCGCCCTCGTTGGAGTCATCCTAAGCGTCAACAGATGGGTGAGAATCGCCACAAATTTCGGCGCTGCCGGAGCGTTCGCCCGGTGGGGGGCGCGTCGCAGCATGCTCGCCGGATCATCCCTGGCAATAGGATCGACGCTCTCTTATGGCCTATTCCCGTTCTTCGCCGCCATGCTGCCTGCACGACTTGCCTGGGGTACCGCATTCTCATTGCTCAGATTGGGCGCGTACAACACCGTCCTCGCCACGTCGACGGATGCAAATAGGGGGCGGCTCATGGGCATGTTTCAGTCCGTCACCTGGCTGGGGAGCATGACCGGAGCACTCGCCGGCGGAATCCTCGTTGAGACCGTCGGATTCCGCCCAACGGCTATTGCGTTCGGCCTGGGTGGCTTCCTGTCCCTTGCCTTGTCAGGTCGGGTGGGAAAGGACCTCGATCATGCTAATGACGCCTCGAATAGCAGTGTCCATATTCGCGACATCCTCGCCCTTTTCAGATGGTCGCCTGAGTTCCGCATAATATTCGTTGTCTTAATCGGCTCCCTCGCTGGAACAGGCGTCGTCGTCCCAACCCTCGGCCTCTTGTTGTTCACGACTTACGGCGACACCGTGGACATTTTCGGTTTGGCGGCCGGCGTCGCAGCAGTGGCCGGGGTCTTCGTATCCGCGAGGTTCGCCACCGAGACATTCATCGCGCCCGTTTTCGGGATGGTTTCGGACAGGTTCGGCCGCCGCTCCACTGCCATTCTCACGGTAGCCATGATGGTCGCCGGGCTCGCTATCCTGTTTTTCAGTAGGTCGCTCGTCGGAATCGCCCTGGGATCGATAGTCGTGTTCTCGGCCGCCGCCGGGCTCCAGGTCGCCCTCTCGGCTTGGACGGGAGACCTGGCCCGCGAGGGAGACTGGACGATCGTTATGAGCGGTTTCGTCACATTCAGGGACACCGGTGCCGCTCTGGGCCCCCTTGTCGCCCTGCCGGCAGCCGCGGTTTTCGGTGTCCAGCCGATCTATGCAGCTGCCGCGGGCCTCTTGCTGCTCGCCTTTGTCTTGCTACCACGCTCTCCGGCCTTGGGCTCCCTCGCCCCCAGCCACGACTCCCCCGACATACCGGACCCATTACAATCCACCGAACCAGTATGCTGGCAGCCTGCCGGTCAAGAGGATTTACGGGATGTCTGATCTACCCATCTATCCGTCCTTCCACCCAGCTACGGTACGGCAAGGCTTGTCGTTCGAAGAGCGCGCCCGGCTCGCTCACGATGCGGGTTTTCGCGCTACCGCCTTCGATGTCCGGGGCGCACTCGAATTCGACCGCGACAACCGCCCGGGCGCGGCTAAAGCTCTGCTGATGCGCCTCGACCTTCAGCCCAGCGGTTGGGGAGGCCCCTCCGTCTTTTCTCCCGAGAGAGACTTTGAAGAAGGTCTTCACGAACTTGAGCGCTACGCAGCGTTTGCCGCCGATGTTGAAGCGCTCGCCTGTTCCACATTTGTTCCAAATAGAACCGACCGGCCGCGAAACGAGTCGTTCGCATTGGCGGTCGGGCGCTTAGGCGCCATCGCGAACGTGCTCGAAGGCCACGGATTCTGCCTGGGCATTGAATTCTGCGGCCCGGACATGTTCAGAGACAAGCCGTTCGAGTTTCTTACCGGTGTTGCCGGAACGATGGAAATCGCCCAGGCCGCCGGCGCAGGTAACATCGGCGTTCTCGCCGACAGCTTTCATCTCTTTTGCTCGGGGGCCAAGCCGAACGATCTACCGACCTTTGCGAAAGGAAGAGTGAGCGGCGTCCACATCAACGACGCGCCTCACGACGATGTCTCGACGCTGATGGATGCCGACCGCGTCATGCCGGGCGACGGCGTTATTCCCTTGACTAACTTCCTAAAGGCCATTGGCGGCGCGGGCTACCGGGGCCCGGCCGAGGTCGAGCTGTTCAATCCAGAATATCGGCGTCTCGACCCGCTCGAGGTTGCCACGGAGGCCCGTAAGAAGACAGAGCAAGCGATCCAGACTGTCTTCACTTGATGTCGGACGCAATCCAGACCGTCGAGTAGCCCGCACAACACAATCCTTCGCCTGCCACGCGTCGTTATCTGATCTACAAACGATGCCGCGGACACTACTCAGTGCGCCGACCGTACCACGTTCGCGCGTCTCCAATCGGTGCGGCACATTCCCTATGATATTTTCGGCCTTGCGATTGATGCACGATACGGTTGTCCCATCTACGTCTATTCAAGATTGTTATCGGACGGCGTGAGTCCCCAGCACCGCACAACAAGGCGTCGAGTGTTGATGCTCGCCGCGGGCAGCGCGCTGATACCTCTGCTTGCGGGCTGCGAAGCCGACGAAAAAGAATCCGGCCTTCCAAGCCCGACCAGCACGACGGTGCCGCCGGTCCCCTCGATTGCCGCGATCAGCGTCCCCACTACCATGCCAAGCACGCCCGAACTTCGTCCCACGGCCGCGGGAGAGCTTACCCCACCACCGGTTTTGGCCACGCCCGCATCCACGGCCGCTGCCGAAGCCAGTCGGCCCCCGATCCCCGAGTCCACGTCGACCCCCAGCCCGAGCCCCAGGCCTACGCCAACACCGATTCCACTGCCGATATCGCCGCTGAGCGGACTTACGAACGCCGCGGAGATCACCGGTCGCCGACCGATTGCCGTCAAAATCCCGAACGATCCCGGCTCACGCCCTGCCACCGGTCTCAGCCAGGCGGCAGTCGACTATGAGCATGCA
>PVBE010868267.1_pt1 | contig 12892 bp, 12 predicted proteins | sample 1631181 | NCBI WGS metagenome assembly PVBE01 (sample SAMN08397723, study PRJNA350692) | Marine metagenome, whole genome shotgun sequencing project. | isolation source: water | place: Pacific Ocean | collected 2012-04
CTGCGGGGGGGAACATCTGGGGGAGTCCGCCCCACCACCAGATTCTTCGCTACGCTCAGAATGACGGTGGAGGGTGAGTCAGGGTCGGAGTGACCCGCCTATGGGGGGTGGCGGTTTTCAAATTCACCACGCTAGAGAACCTGTCTGTTCAGAGTTCCAGCCCCAGACCTAATGCGATCAGCAGGCCCGTGACAAGGTGGAGAAGTATCGTTCCCACCATGGCGTTCTTTATATCCCGGGAGTGAAGATTCAGGAATAGCTGCCGAGTAAAGTAGACGGCCAGTGGAATCGAAGCCAGACCGATGAGCGCCAGCGCGGGCAGCGTCTCCGAAATCACGAGTCCGACTATCGAGGCGTAGCCCGCCACCCAGAGGAAGATGTAGACCCACCTGGACCTGAGGAGCCCAAGCCGTACAACCAGTGTGTGTTTACCGCCCGCTTTGTCCCCGGGCGCATCCGGAAACTGGTTGACCCAGACGATCAGTCCGGTCAAAATGCCGGACGGCAGGCCGGCCAGCAGGGCCTCGGCCTCGAAGGCTCCCGCCTGGACAAGGGCCGCGCCGACCACAATCAGTGGTCCGAATGCCACGACGATCCCCAACTCTCCGAGACCGCGGGCGGCCAGGCGAAGAGGCGGCGCCGTGTAAAAAATCCAATGGCAGCACCGGCCACGGCTATTCCGGCGGCCTGGGGCCAGATCTCCTCCGACGTCGCCAGGTACGCACCGACCCCTGCGGCGAGAGCGAACAGCAGCAAGGACGTGGTGAGCACTCCCCGAGGAGAGATGACCCCGAGTTGGATCATCCGGCTTCCGCCACTAAAGGGGATAACGTAGTCCGGATTTGCAGCATCCACGCCCGACCGCCAGTCAAAATAGTCGTTGGCTGTGTTGGCCCCCAGGTGGGCCAGACAAGCACCGAGGAGTGTGATAAACAGCAACCCGACACTGAGGTCTACCGCCGGCGCCAGCCAGGGCGCGAGGAACGCGCCGATGAGGACGGATACTATGGTTACGGTGAGGAAAGGGGCCCTGGTGATGTACAGCCACTGCAACACCTGAGTCATCAGGGAGATTTTCGGCATTACCTCGGCGGCTGAGCGGTCAGGGAGTGGCGTGGTGAGTCCGATGTATCCGGTGTGGACGCCTTCCTTGATGATGGGGGTGATCCTAATGCTGGCCGCCATCTCGCTGTCGTCTTTCCGAATGAAGACAGTATCGGTCTCGTAATGACCCTCGGCCACGCTCGTTTTGAGCCAGTTGGGCACGTGGTCCAGCACCACCATTCCGGGCGAGAAGATGCTGACGCGCTCCTTGCCCACCAATTCGTCGGGTTTGTACTGGAATACCTCCTCCGCGCCCTCATTCATATAGGTTATCCTACCCTCAAGGTCGCAGTGGACGGTGGAAGTCACCGAGCGTTCCATATCAAACCTCCTGGGACCGAAATTGGGGTCCAGCGCTGATAGTGGCGTGCCGCTGGGAGAGTCCGGGACTGAACGTCGAGCGCGGATACGGCATCTCCCAGCGCTAGCACGTCCGCCGGGTCTCACCCAACATAGAAAGGTAGACCATGTCCGAGATGTTGACAAGCAGATCGCAGGCCAGAGGCTGTTATAATCCCGGCGCATCGCGGTCAATGGCCTGCTCCCGACGCGCCGATTCCCGTTGTAGAACGGTAGTAAACATGATACCCTTCGCCCGCGGGGAGGTGGGTGTATATAGTACCTCACGAGTCCCTTTAAAGCCCGGCCGAAAGCCATGCCAATGAGAGTAACCATCGAAGCCCTCGGCGCGTTACGTAGATACCTGCCGGAAGACAACAACTCGACCACCGTCGAGCTTTCCGAAGGAGGCACGGTGGCTGACGCTCTCGCATCCATAGGCGCCCCGCTTGAGACACAGTACAACGCCGCAATCAAGGGCCAGTTGGTGTACACCGGCACAGTACTAAAAGATGGGGACTGCCTTCTGCTGTTTACTCCCATTGAAGGCGGCCGGGGCTTCCGATAATTCAGCATCAGGCAATAAGCATCAGGAGGATCACAATGACACGTGGCGTCGCAGGCAAGATACTCAGGGTCGATTTGTCGTCCGGGAAAATCAGCGTTGACGAACCCGATGAGAACTTCTACCGCACCTATTTAGGCGGAGCAGGATTTGTCTCTTATTTTCTGCTCAAGGAGGTCCCACCTGGAATCGACGCGCTCTCACCGGAGAATAAGCTGATCTTCGCCCTGGGCCCCATGACCGGCATAGCCATGGCCGGAGCCACTCGCAACTGCATCGGAGCGAAGTCGCCGTTGACCGACGGGTATTCCAAGACCGAGGTAGGCGGCTTCTGGCCAATGGCGTTGAAGAAAGCGGGCTACGACGCCCTGATCGTGGAGGGCAAGGCCGACAAGCCTGTATACCTGCTGATCACCGACGAGAAGGTGGAGATTAAGGACGCCGGGCACCTGTGGGGCAAGACCTGCATGGAGACCCATGACACAATTGAAGCCGAAACGGGCATCAAGAGAATCCGCACCGCCGCTATCGGCCCCGGGGGCGAGAACCTGGTCAGGTTCGCCTGCATCATGAACGACCTCAAAGATGCGGCGGGCCGCGGTGGCCTTGGCGCCGTTATGGGGTCCAAGAACTTGAAGGCCGTTGCCGCCCACGGAACGAAAAACCCTGATGTGGCGGACCCCGACAAGATCAGAGAACTTACTCTGTTCATGAACAAGAACTACTACGACATTCCCATATTCAACAAGGTGCTCCACGATGTTGGAACAGGCGAGCACGCGATGATGCTGAGCGGCAACGAGATCGGCAACATGCCGACCCACAACTTCGGAGTCAACTACCTTGAGGGCACCGCCAAGATCACCGCCACTAAGACAATGGAGGACCACGGCGAGGGAATGGAGGCGTGCGCCGCCTGCGCCGTCCGCTGCAAAAAGACCGTGGCCCTCGAGTCGCCCTGGAACGTGGACAAGCGCAACGGAGGTCCGGAATACGAGTCTCTGGCCGCTCTCGGGGCCACATGCGGTGTGGACGATCTGCCTGCGATCATCAAGGCCAACGAACTGGCCAATCTCTACTCCCTGGACACGATTTCCCTGGGCGTGGCCATCGCATTTGGTATGGAGTGCTTCGAGAACGAGATATGGAACACCGACGACACGGGCGGCGTGGAGCTCAAGTTCGGCAACGCCGAAGCCATGCTAAAAATGGTCGAGATGATTACCCGGCGAGAGGGCGTCGGCGACATCCTTGCCGAGGGAGTTAAGAAGGCCTCCGAGAAGATCGGCCAGGGGTCCGAGGAGTGGGCCGTTCACGTCAAGGGCGTGGAGCTGCCGATGCACGACCCTCGGGTTAAGAAGGGCCTGGGAATCATCTACTCTGTCGAGGCCCACGGCGCCGACCACTGCGCCGGCATGCACGACACCGCATCCACCCAGGAAAACGCCGGTGTCGAGCATCTGCGCGGCATGGGCGCAATACTACCCCTGGCAGCCGACGACCTGAGCGCCTCCAAGGTGGCCAGCCAGAGGGCCAGCCACCTCTGGAGCATTTTCCGCGACTCGATGGTCTGCTGCCAGTTCGTGCCCTGGACTATCGACCAGCAGGCGGAGATCATTCGGGCCATCACAGGCTGGTCATACACGGTCCATGAAGCCCTACAGCTGGGAGAAAGAGTCGCGACACTGGGTCGTATATACAACATCCGCGAAGGCATCACCTCAGCCCAGGACACGCTACCCAAGCGCCTGTTCGGACCGACCAAAGCCGGCGGCCTTAAGAACGGCGGCATCGACCGCGAGCAGATGCAGAACGCAATTCGGATGTTCTACGGGATGATGGGCTGGGACGAGGAGACAGGGGTGCCCACCCGGACGAAACTGGGTGAGCTGGGCATCGGCTGGGCCGAGGAGGCGTTGGAGACGGCCACAGTGGCCTAGCTGTAAGGGCGGGTCGTAGTGGGTCGGGGGCGCACCGTCGTAGTGCGCGGTGTCGCCCTATTGATCAGATAAGTACACGTACACAAGATTCGTAGTCGGCCCGCTCACCCTGAGCCTGTCGAAGGGCGGGCCGCTCGTCCTTCCGCGGAAGGACTCGTGGTTCGACAAAGCCTGTCCTGAGTTTACCGAAGGGCTCACCATGAGCGGCTTTTTACTCCGCGCTTTTTCGCAATAAAGTAATAGGGCTGTTGATGGTTCAGTCGTCTTAATCCCGGGTCTCGGAAGCTATCCGAGAGGGCCCATTAGCCAGTTAACACTATAGGAGCCCGCCAGGGCCACGCTGGTCACCTTCAGTACCTTGCCAGGCGTGACGAAGACCAGAAACCGCCAGAGGGGATAGCGCATCGTACCCGCCCAAACGCCCGCTACATCGAATGGTATCGGCATCAGGGCGAAGGTGAAGAGCGCCCCCCCGGTCCATCGCATGGTCAGGGCCTTGAACCTCTCGTACCGGCGTCCGCCTTCGACGATATGGCGTCCCCTGGCTCCCAACATGTAGCCGGTCAACTCTCCCAGCGTGGTGGCCACGCCGCCTATGAGTCCCAGCGACAATGGGTCCAGCGCTACGCCCATGGCGAAGGCGTAGGCAGGCCCAGGAGTGGGTACCAGGATCACCGCGCTGTTTGCCAGTTCGGCCAGGAATACACCCAGGTAACCCCAGCTTCCCCATGTCACCACCGTCTCCCAGTACTGCACTAGAAGGTAAAACACGAGCAGGGGGAGTAAAACGGTCGCAAGAGCCGGGAGCAGTGCGGAGTTCCAGATCCGTGCGTTGCTACTGGCCACTGCATCCCGGACCGCCAATGGCGGGCTTACCTGGAATGTGCCTGTTGTGGTCGCCTGGAGCATTCTGGTCTCCTGAAGAATTCCCTGTAACCGCTCTCAATCAAAACTCTAACCGTCAGGCCTCCCGTGGTCATCGGCAGAACGGACGATATTCGCAGATGCGACAGTATGAGAAGCAAATCGTTCGTTCAGGCGACAGGACCGTCCATCTAATGGCTGACTCTTATATGACGAAATACCGGGTAAATTTGTTCCAGGCCTCTACGTCGCTGTTCCGATACACCCCGTGAGTGATCTCTGATCATGTAGATGCGAGCGGCAGGAGGGCCGAGAGTCCGTGGGACCTCGGTGTCAGCGCGCATATCCGCGGGCGCCTGATCCAGTTGGGAGCCGTTTTGACGGCGCATGTAGACGGGACGGGTTTTGGCGAGGTGGAGGTGTTACGTCGCCAATCTGGATTGGCGGCCACTCGTAAGCTGTGCCCTCGATTTTCCTATCATCAACAGGAGCCATGGCTGGCTTCCAGCGGCTGAATGTGAATTGTCCTGTCTACGGGCTTACATTTATTTGTGAAATATAGGATAATAGGGGAGATGAGTGTATTCACCCGTCTAATCACAGGAAGCGGGAAGCGCGGCCCCAGGGCCGTTTTTTTTTGCGGAAGTGCATAGCGAATGAGTGTTGAGATGGAGCGAAAGAAACGACTGCAGGCTCCATGCCATCGAGACTGCCCCGGGGGCATCGACGTGCCCAGGTACATGGGTCTGGTCGCAGAGGGACGGTTCTCCGAGGCAGCCGCCGTCGTCAGGGAGCGGATTCCGTTTCCCTCTGTCTGCGGGCTGGTCTGCTACCGGCCGTGCGAGTCCGGATGTAGACGGATCACCATGGATGCCGCCGTCGCCGTCAACGCCGTAAAACGCGCCGCCGTGGAACACGGCAGCGACGAGGCATGGAGAAGGGACTGGGATAAAACCATCGCCCCGGATACGGGAAAACGGGTCGCGATTATCGGTGCGGGCCCGGCAGGCCTTACAGCGGCATACTACCTCGGGAAGAGGTGCGGGCACGATATCACCGTTTTCGACCTGCTGGACGAACCTGGCGGCCAGCTTGTGAAAGGGATTCCTGAGTACCGGCTTCCGCGGGAAGTGCTTGACAAAGAGATCGGCGTCATCACCGAAAAGCGGGTTGAGATCCGCTGCAGCACCCGAATCGAGAACCCGGTTACGCTCCTCGATGACGGATACGATGCCGTCTTTCTGGCCACGGGAGCGGGCGACCCGCGGCCGATAGGACTTCCGGGAGAAGACCTCCCCGCCGTGCAGGACTGCGTTGAGTTTCTGACCAGAGCCCTCATGGGCAAAGCGCCCGAAATCGGGCGTCGTGTCGTAGTCGTCGGCGGCGGAAGTGTGGCTCTCGACGGTGCGCGTACCGCCCGCCGGATGGACAGGAGGGATGTGACGATAGTTTACCGGCGCGGCCGTAACGAGATGCCTGCCCACGACTTCGAACTGGTGGAGGCCGAGATAGAGGGGATTAAACTGTTGTTCCTGGCCAACCCGGTCGCCTTCGCGGAGACTCCTGGTGGACTAGAGATAACCCTGGACCGCATGGTCTTGGGCGAACCGGATGATTCAGGACGAAGACGACCACAGGCCTCGGGAGAGCAGTTTACCCTCGAGGTAGACACTGTGCTGAACGCGATCGGACAGGTCGCGACCGTACCCGCCAAATGGGGCCTGAAGCTGGACGACGGCGGCTGGCTGATCGTGGACAAGGAATCGATGGCTACGAGTCAGGACGGGGTCTACGCGGGAGGCGATGTCTTTACCGGACCGCTTAACGTGATCGAGGCCATCGCCAGCGGCCGGCGAGCGGCGGAATCCATCGATAAGTACCTCGGTGGCACGGGAGATATCTCCGAACAGTTCCTCCTCGACGCGGACGCGGGAATGGAGATGCCCGCGGAAATAATGCCGCAGGGTGCGGAACGGACACCGATGCAAGAGATCGAGCCGGAGGACCGCTTGGACGGGTTCCGGCAGGTCGAGTTGGGGCTGACCACGGTAGAGGCGATCCGAGAGGCACAGAGATGTCTGCGGTGCGATCTGTGGAAGATCGCCGGAGTACCATCGGTCTGGCCTAAGGGTAAGAAGGCCGAGAAACGTAGTCCGGCGCCTACGGGGTAATCGCCCAGGCGACCGACGGCCGCGCGTCTGAGGCGCTCTGTCCTCCAGGCGTCCCTCGACTGCCAGGTGACCCGCTCAACGTTCGGGATCTAGTCTGAGCGTAACGACAGCTTTTCCAGTACCTCGGGATTGACCAGATTCCGGGGCATCCGTCCGGTCAACACCCTGGCCACCTCCTGCCCGCACCGGAGGGGAAGGCTGGCCACCGCCGGATCGGAATAATAGGCCACGTGCGACGTTAGGATAACGTTGTCCAAACGCAGCAGCGGGTTCTCGCGGTCCGGCGGTTCGGTCTCCATCACGTCCAGCGCAGCACCGGCGATCCAGTCCTCTTGAAGCGCCTTGAGCAGTGCAATCTCATTCATCACGGGACCCCGCGCTGTGTTTACGAGGTAAGCGGTGGATTTCATCCGCCGAAAGGCCTCCTCGTCGAACATGTGTCTGGTCTCGTCGGTGTGGGGGCAGTGGACCGACACGTAGTCCGAGCGGTCTAAAAGTTCTTCGAAAGAGACACGGGCCGCCCCATACTCCTGGAATACCGAGTCGGGTATATAGGGGTCGCAAGCCAGGAGATCGAATTCCAGAGCGGCTGCGCGTTTCGCGAGAGCGCGACCGATGCGTCCCAACCCCACGATGCCCAGTGTCTCACCGTGCAAACTGCCCACAGGCGTTGGGAAGGCGGTGGCCCAATCACCGGACCGGATGGCCGAGTCCTTAGTCAGGACCTGGCGGTTGCACGCCAGAAGGAGCGCCAGGGCGTGGTTGGCCACCTCCCTGGACCAGAGGTCGGGCACGTTCACGACGGCTATCCCCAGGTCGGTAGCGGCCTCGATGTCGATGTTGTCAACGCCCACCCCGGTCCGGAGGACGACACGGCAGTTCTCCAGCGCCTCCAATACCGGACGTGTGATGGGGGCGCTCACAACGATGAGCCCGTCGGCTCCTCGGGTGCTTTCGATAAGTTCGTCCTCGGCGGTCAGAAAGGGCAGCATTTCCATTCGGGCGTTGACCGCTGCGAGTTCGTCGCGGGCGTCCTTGGGGTCTCTGACGGCGTGGGTACCGATGAAGTACACGGTGAATTCCTGGTCAGACATAGGTCCTCCATCCAAAGGGTTGCACCGCGTAGTATAGCACCCGCGCCGGTGCGGTGTTCGGGCCGACCGGAGCGATCGACGCGCCGTGGAAGAATCGCTGAAATACCCGCCCAGAGGGCTGTGTCCGAGAAGGCCGACGCAGGTTACTCGGGCGGCCCCTCGAGAGGCCGTACAATCATCCTGTTCTCCTGGACATCGACATCCAGGATAACACCGTCGATGGCAGGCAGGAGCAGGTCTTTCTGGCCGCCGGAGCCTATCACGTAGACATCGTGGCCGCCTCCCGTAGAGAGTATCTCCGTGACTTTTCCTAGATACTCACCCCGCTCATTCCAGACTCCCATGCCGAGGACCTGGAAGTGGTAGTAGGAGCCGCCGGGGAGGGGTTTGACCTGGTCCAGGGGGATAGTTAGCTCTCGGCCGCGCAGCCGCTCGGCCTGCGTGCGGTCTTCGACAATATCGAACTTGACCAGGACTCCACCCTTTGCGGGGCGGGAGCGTTGAACGCGGACGGGTCGGCCATCCAGGTAGAGGAGGTTGCCAGAGGAGAACCGGTCCGGTGCGTCCGAGAGGATCTGCACTTTCAGGTCACCGCGCAGACCCCAGGCACCACCGACTATTCCCACAACGACGTGATCCTGTTCGTGATCTTCGGGAACTGGATGGTTGCCTGTACCGGTATTATCCACGGAAGGAAAGTGAGACTGAACCGCAGAGGTCGCGATGCGGTCCAGCGTTATACTATCTCGAGGTTGGCCCTGGTACCCTGTTTGACCGCAGCCACTCTGAGTAAAACACGAATCGACTGGGCCACCCGACCCTGTCGACCGATTACCTTACCTTTGTCGTCGGGCGCAACCTCCAGTTTGAGGATGATGCGCCCATCTTCGTCGTCTTCCTGTGTGACCCTCACTTCATCGGGATAAGATGCGATCGACTTCGCGATGTACTCGACGAGGTCCTTCATCAGCCTTCATCTTTCTCCCGGGCTGCGAGAGTTTTCAACAAACCTTCTACCGCCTCGGAGGGCTTGGCTCCCTGACTGATCCATTTAAGGGCCTTCTCTTCATCAATCGATACGGTGGGCGGATCTGTGCGGGGGTTGTAGTGCCCTAAGATTTCCACAAAGGCTCCATCTCGTGCGGCGCGAGAGTCTGCTACGATAACCCTGTAGCTGGGCTGGTGTCTGGCTCCCACGCGTCTCAGTCGAATTCTTAGCATTTAATAAAGACCCTCGAAAGATATTCCAATCAATTACCAGAAAATTCTAAAGCGCCTCTCCGCCTCTTGTCAATGAGGTGCCTTTCGGGCTGCCGGTCAACGAGCCGCGAGAGGGGCCGGCCCGAGCCTACTTGTCGTCCCTGGTCTTGTTTAGCTGCCGTGTGATCCGTGATATTCGCCTGGACGCGTTGTTGGCGTGGAGCGCACCTTTTTGGGCGGCCTTGTCCAACGCGATTGTAGCATCTCGCACCGCCTGCTCCGCGGCCTCCATATCGTTGGCCTCGATCAGCCTCCTGGCTTTCGATACGGTCGATTTGGCTTTGCTGCGAAGCGGGGCGTTCATCTCGCGCTTTCTCTCCCCGACTCTCGCTGATTTCTGGCTTGGCACCTTTTTTAGACCTCCTAGTAGCTGCGACCCAATCGGCTTACCCGCCGGGCATCAGGGCTCGGCCCTTGTAACGCCGATGATCCCGTCCACACCCTCGAGCTTCGAAAAGAGTCTGGAAAGCTGGTCGATTCCGTTGATATACACCGTGAGGGTGATGATGCTGACTTCATCAAACTCCTCGGTAACACAGGAAGTTATATTAACACGTTCCTTGGAAACAAGGGAGGTGACGTCGCTGAGGAGGCCCACGCGGTCCCAGGCCTCGGCTTTGATTCTGATCGGATAGAGGGTCTGGGTTTCTCCCCAGTTCACCTGTACCAGGTGCTCGGTCTCGGTCTCCGAAAGGACATTTTTACAGGACTTCCGGTGTACCGTCACTCCTCTGTTGCGGGTTACGAACCCGACGATTTCGTCCCCGGGGATCGGGTTGCAGCAGTGAGCGATGCTGGTGAGCAGATCGCCCACGCCCAGGACGCTGATCCCAGAGGCCGGCCCGGAGGTGGGCAGCGCCGTCAGCACTTCCTGTTCCGGTATAACCTCATGCGAGGACAGCCTGTCCACGACCTGGGTAATCGTGAACTCGCCATTTCCCAGGGCAGCAAAGAATTCATCTGTGGAATCGCAGCCCATCAGGTTCGCCACCACAAGTTCTTCGACGGTCCGGTTCAACCGGCGGACCTGCTTCTGGAAGAGGTCCTGTCCCCGCAGAATGTTGGTCTTTCGCTCCTGGCGGTTGAACCACTGCCGAATTCGAACCCTGGCGGAGTTGGTCCTGATAAAGCCGAGGTCGGGGTTAAGCCACTCGGGGTTGGGTCCTGCGACGGTCATGCTTGTCAATACCTGTACGGTGTCCCCGTTCTGGAGGTGAGAGTACAACGGGACCAGCTTGCCGTTCACCTTGGCTCCGATGGTGCGGTGGCCGATATCGGTGTGCACGCGGTAGGCAAAATCCAGTACCGTGGACCCCGCCGGGAGCTCCTTGACCTCGCCCTTCGGCGTGTATGTGAACACCTGGCTGTTGAAGATGTCCTTTTTAAAGGACTCCACGAAATCTTCGGCGCCGCTGACCTCTCTCTGCCACTCCACGAGCTGGCTGAGCCAGGTCATTTTGTCCTCGAAGCGTCCATCTCTCGCCGGGTCCGCCTTGTAGAGCCAGTGGGCGGCGACGCCGTACTCGGCCGCCCGGTGCATTTCGTAGGTGCGTATCTGCACCTCGACTGGGGATGCGCCTTCGCAGAGCACGGTCGTATGCAAGGACTGGTACAGGTTGTCCTTGGGGTTGGCGATGTAGTCGTCGAACTGTCCCGGGAGCGGGTTCCACTTGGCGTGGACGACGCCTAGGGCGGCGTAGCAGTCCTGGACCTCGTTTACCAGGACTCTCAGCGCGAAGAAATCATATATCTCGCCCACTTCTTTATTCTGGGCCGAATAGCTCAGAATCTTTTTATAGATGCTGAAGACGTTCTTGGGTCTCCCGGTAATCCTGGCCTTGATCCCGGCCGAGTCCATCTCCGCCTGGAGGTCACTCCTGACACGTTCGATGTACTCTTCACGTTCGGGCCTCTTGGCCCTCAGGAGCCGGGACGTCTGCGAATAGGCATCGGGGTCGATGTGCCGGAACGCCAGGTCCTCCAGCCTCCATTTCATCTCCCAGATACCGAGCCGGTGGGCCAGTGGGGCATAGATATCAAGTGTCTCTCGCGCTATGGCAACACGGCGGTCCGCGGGTTGGGCCTTTAGTGTCCGCATGTTGTGCAGCCTGTCGGCCAGCTTGATGAGGACGACGCGGACGTCCTCGGCCATGGATATCAGCATCTTCCTCAGGCTCTCGGCCCTGGCCAGTTCGTACTCGGAGGTCAGACGGTGGCCGGAGTTCTGTCCGTTAACCGCCAGCTCCGACTGCGTCAGCTTAGTGACACCGTCCACAAGTCTGGCCACCTCGTTGCCAAACTTGCCATCCAGCTCCTCAAAGCTGACGTCGCAGTCCTCCATCACATCGTGAAGCAGTGCGGCGGCCAACGCGTTGGAGTCTAGGCGGAGATCGGCCAGGAACAAGGCCGTCTGTAGCGGGTGCTCGATATAGGGCTCGCCGGACAAGCGGACCTGGCCGTTGTGGGCCTTCTCCGCGAAGTGGAAGGCCTCGGCGATGATGTCCAGCCTGTCGTCGGGCAGGTATTTTCGGACTTTTGCCAGCAGTGATTCCAATGGGACTCAATCCATGAGACGACTATCCAGGCTCTGTCGGATGGTCGATTGGTTCGGGACGGATGCCGACACATGAGGCTCCGGTCATGCGAAGTCCCAACGATTCAGTATAATCAACAGCGACGCGATGCGCAATTTTAACATTTACACCGCTGGAATCCTTGCGGTATCCTTAATGACCGATGGGGAACCGTGCAGCCAGAGAAATCTCCCAGTCCCATGCGGTCATGGCGGTCCGCGGAAACCCATCGACAGCGGTTAGCTTCGAGCAGGTAAAAGGAGTCGTGTTTTGTCGTTTCAAGCGCCGCGAGGTACTGCCGACATCATCCCACCGGAGCAAACGCATTGGGACCTGATCCGCGGTAAAGCGCGCGAGACGGCCACAAGCTTCGGGTACCAGCGAATAGATACCCCTGCCTTCGAAGACCACGACCTGTTCGTTCGAGGCATTGGAGAGGTCACCGATATCGTCGAGAAGGAGACCTACACCTTCGAGGACAGGGGCGGAGACCTGTTGACGCTACGCCCGGAGGGGACCGCACCGGTGTGCCGGGCATACCTGGAGCATGGCATGCACAACCTGCCGCAGCCGGTGCGCCTGTACTACCTGTGTCCGGTGTTTCGCTACGAGCGGCCCCAAGCGGGCAGGTACCGGCAGCACCACCAGTTCGGGATAGAGGTGTTCGGCGACGGCGACGCAACTATCGACGCCGAGGTCATCGAGGTGGGCTGGAGTTTCCTGGAATCCCTCGGACTCAAAGAGCTTTCCTTGAGCGTCAACAGTATCGGCGATCCAGAGTGCAGGCCGGCGTTCATCCGGACGCTGGAACAGCATTACCAAAAACACGTCGATAAGCTGTGCTCGGATTGCAAGCGGAGGTTAGAGCACAATCCATTGCGGTTGCTGGACTGTAAGCAGGACCAGTGCCAGCCGGTTATCGAGGATGCGCCCCACAGCACCGACTACCTTTGCGCTCCGTGCGAGCTGCACTGGAACAGCC
>PVBE012387213.1_pt1 | contig 12892 bp, 8 predicted proteins | sample 1631181 | NCBI WGS metagenome assembly PVBE01 (sample SAMN08397723, study PRJNA350692) | Marine metagenome, whole genome shotgun sequencing project. | isolation source: water | place: Pacific Ocean | collected 2012-04
AGGCCATGGATCCTCCTCTGAGTACGTGCCTGTGCCACTTGCCGTCAACTTGAGCTGCCACCAGCCCGGATTCTCTCAGCTTGCTCATTTGGTGGTGGATGCCCGTATTGGAGAGGCCGGTCTGATCGCCTAGTTGCTTGGAGTCCCAGCCCCTGAGCGGCTCTGGCAGGAAAGCCTCCCTCATTATCCGGTGGAGAGCTCCTGTCTCGTCGCCCCCGGACCTCCTGACCAGCCCCATAGAGTCTAGCAGCCAGTCCAGCAGAACCCCCGCGTCCCTGCTGCCCGTGGGCATGGGTCGCTCGGTTAGCCTGAGGGAGAACACAGCATCAGCGCGGATTCCGAGGCTCAAGAGCCTTGGCTAGGCTCGGAGCACCAATCACGCGTATTCCTGGCGTATCTCCAACCACGGGTAGTCGACCTTCGACATCCCGAGTCCATCCAGGTGCGGGGCAAGCGAGAGCGAGCCCTGGTTGACTATCCCCCTGTTGCGGAGGATGCCTATCGCGCTGTTGACGGTGGTCCTGGACTTGCCCATGTCCCTGGCGAGCTGGGCCTGGGATGGTGGGTTGGGTGAGTTGGAGAGCATGCTCACGATCTTCCTCTGGACGCCCGAGAGGCCCACGGGGAGCATGGCTGCCGCGGTCGCCTGGTCGGTGACGCCGGTCCCCTCGAGGATCTCGACCTGAGCGGGCGCGCCCGCGTAGTAGCAGGTCCTGCCGTTAACCGGGACGATCGTCACAGAGCGTTCGTTCACGAGGACTCTGAGGTGGTGGCGAAGCGTTCCGTTAGCCGCGTCCAACTGCCTCTGGAGCTCTCTGAAGTGGATTCCGGGCGATCTCTCTAGAGTGCGCAGGATCCTCCCCCTAAGGGGGTGCTCCCACGAGTTCTCGTGGGGCGCTGAGAGCGTCCCGGGTGCGAATGGAGCGAATGGGAGGAGGGCTGCGATACCGGTCGCGCCTGCTACCATCGCAGTCAGCGAGTCGGCCACCCAAGGGTACGACTCACGGAGTTGACGCACTATTGGCATGAGTCGAATCTCGGAAATGCAGGCTTTAACCTTGCAGGGTCTGTTGAGTCGTGGATGCTCGCCTCACATGCTGTGCCTGATAACGCGACCCTGGTGGATCTTCATGTAAGCGACCAGCGGCCCCAGGAGCCTGCCCGCGTCCCTGCCGTGCTCGGTGAGCTGGTAGGTCACCTTGACCGGAGAGGTCGTCTCCACGACCCTGTCCACGAGTCCCGTCTCGACGCACTTGGTGAGCTTGTCGGAGAGGGTCCTGGAGGAGATTCCCCGGAGGAGCTTCCTCAACTCGTTGAACCTCCTGTCGCCTGCGATGTATAGGGTGGCCAGTATCTCCACGGTCCACCTCGAGGAGAAGATGGAGAAGGCGTCCACTGCTGCGTCCACTTCCCAGTCGATGTCGACCTCGTCCTCGTAGTAGGACTCGAATATGGAACGTATTGCCTTGCCATCCTCCTTGACGGCTGTGATGGCCTCATTCACTTTCTTGTAGTCCTCGTCCGATACAGACATTGGTTGCTTGGGCATGTTATCAGGTATGCACAATGGCATTAGGTGTATAAAATGCACCATAGTGTGTTCAGCAATACTTCAGGGTTAATATGTGTCAGCCCACCACATCAGTGTGAAAACCACACTAGGTTGAAAGAGGAAACTAATAATGGACAGATGGCTAGAAGAATGGATGAATGAAGTGATGACTGCTTGGAACGAGGATGGAACGGAGAACCGTGACACTGCTACAGAGGGGGAACTCTGAATGACCCTCGTAGACAAGATCGTGAGGGCTATGGCGGATTGCCGCTGGGAGCTTCCCCGAAGGTGATCCGATGGTCTTCTCAGGTCTGAATTCGATCTCAAGTTGCCCCTCATGCGGAGCGCCGTGCCTGGTGTACCGGGAGTATCTCGCACCCGACTTGAACAGCTCGGCGTGCCTGAAGTGCGGGACTGTCGCACTTACCGTGAACAACTAGGATCCGACGTACTCCGGTCGGCGACCCTCGACCAGGGCGGACAGCCCCTCGCGGGCGTCCTTGGTCGCGAAGATCTCCTCGAGCGCATCAAGCTCGAGCTGCAGGCCTGCATCGAGGTCCGTCACCAGGGCCTTGTCAAGGAGTTCGCTGGCGATCCTGACCGAGACCGGTGCGGCTCTGGACAGGGACTTCAACTGCCTCGCGACGTTGCGGTCCTCGGGGTCGAATCCCTCCGGGACCTGGCCCGAGAGCAGCGAGGTCATGTTCGAGTCCGAGAAGAACGCCTTGGACATCGCCGCCACTGGGTGGCTGGGGTCGGATGGCGAGCCGGGGTACTTCTCCTCGGGCTTTCCGATGGACGAGATCTCCCTTACGGTGCTCGTGACCCCGGACGCATCCACTAGGTGGGTGATGAGTCCGAGAGCCCTTGCCGCGCCGGCATCCATGAAGTTGCCAGCTAGGACGGCGAACCTGGCCGCCTCAATGCCGCAGACCCTAGTAGCCCTCTGGGTCCCGCCGAGTCCCGGGTAGATCCCGATCGAGGTCTCGGGGAACCTGAGCATAGTCTTCTCGGTGCCCACCCTGTAGTCGCAAGAGAGGGCTAGCTCCAGGCCGCCTCCGAGAGCGAGCCCGGTGGTGAGTGCGATGGTGGTGTGGGGGGAGCCCTCTATCAGACCGAGCACCCTGTGCCCGTCCTTGGTGAAGTCCTCGATCTCGGAGAACGCGTCCTCCTCGATCTTGTCGACGAAGAACTTGACGTCGGCGCCCGCGACGAACGCCTTTCCAGCCCCCTCGAGGACGATCGTGCTCACGTCGGAGCGGGAGTTGAGGCCCTCGATGGCGTCACCCAGCTGGCCGACGACAGTGACGTTGAGCGCGTTCATGGCCTCGGGCCTGTTGATCAGCACGGTTGCTATTCCGTCTTCGTCGACGTCCACGTCGACGTAGCTGAACTCGAACGGCTCGGTCCTTCCGGAGAACCACTCTGGGATTTCTAGGCCTGATATCTCGGCGTACTCCATGGCCATCCTCGACGCCTCTGTGACGCCGATCCTGTTTGCGAGCTCGAAGGGCCCGCTTGTCCACCTGAGGCCGACCTTGGCCCCCCTGTCCACGTCCTCCATGCTGCATATCCCCTCCTCGACTATCTGGGAGCACACTGCGAAGGCCTGGCCCATCAGCCTCTCCTTGATCTGCTTGGCTGCCTCGTCGTCGCAGTCGCCGTCCCCCTCGATGCCCCACATCTCGCCCTCGTCCACGAGGGCGCGCATGTTGTCCGCACCGGCGAACCTTGGCACTTCCAGTTGCTCCGACAGGTAGTCGCTGCTGTGGAGGGCGATGGTCGGCCCTGTCAGGTTCATGAGGCCGAATGGCCCCAGCCCGATTCTGAATTCTCGACAAGCCACGGCGTCGATCTGGGCGGCCGTAGCGACCCCTTCCTCGAGGAGCCTGCACGCCTCGTTAATCCATGGGACGAAGAAGCGGTTGACCACGAAGCCCGGCCTGTCCTTGCAGACGATGATGACCTTGCCCATCGTCTTGCAGTACTGCTCGACTGCGTCCATGGTCTCCTGCGAGGTGGTCTCGGCCGGGATTATCTCCACGAGCCTGTTCTTGGCAGGGTGGTAGAACCAGTGCATCCCCACGAATCGGTCCTTCCTGCCGACCTGATGTGCCAGCTCGTTGACCGAGAGCGAGGAGGTGTTGGTTGCGAGTATCGTGTGCTCCCCGCAGGTGCTGTCGAGGCTGGAGAATATCTCCCTCTTGAGCTCGAAGTCCTCGAACACCGCCTCGATCACGAGGTCGGTGTCGGGGGAGACGTTCTCGTTGCCCACGACTCCCGTGATGCTGCTCTTGATCCGCTCGGCCTGCTCGGGGCGGAAGATCCTCCTCTCCAGTGCCTCCTGCAGGAACTTGTCTATCGTTGCATGGCCCTTGTCGACCCACTGCTGCTCTCTGTCCACCATCTGGACTGAGAATCCCTCCGTAGCGCTCTTCTGTGCTATGCCGGAGCCCATGTTGCCTGCTCCGATTATCGCGACCGATTGTACCATGGTCCGTCGGGTGAAATGTCAGACATAACTCCAACGGAGGTGCGCTCAAGCATTAGCAGAGCAGATCCCAGATCCTTCGTGCGTGCGCATCGGGGGTCAGATCTAGGTCGGAGATCCTCGCCCTCCCGCTGGCTGCCCACCTCTCGCGGATGCTCGGGTCGGACGCCTGTTCCAGCGCGGAGTGCCACGATGATGCGTCATCCCTGTCAAGCAGCCTCCCGTTCTCCCCATCGACGATGGTGTCCCTGAAGCCTCCCTCGTCAACGAAGAGAGGAGGTGTACCAACTGCGAACGCCTCGATCGGCGTCAGGCCGAACGACTCCTTGTGGGCCATGCTGACGATCGCCCTCGCCCCCCTCATCAGGCTGACGAGGTCGGGTGACGGGAGCCTTGGGGCTACCCAGAGTCCGACCCCGCAGGAGTCGGCGTGCCTACTCAGCATATCCAGGGAGTCCTCGTCACCGCCCCCTACGTGGGCTAGGGAGATGCCGGTACCGGCGAGCATGGAGATAGTCTCCCAGGTCCCCTTCGCGTAAGAGGCACGACCGACCGATACGACGTAGTCGCCCCCCTCCGGGTACGGGTTATCGGGGTCGTCAGAGGGGTCCTCGGGAAACTCACCAGTGTCCACGCAGGGCCACAGAACGCCGGCTTCGACCCCATACACCTCATTGGCCCTCTGGGCGGAGAATCTCGAGTTCCCGCTGATGATCGCACCCTGCCTAGACACGAGCGACTCCATCAGCGACTGGTCCCTGCCCCTGGCCCTCGAGAGTGCGGCCTTGGTCAGTGCCAGGTTCCTCCTGGGAGAGCCATCCACCCTGCGATGCAGTGTCTCCTCGTACAGCCCCCTGTGAGGCTCTAGGAGGTGAAGGTGGACCCTGAGTCCATGGGGGACGTGATCCAGGATAGGCAGGCTGCCGTCCCCGCTAACCAAGTGGAGGGCCATCGAGGATTCCATCGCTTCGGACAGGCCTGTGCAGGATGCCCATGCCTTCGAGGCGGTCCCCCTCCCCGAGTCAAGGACGACCGAGAGTGGGTCGGTTGAGAGATGCCACTTCGACTCCGGGCTGATCAGCTCGATTTCGTGCTCAGAGCATGCATCCTCCAGTTCTTTCGAGGGCTGGATGGTCGCCATGGTGACCTCGAACAGTCGGTTTATCGCTGGGAGGACCCGGATCAGGTCCCTCTCCGCACCGCCCATCGATTCGAAGGAGCCCTTCGCGACTAGGAGCCTCGGTCTGCTCGACTCGGTCATTCTCCGACCACCCTCCTGTATACCTCGAGGACCCGATCGGTGACCCTGTCCCACTGGTATTCCCTGGAGGCCTCCCTTCCGGAGGATCCCCATTGGGAGACCGTCTCTGGGTCTGCGTTGATCGACTCGGTCATTGCCGAGGCCAGTGAGGCGTGGTCCTCGCAAGGGACGGACAGGCCGCTGCCGCATCCCTCCACCATGGCCCCAAGGCCGTTTACGTCAGCCATGATGACGGGGGTCCCGGAGTGCATGGCCTCGAGGAGCACGGTCGGCAGGCCCTCGAACCTTGATGGGATCACGATGCAGTCGGAGTTCTCGTAGAGCCACCTCTTCTCGGAGTCTGAGACCAGGCCAAGGACGGAGATGTGCTTCTTGGCGCTCGACTCCGAGTGCCTCTCGTTGAGCCAGTCGGTGAGCTCGCCCTTGCCTGCTATTGCCAGATCGAAGCCGGGGTCTCCTTCGTAGGATTCCATCGCGTCCATGAGGACGTCCAGCCCCTTCTGGAAGCTCATCCTCCCCACGAATGAAATCAGGGGCCTCCCCCCATCCCTGCCAGAGAGTCCCGTTGGCTCCTCTGCGGGCTCCTCCACGGGAGAGAATCCGTTGGGTATCACGTCGAGGTCGCCCTTCACGCCCTTCTTCCTGAGGAGGTCCTCGAAGAAGGGAGTCAGGACCACCCTGGCATCGGACGAATGGAGAGTCCTCCTGCCCTGTGCCGCCCACCTGAGGCGCTTGACCAGCCTCCCCATCGCAGATGTCTTGACGTAGTCGTTGTGATAGGTGGTGACAACGGGCTTTCCTGCGCCCTTGGCCTTGGAGAGCGTGCGCCTGATCAAGACGGGGAGGGTGTCGTGGAGGTGGACTACGTCGACGTCGCTCAGGTCGAGTTCTCTCACGGAGACCACTGGGTCTACACCCCCGAGGACCCTGCTAGGATGAATCCGGATTACCTCCACTCCTCCTCGTGTGAACCTCTTCTCCTCGTGCGCGGGCACGTCGGCGCACCATACCGTGACCCTATGGCCCCTCCGAACCAGCTCCCTGCCGATCTGCTCGACGTGCTGATCCCCCCCACCGACGTGTGGCCAGTACCAAACGTGGACGAGGAGGACGTGAAGCGGGCGGGACGCGTCCATCAGTCGCCGACTGGGGGCCCCGTTTGAAAACACCCGTTGTCGTGGACTTGACCGGCATCCTGATTTTAGCCCGGATGCGGGCTCTCGGGGGCGTGTTCAGGCGCGTGGTGCTAGCGAGGTCCTCGAAAGACCCATCCGGATACGGTGCCAATCACTCCGTGGTGGATGATCTTCTGGGCAGGGCCAAGGCCAGTGGGTGGACCAAGGCCGCTACAGTGGAGGCGGATGGGTCGACCCGAGCGAGCCAGAGAGCGATAGCAGAGGCAGTTGCCGAGTATGGGGCAGACCTGGTCCACATCACCAACCAGCATGATGCACACTTGGTACCCTCGAAGGGGAAATCGGCACCTTTCGTGGTCTCCGTGCACGACCTCTACGACCACCGACCGAGGGCTATTGACGCCGGAGACGTACCAGTCCCCCTCGGAGACAGGTACCCGCCTTCCGCCAAGGCCCGCCTACTAGCCTCGTGCAGAGAGGGGATGGCACGTGCCGACATGCTGCTCTGCTCCTCCGAGAGGACGATGGAAGAGGCGAGGGAGATGTTCCCCGGGACACGGTGCATGCTCGTCAGGGACTCGATAGACGACGAGTTCTGGGACCCGAACAGGAACCCGAGGCCTCGGAGTATGCTGGGCGACTCCAGTGACGAGGAGAAGTGCCTGATCGTGTCAGTAGGGGAGAAGGATCCCCGGTGGAGGGCGCAGTTCGTCAGCGAGGTGATTGCCTTGGTCCCAGAGGAGGTCCGAGAGGATCTGCTTCTGTTCCGAATCGGAGCGGGTAGGATCGACTGGGAACAGGTGGCTGCAGCGTTCCAGCATGCCGAGGCCGTACTGTACCCCGGTGTTTCTGTAGGCTTCCGTAGTCCGCCCCTCGAGGCTTTGGCCTCTGGATGCCCGGTCCTCGCCTCGGACCTGCCTATGCACGACGAGGTACTCCCCCCGAGGTGCCTCCTACCAGCGACTGATTCCGACCATTGGGTCTCGGCCATCGTAGAGATGCACGCAGAATGGGTACGCGCGGGTGGGGTCCCCAGACACGTGGACGAGGGTCTGCTCGCACTGGCTAAGGAGTCCTTCGGCAGGTCGGCGCATGGCGATTCCCTGGCGAAGGCGTATGACATGGCCTGTGGAAGTTAAGAAGAGTGGGCGGAGGTCGATTTCAATGCAGGATGATCAGCAAGTCAAGAGGGTGCGTCGGCACGACATCGACTGGTTGAGAGTTATCCTATTCGGACTCCTGATCCCATTCCACGTGGCGATTGGAGTCTACTGGTCAACATATGGGGCAGAGGTGAATCCGAATTTCGGAGACGTGTCTACTGAGGATCGACGGGAGTTCGCTGAGGAGAGCAACGACTACACAGACGATTCAGTCGACTTCACGAGCATGATCCTGCACTGGATGCACCAGTGGAGGCTCGCTGCGCTCTTCATGATCTCAGGGATGGGTACTGCGTTCGCTTTCAAGCGACGAAACTGGCAGACCTTCCTGGAAGAGAGGGTCAAACGACTTCTGATCCCGATGTTCTTCGGGGCATGGACGATGGGATTCGCTGGTTCAGTAATTCTAGGGAACGAAGACATTAGCCCCATTGGACTAACCCAAGGATTCTTCTTCGGGATAATATGGAGGTCTCTGGTTTTCTGGGTCCCTATTTGGGGGAAGCTGATCGCCCTCGGGCATCTGTGGTTCCTCTGGAATCTATTCCAGTACTCGCTGATAATGACTCCGATATTCCATTTGGTCAGGAAGAGCCCAGAAGGGGCAGTGACCAGGTTCCTTCGTTCTTCCTTCAGAGTCCCCGGGGGGCTCGGGGTGCTAGTTCTGATGCCGCTTCTGCTTACCTTCACAGAGGTCGTGTTCAAGCCATGGTTCCCGGGTTTCATAGGGGTGGGGTACGAGTGGTTCTGGTTCCTGCTCTTCTTCGCCTTCGGGTACATCTGCATCACGGCGAAGGAGGAATACTACGCTTTCATCGACAGCAAGAGGATCGTGATCACTGCACTCACGGCACTTTCCACCGTAGCGTTCGTATGGATACGACTGGAGCAGCACGAGTCGGGAGTCCCATACGTGGATGGGGGTTGGCTCGAGGGAGGGATCTTCCACAATCAGATGACCCTGGTGGCATGTGCCATCCACAGCTTCCACGCGTGGTTCTGGTGCCTGACCCTCTTCTCATGGGGGGCTTACCTCCTGAACAGACCCAGCGGGAGTCTTTCCTACCTCAACCAGGCAGTCTACCCGTTCTACATAGTGCACATGCCACTGACCTTCGCCGGCCTGAGGGTCGCTTCCGAGATCGGCCTGAGGGACTACCCGGCTGTCTTCGTTGCGACTGCCTTCGTGGTCCTGTTATGCTGGATCTTCTTCGAAGGGGTCCGTAGGACTAGGGTCACAAAATTCCTATTCGGAATCAAGTAGGAATTACCTCGCACCCGCAGGGGATACATGAATAAACTGGGGGACTGCCCCATTGCCATGCTGAAGGTTTCCAACCTCAGGAAGGGATTCGGTTCTGGTCGAAGGAGACTGGAGGTCCTGAAGGGAATCGACATGGAGGTCCAGAAAGGGGAGTTGGTCAGCCTAATGGGGCCCAGCGGCTGCGGGAAGAGCACTCTGCTGAACATCATAGGCGGACTACTGGAGGCGGACTCGGGCAGTATCTCTCTTGATTCATTCAACTATGGGACAAAGTCACCTAGCAGGGTGGTGGACGTCAGGAGGAATGGGGTTGGTTGGATCTTCCAAGACTTCCACCTCGTAGAACGCCTGAACGCCCTTGACAACGTGGCATTCAGCCTGGAGCTTTCCGGCATCTCATCCGCAGAGGCTGAGGAGAGGGCCAAATCGGCCTTGGAGAGGGTTGGTCTTGGAGACAGGATGGACTTCATTCCAGATCAGCTCTCAGGAGGGCAGCAGCAGAGGGTGGCGGTGGCCAGAGCGATCTCGGGATCGAGGCCTCTGATACTCGCGGACGAGCCCACTGGGAACCTGGACGTGAAGAGCGGCGAGGAAGTGATCAAACTGTTCCAGGACCTGTGCGCGAACGATGGCCTCTCGGTACTGATGGTGACGCATGACCCATTGCTAGCTTCGATGGCAGATAGGATGCTCCTGCTGAAGGACGGGGTCACCGCGGCCTCGGACATCCGCTCAGCATGGGGAATGGGGGATGTGAGCTGATGGACGAAAGCCCGGAAGAGGAAGTCGTACGAGACAGGATCGACCCCGTGTCTGGGGTCAAGACAGGAGAGGACGAGCAAGCCCCAGAAGAGCCCGAAGTTGTCAAGGAGGACGTTGTTGGGCTTGCATTGAGTCTCGCCAAGACGGGGATCGAGGCCTCGTACATGTTCTACGTCGCTATCACCATCTTGATGGGGATGCTGGCTTTACTGTTAGTGGACTTCGATATTTCATCCGATAGTTCGCTCGTTTCCCAGATCATCCCCACCATGTTCCAATCTTGGATCGCACTGGCCCTCACAATAATCTTCATCTTGGGCATGGGGAAATTCTTCAGGTTCCTGTACGCTCTTATCGAGCCGATTATTGTTCCTGGAAAGGCACAGAATAAGCAGAAGGAGGAATTCTCCTTCGAGAAAATGATCAGTGGCTGGAAACACTCCTTCCAGACCACATGGCTAGCGGCACCGAACAACATCTCCATGGCCATGAAGAGCGCATGGAGAGGAAGGGAGAGGGGGCTAGCCATATTCGCAGGGGTCTTCCTGTCCTCTCTCGTCATTACCACCGTACTCGCCTACGCAGTCGGCCTGAACCAGAGCTTCTTCGCATTCAGCCTCGATAACGATGTATTCGATGCCAAAGTGGACTTCCAAGAGGACCCAGACGGCAATTGGTATGGTCGGACTAACGACTCCGGACATTGGGAGTCAATGTGCGACCAGTTGACAGAGATGGAGGAGTTCTCTGACTGTGGACTTGTCTTCGGAAGGCAGGGAGTCAGGGTATCTGGGTTCTTCGACTCCGGCTTTGTGACGCCGCAACCTCTGAATGTCGAGGGAATGACGGGATCAAGCTCTGATTGGAGCAATGTGAGTTGGGACTACGAGGAGGCAAGGGAGAACGGCCCCGAGATCAACAGTAATCGGATTATCAGGTTCTACGGCGATGGAGTATGGGATGGAGAGCTTGGGGAGAGGCACGCGAAGGACGTGATATTCGGCTCATGGCCGTCAAGTGCAGCCGATGCCGAAGCGAACAGGTCGATCGTCCTCCCTTCCAGAATAGCCAGTGCGGCCGGAGTAGAGGTGAACGACACGATTGACTCCCTGACCTTCTCCTATGTCATAGGGACCTACCTGGGAGAAGACATCCCGGATGGATACCAGTCCTGCACCACGATTACCGACGTGTACTTCGATGACTTCGTGAGGATGTTCTGCAAGGATACGATGAACGTGACCGATCTCAAGGTCGCCGCCATATACGAGGAGGGCGACTTCGGGAACCCCTCCCTCCTCTTCCACCCAGTCATCGTAACAGACTCAGTCCTGAGCGAGGTGCAGAAGACCACTCTGATGCAGAATGACCACGCATATCTGGGAGTGGCAGTTGATCGTGCAGCAATTCCCACATCCTCCACAAGGGCTGCATCCGATTGGCTATCGGACCTGAAGGATGATTTGGAGAAGGTCAAGAGAGACGTGACTCTCGTGGACCCGGTCACCAACGAGTCTTCTCTGGTTGAGGACGTCAAGGTAGGGAGGTTGTTCGTAGTGGGGTGTTCTGATCCCTGCTCGATTACCGACGATATTGTCGCAGAAGTCGAGTCGGGAGAAGCAATCTGGGTTGAATCGGATGCTGCTCTGATTGCGATCGAGTACAACGACTTGATCTCGGGGACAATCACGTTCCTCAACATTTTCCTAGGCATTATTCAGACCTTCGACTACATCCTGGTGATCCCGATAGTAGCGCTATCCTTCGTAGTGCTGATCTATGGCCTAGTCCTCTCCCTCGAACAAAGGAGAAGGGAGGTTGCAATCCACAGGGTAATCGGTGGGACAGAGGCCACCCTATCCAGGATGATGGTTCTGGAGATATACGCCATAGGCACGATTGCATGGGCACTTGGATTCGGATTGGCTTCGGGTGCAGTCGAGATTGTTCTCAGATCGGTAGGATTCCTGAGGTTCACCGACGAAGGAGAGTTCAAGGTCGACCCGGTCCTGAGCTTCGGGTCCACATTCGTTGTTACATCACTCACGGTAGGCATCGCCTACTACTATGGGAAGAAGAGGACTGCGGACTTCCTAAGCATAGAGATAGACGAGGGGGTAAGAAGGGTCAGGAATGAGAAGGAGCCTAACTACCTGCTCCATTGGGTAATCTTCTCCCTGGGTCTACTAGCCTTCATTGAGAGTTGGATCGAATCAAGAGGCGGGTTGCTAAGGTGGGGGAGTGGTGGGATTGTTACCTCCTTCATCCCCAATGCGGTTCTGCTCCTCCTTGGCCCGTTCTTCCTGTGGATAGGTGGGGCACTGGTCCTTTCCAGAGTTGGGGCCGCGGGACCCCAGATACTGAATCGCTTGGTAGGATGGTCCCCTGCGATATCCGACATCAGGAGGGGGCTCAGCGGCTCCGGATCCAGCTCTTCGGTGAGTCGGCTCTCCCTGATCATGATGCTGACCCTCTCGATAGTCACTCTCGCTGCGGTTCAGGGCCACACTGGAACCCTGGTCGATGAGAGGACGACAAACGCCCAGAACGGGGCGGATCTGAAGGTCCAATTCGACTCAACCTACTCTGAGGCGGAGGCAAGTAACCTGATCATGCAGTCAATCGAGACGGTCGGTGACAATGACATCAGCGGGATATCTTCGATGACCTCGGTCGGCAATATCCTCACTTCGACAAAGGAAGGCGGGGTGCTCCTGCCAACATGGGTCGTTTTCGATGGGCATGAGGACACGCTTCTCTGGGATACGCAGTCAATCCCGGGCAAAGACATCAACAGAATCGCCGAGAAGTGGGGAACCGGGAACTTCACTGCTGGCGAGGGTGCCCAAGACTCCCTCGATGACCCCCTGAGGGGAAGCACGATTGTGATACAATACACCACCTACTCCGAGAATGAGTTTGGCTTACCTGAAGCCACAGGAGTCAGCGAGACCGCGATAAGGTTCGCAGGAACTCAGGATTGGATACCCGGATTTTCGGCTACTGAGGTAGATCCATCGATTGTCATAGGGGAGAAGACGTACATCGAACTGGTGGGAAGTTCGGCGTCCGAGCAATACAGATCCACAACTTGGATGTTCGAGCTATGCAACCAAGAAGAGGATGGGTGTGCTGATGCCCTGAAGACGATAAGCGCCAATCTGAGGAGCGTTAGCGGAGTCGTCTCCGCACAGGACTGGTCCTCGGCTCACGAGAGCAACGAGAGGAACGGCGGACTGATCTTCGGGACCCCTGGATTG
>PVBE012408383.1_pt1 | contig 12892 bp, 8 predicted proteins | sample 1631181 | NCBI WGS metagenome assembly PVBE01 (sample SAMN08397723, study PRJNA350692) | Marine metagenome, whole genome shotgun sequencing project. | isolation source: water | place: Pacific Ocean | collected 2012-04
ATGACTTCGCTAATGAGCGAACTCCCGCCCACTATCCGAAGCTCCCCGTCCCCGTCCAAATCGGTCGCGCACACGACGACGTACCAATCCTTCTGCGGAGTAAACCCCAACGAAAGGCCCGCGATCGTCTCGTCCCCTAGGGTCGCGAGCTGAGTCGCCCCGCCAGCGTCCGTCGTGCAGCCACCGCCGTGGAACTCGCCGAGCGGTAGCTCAAGATCCTGCCAACCGGGGCGGATACCGTTGCCCTGCCAGAGGGCATGACCCGGCTGTTGCCACGAGTACCTGGCCTTCCCCTTTTGCGGGTCCCCGGGGTACCAGTCGGTGGAGCGTGAAGGAGAGACATCCGCGTAGACGCCAAACTCGGCCTTATACATCTCTTGCGCGACCGAAACCGCGCTGACCCCGCTTCGGGCGTCGACGGAGCGGGCGCTACTAAAATAGGTACTCACGCCGTCCACCGCGAGCGCGGCCAAGATGCCGACCATCGCGATGACGACCATCAGTTCGATCAGCGTGAACCCGCGGCGGGCGGGCACCCGCGGCGCCGCTCGGTGTAGGCCCCGGGTCAAGGCACTCAAACTAAAGCAGGATGGTAAACGCATGGGATCCGCCACAATGATAGCAACGAAACGGCTTCGAGCGCACCTTCTGCTGAGATCGGACGGAAATCTCCTAGCCGCGCGGGGCCGAAGCATGAAAAATCAGCCCCGACTTTCGGGCCCGCCGGCCGCGCCGCCGCCATGTCCTCCGGGCATGCCCGACTCGTCGTCTTCGCCGCCGGGGCTGGCAAGCCCTAGCTTTTGCAGCCGATAACGCAGCGATCGGAAGGAAACGCCCAGGAGTCCAGCCGCGGCGGTACGCACCCCGCCGGTGCGCGCCAGCGCGTCCGTGATCAAGCGCCGCTCCACCTCTTGAACGACTTCGTCCAGGTTGCAGCCGGTGTCCGGCAGGGTCGCTAGAGACGGCGAGGCTTGCCCCGCAAACCCACTCACCTCGACGGGAAGATCGCCGAGACCGATGAGCGGTGAGCGCGACAACGCGACGCCACGCTCGACGATATTCTCGAGTTCTCGCACGTTTCCGGGGAACTCGTAGGCGGCGAGAACCCTAAGCACATCGGGCGTGAATGCGTGCACATCCTTGCCCATATCCTCGCCAAATCGGCGAAGGAAAGTCTCCGCAAAGCGCCCGATGTCTTCGGGGCGGTCGCGCAAGGGCGGCAGCTCGAGTCGGATCACGTTGAGCCGGTAGTAGAGATCCTGGCGAAAGCGCTCAGTCGCGACGTCGCTCTCGATGTCCCGATTGGTCGCAGCGAGGATCCGCACATCGATATCCACCTCCCGCGCGGAGCCAACCGCACGCACCTTCTTCTCTTGCAGTACGCGGAGCAGCTTGACCTGCAAGCCGAGGGAGAGCTCGCCCACTTCGTCGAGCATCAGGGTGCCGCCGGCCGCCTCACGAAAGAGCCCCGGGCGTGCTTGATGCGCGCCGGTAAAGGCTCCTTTTTCGTGTCCGAAGAGCTCACTTTCCATCAGCGCTTCGGGCAGCGCGCCGCAATTCACCACCAGGAAGGGTCCGTCGGAACGGTCGGAGCGGTCGTGCAGCTCGCGTGCAATGCGCTCCTTGCCCGTGCCGCTCTCGCCGGTGATGAGCACGGTGGTCTTGGTCTCCGCGATGCGGGCGACAACGTCGAGCACCCGGCGCATCGCCGGGCTGTTGCCGATGACGGCATTCGGGCGCCCCTTGATGCGGGCGCGGAGTCGCTCGTTCTCCGTTGCGAGCGCGTTCTTCTCCAACGCCTTGCCCGCCAGGGTCGTGAGTTCGCCCGGAGCGAAGGGCTTGGTCACGAAGTCGTAGGCGCCGGCGCGCATGGCATCGATGGCGTTCTCTACCGACGAGTAGGCCGTAACGAGCAGCACCTCTGTGGACAGGGCTCGATGCTTGGCGGCCGTGAGTACGTCGAGCCCGGAACCGTCGGGCATGGCCAGATCGGTTACGACGACCGGAAACGGGGTGGTCGCGCCCTGGAGCTTCTCGACGGCAGCGGCGCAACCCGGGGCAGATGTCACGTCAAATCCAGCGCGACGGAACAAGATCTCCAACGTCCGGCGCAGGTCCGGCTCATCGTCAACGACCAGAATCCGCGGCTTGTCTTCCGAGCGAGCCATCAAGGCCGGCATAGCACGGAGGGCGAGTGCTGCTTAGTCCGGCCGCCTCAATGCCCGCGGCGTATCCGGTCCAGGTTCTCCGTCTGATCGAAGTATTCATTCACGCCAGGGATGGGGTCGAAGTAGGCGTAAGCGATCGTAGCCGCCGAAACCGCTAGGGCGCCGGCGGCGATTCCGAAGAAGAGGCGTTCGCGCAGCCAACGGCGGCGAAGCTCCTTACTGAGGAAGATGCCCAAAAAGAAGCCGGCAGCGAGCCCGCCCGCGTGAGCCGAGTTGTTGACGCCTACCCCGCCCGGGCCGCCCCAGAACAGCAGCGCCATGAGTAGGACGTAGCCAACGAGCTGCGCGAGAGCCTGCTTCCAATGAGGACTACCTTGCCCTTTCAGGAGCCCGACGAGCGTACCGCCCAAGCCAAAAACGGCGCCGCTCATCCCCGCCGTTTGGCCCCCACCCCCAAACACGAACACCCAGACCACCGTCACCAGGAACCCGGCCAAGCCAGTGACCACAAAGGCGAACACCAAGCGGGAAGGCCCTATCAGCGGCTCTAGGTGCCTGCCAAAGCTAATGCACACCCAACCGTTCATTCCGAGGTGCAGCACTGAGTAGTGCACGAAGACCGCCGAGAGGACCGCTGGCCAGCGGATCACTCCGCGTAAGGGCAGCGCGCCGAGCCGCAGCGCCTCGACACTCCAGCGCGTGGCGTCTTCGCCGCTGGCGCTCCAGACCGGGAACACCTCGGACTGAACCACCATGATGGCGAATATGATGGCGCAGATCCCCACCATCAGCTTCGTGGCAGGAAAGTTCGTGCCCAAGACCGAGTAGAAGGTCCGGCTGGCGGCGATCTCAAAGTCCGTAGGCAAACGTGCACCGCAGCGAAAGCATCGCGTTTCGCGTGCACCGTTGAGCTGCCGGCACGCGGGGCAGTTGCGAGCGTTCTGGGCCACGGCGCCGAGCATGGTCGACCGCCCCGGGCGGAGGCAAGAGGCTTGCGAAGGCCGGCCGCCCCCTCTTAGCGCCGGTGTCGAATGCGCTCCAAATATCGCCTAGAACTCATTTTGGCCGGCCCGGCGTACACGGAACCCTTTTTTGAGAAGCAACTCGGCGGTAAGCTGGGGACGATTGGCCAGCGAACAAACTCACGATGAAGGGCTCCCCACGCCGGTTGCTGGCGTGGATATCCGCGAGCTACCGCTCGAGCCCGCGCATGCGTTTGTGCTGTCGCGCGTGGATGGGCGGACAACCGTCAACGAGATTTCGTCGGCCACCGGTCTGCCGCTCGGCGACGTAGAAAGCGCGCTACGACGCCTCGCAAAGCTGGGCGCAGTGGACTACGCAGGGCTCCCGAACACATCGGAGCGCACCGCCACCCGCTCGGAGCAAGGCGGCGACGAGGCTCCGGCCGGAGCGAAACGCACGGGCGCCGACCCCACGCAGGCCAAATTGGAGCTGCGCGCGACCGTGGACGACCTGCACTCGCGATTCCGCGACCTCACCCACTACCAGCTGCTTGGAGTCCCCAGCCAGGCCAGTCGAGCGGCAATTCGCAAGGCGTACTACGAACTCGTGGCGCTGCTGCATCCGGATAGGCACTCCGGAAAGAGCATCCGCGACGTCCGCGGCAAGATGGAAGAACTCGTCGGGCAAATCACGAAGTCCTACGAAGTCCTCAAGCACAAGGACAGACGCGCCGACTACGACGAGCAACTCCAGGCGTCGCGGGCGCTCCGTCCCTCGGCAACTTCAGCCAAGCGTCCGTCCCCTGACGAACTTCGAGACGCGGCTCGGCAGCGACTCAAGCGCGGCTTCTCCTCAAACAAGTCCGCGAATCCCAACGGCTCGCCGGGCGCGGGGACCGACTCCACAAGCGAAGCCAGAGAACGCGCCGCTGACGGCCTCAAGCGCCTCTCGGTCGATCGCGTCACCGCGACGGAGGCCTTGGCGGAGCGCCTCAAGACCTCCGCGGAGGCGGCCCTGCGCGACGGGGATGTGCTCAGCGCCACGAACGCAATGAAGGCCCGCGCTTCGCTCCAGCCCGACAACCAGCAGCTCGCCAAAGAGCTAGCCGACTTCGAGGAAGAAGGCTTCAAACAGACCGTCGAGCAGCATCTGCAGCAGGCGCGAGCCGCTGAACGCTCCGGCGATCGCGAAACGGCAGCCCTCGCATTCGAACGAGCAGCCCGCGGTCGCCCCAGCGACGGCGAACTCTGGGGGGATGCGCTTGAGAACTGGCTCGATGCCGACGGCGAGCCACGTCATCTGGTCAAGCTTGGGCAGCGAGCGGTGCTGGCAAGCCCAGACAAAGCCAAATTGCACGTGTTGCTGGCGCGCGCTTACCAACGAGCGGCTATGCCCGCGCGAGCGCAGGGGGAAATCTCACGCGCCGTAAAACTCTCGTCGTCCAGCGCCACGGTGAAAGCATGGGTCAAACGGATCAAGCGTGGCGAATCGTGACGCTGCAACTTTCCGAGTGTGCGAGCTTGGCCAGACGGCCAAGCCCATCATTTTTCTAAGAAATCCACGACGAGAGGGTGTGGGGTGACGCCCGCTCGCGGGAGCGATGGTATAGGGTTTGAGCAGGGCTCTGAACGAGATGGGAAAAACTGAACGCGTCATCGGGATAGATCTCGGCACGACAAATTCGTGTGTGGCTGTCGTCAGCAACGGCACGCCTGAGGTGATCCCAAATAAGGGGGGCTACAAGACAACGCCCAGCATGGTGGCCATCACCGAGGCAGGAAAACGCCTCGTTGGCCATATCGCGAAGCGTCAAGCCATCACCAACGCCGAGAATACCGTCTATGCGGGAAAGCGGCTGATCGGGCGAAACTGGGGATCGCCGCAGGTGCGCGATGCGGTCGATAACTCGGCCTACGGCATCGTCGAGGGACCCGAGGGCGACGTCCGTGTGCGCCTCCGCGACAAGACCTTCGCCGTCCCCGAGCTGAGCTCGATGGTGCTTCAGGAAATGAAGATCATCGCCGAGGACTACCTGGGCGACACCGTGGAGAAGGCCGTCGTCACCGTCCCGGCGTACTTCAACGATCATCAGCGCCAAGCCACAAAAGACTCCGGAATGATCGCCGGCCTCGACGTCATTCGCATCATCAACGAGCCGACGGCTGCTGCGCTCGCCTACGGATTCGGCAAGGACATCGAGAAGACCGTCGCCGTCTACGATCTCGGGGGCGGCACCTTCGACATCAGCATCCTCGAAATCGGTTCAAACGGTGTGTTCAAGGTTATCGCGACCACCGGCGATACATTCCTCGGCGGCGAGGACTTTGACGCCCGCATCGTCAATTGGCTGATCGACAACTTCCAAAAAGAACACGACCTCGATCTGCGCAAAGACCGGATGGCGCTGCAACGCCTTCGGGACGCGGCCGAGAAGGCCAAGTGCGAGCTTTCGTCTCTGCGCGAGACGGAGATCAACTTGCCCTTCATCATGTCGCGCGGGCAAAACCAGGCGCTTCATTTGCAGTGCACGCTCTCGCGAGATCAGCTCGAGGAGCTGACGGGTGACCTCGTGGACCGCACGGTGACCATCTGCAAGCAGGCGGTGGACGACGCGGGGCTAGACCACGACGAGATCGAAGAGGTCGTCCTCGTCGGCGGCATGACGCGCATGCCGGCGATTCAGCAGGCCGTCACCGGTTTCTTTGGCCGCAACCCCTCCCGGGGCGTCCATCCCGACGAGGTCGTGGCCATCGGCGCCGCGATTCAGGGCGCGGCGCTGGTCGAAGACGAAAGCGAGATGCTGCTGCTCGACGTCACTCCGCACCCGCTGGGGATCATGACGTTTGGAAGCCACTTCGAGGAATTGATCGGCAAGAACACGACGGTTCCCACGAACCACAGCAAGGTCTTCACGACCAGCCGCGACAACCAGACGGCCGTCAAAATCCTCGTCATGCAGGGCGATGACTCCAACGCCACGAAGAACGAGCTCTTGGGAGAGTTCATCCTGACCGGCCTCCGCAAGGCGCCGAAGGGCGAAGTTGAGATCGAGGTCACCTTCGAGATCAACACAGACGGAATCGTCGAGGCGGAGGCCAAGGATTGCGAGACAGGTCGCGCGCACTCGATTGAGGTCCGGGCCAACGGCGGGCTGGGCGAAGAGGAGCTGGCGCGGGTGAAGAATGAAGCCGAGGACTACCTGGTGGACCGCCAAGCGGACGAGCGCTTCGAGGAGGCGCGCCAGAGGGCCGAAGGGCTGATTACTGAGTTGGAACAGCTCTTTCCCGACGTGGAACGCGTCGCTGGCGACAGCGACTTCGGCCAAACAGCGTTGGCTGATGCCCGGGTGGGTGTGGAGAGCGCCCGACGAGCCATCAGTACCCGCGATGCAGACGAATTGTCGTCGCAAATTGCAAAACTCAGCCAGGCGAGACAAACCTTTAGGGGAGTTGTCGCGAGCTAATAAGATGGGCAGAGACCGAGACACACGCCCCCCTTCTGAGGGAGACCTGAAGCTTGCGCTCCTCTGGGACGAGGATCCGGAACTCGACGCACAGGAGCGCAAGCCTGCGGCGCCGAACCCCTGCCAAAAAGCAACCCTATCGCTGGCGCTGAACGGTGGCTCCAGCGCAAAGAAATCTCGAGACTCGCAGCAGCTGCTCGCCGCCGTTGAGCCCCACAAGTCCCGTAGCTCGCAATCGCTGGGCGCGGTAAGGCAACCGATCCGTGCTTGGTCTGAGCCGCCCAGCGCTGGCACAACGGACGAGGCCGAATCCGAAGGACGAGAGGCCAACGAGCGCATCACTAGCGATGACCCCTTCGCCCTGCCCACGCAGCCGCCTCCACCCAGCATGAACCCGGCGCTCAGCGGCGGGGCCCCACCCGCAGAGGACGGTCCTGCCGAGATCGGCGAAATATCCGCCCCTCGCGCGCCCGACCTTTCCGACGTGCTTTCCCCGCCTCCGTCGCCGGTCGAGCCCGCTCGTTTCGACGAAACCTCCTTCGGCGACATCACGGCGGAGCTGGACAGCGAATACGAGACTCCCCCGGCTACTCAAAGGCAGCCCTTCACGACCGATGGCGGCACCCCGGAGGCGCCCTTCGCGAGCGAATGGACGCAGAACGAGATCGCAACGCAGCCGCCGCCATCGGCCGATAACGAGGACGCAGCTTCCGGCTCCGTTTCTGGCGTCAACACAGCGGCCCACGGCGACGTGGTAAGGCGGGCCGCGGGCCATACGGGGATCTCCCTGGACGAGGCGGCATTCGAAGCTCTCGAAGCGATGGAAGACATGGAGCCCGGCGCGCTCGGGCTCGTCTCGCGACGGGCGCGACGATCGGAGCGCCCGTCCACGGCCTCGCTGCCCGCCGTGGATCCCGCGACAACGCCGAGCACGGCCCCGGGCGCCCCGACCTCGCGGAACATGCAAGACCGGTTCGAGGTCGGCGACTATAGCGGCGCGCTCGAGTTCGCTGCCCGGATCCTAGAAGAGGATCCCGACAACACCTCCGCCCGCCTGATGGCGGAGGAGTGCACCACCACGTTGACTCAGATGCTCTCCGCCCGCCTCGGGTCGCTCACTCAGCGGCCGACAGTGGGGCTACCGTTGGATCAGATTCGCTGGCTCTCGCTCGATCACCGGGCGGGCTTCTTGCTGTCACTTATGGACGGACAACTCAGCATCGATGACGTCCTGGACGTGAGCGGGATGCCCCGACTCGACGCGATGCGCTTGCTCGCTGACCTAGCAGATCAGCGAGTCATTGCGCTCGCACCAGCTTAAATACTACGCCTATGGCGTGTTGAGACGTCGCCTCATCGAAGTCAGCGTGGGCACCTTGGCGCTCGCAGTCGGAATCTCACTGACCGGGTACGCCATCTCGCTGTCGCAAGACCGAGGCCGCGAGGCCCTTCCTAACCCTGAAACGCCCGTCGCGGTTGGCGCGGTTCAGGACTTGGAAGCACCTGACGCCTCTGACGCGCCTGACGACGGACGCCTCGATCGGCCCCCCGTGATCGCGTCGTACACGCTGGAAGCCGCCCTCGATCCGGAAGCGCATACGGTGGACGGCGAAGGCGTCTTGACGTGGACGAATACGAGCCGAAAACCCGTAACCGAACTCTGGTTTCACCTCTACCTCAACGCCTTCAAGAACGACCAGACTCACTTCCTCCGCGACGTCCACAGTAAGGGGGAAGACAAGAAGGGGGGCATCGAAGTCGAGTCGCTCTCTGTTCGTGAGTTCGGCGACAGTTTCGGCGACGCAAATCTCTGGAAGAAGGCCGCGAAACACAGCCCTGGTGATCTGAACGACGAAACGGATATCCGCGTCCCGCTTCCGCGCCCCGTGGAGCCCGGCGAGACCATCACCATCGATATGGTTTGGCAGTCACGGCTACCCGAGGGCATCGCGCGAACGGGGCACGGTAAGAAACCGAATACTACTTTCCACATGGTGGGACAGTGGTTCCCTAAGATCGCGCTGCTCGAGGCAGACGGGAAGTGGGAGCACTTCCGCTTCGACCGCAACGCCGAATTCTACGCCGACTACGGGGACTACGACGTGACCATCGACGTGCCGGCTGGCTTTACGGTGGGCGCGAGCGGTGTGCTTCAGGATTCCACCGAGAATAAGCCAGAGAACAAGACAGACGAAGGCAACCGCCGCAAGGATCGCTTCGTCGCCAAAGACGTGCACGACTTCGGGTGGACGGCGTGGGACGGATTCGAGGAGCGCAACGCAATCATCGACGGCGTGGCGGTGCGCATGCTTTACCCACCCGGCCACGAGCGGAACGCCGAACGCACCGAGGAGTCGCTACGGCTAGCGCTGCCTCGCTTTGGTGAGCTCTACGGCCGTTACCCCTACCCCAACCTTACGACGGTGCATCCGCCCGCCGGTGCCGACGCGGCGTCTGGCATGGAATACCCGACCCTGATCACCACGGGGGGGCCTTGGTATAGCGGGTACACGAGCCGTGCGGTGGAAGCAGTAACGGTGCACGAGCTCGGTCATCAATGGTTCTACGGCCTACTGGCCAGCAACGAAGAGCGCTGGCCCTTCCTCGACGAGGGATTGAACACCTACGCGGAGCTTGACGCGATGGAGCTCGGCTACGGCGACGGCACGTTGCTCAACTGGCCTTGGCTGCAGATTTCTCTGGAAGCGTTTCATCGGGCTGGCGCGGCGCACGCGGCCCACGACGAGCCCGTCGCACAGCCCGCGTCGGCGTTTTCGAGCCGCCGAACGTTGGCGTCTCTCGCTTACGCTCGCACGGGTACCGTCTTTCGCACGCTCGCGAACGTTTACGGACACGGTGCGCTCGAGCGAGCGCTTCGCGCGTACTCGCTCGACAATCGGTTCAAGCATCCGGGCCCTGACGCGCTATTCGCGGCTGTCGAAGAGGAGCTGGGCGCGGGCGCGGCGGAGGTTGCACGGGAGGCGCTCTTTGAGCGGGGCTGGGTTGATTTTGAAGTGGAGTCGGTGAGCGCAACGAAGCGTCCGGAGCCGGTCGAGGCGGGGGGGGGGGCGGGGGCGGAAACGGACGCCGGAGCTAACGCAGGGGTGCCGGAGACCGATGCGGGAACGGGCGGCGCGGGGGCGGAAACGGACGGCGCCGGCGCGGGAACGGGCGGCACGGAAACGGGCGGCGCCGGCGCGGGAACGGACGAGGTGGACGCCGGAACCGTCGCCCAGCGGCCGCCCTACATCGGCCGCGCGGTGATTCGACGCAAGGGGCCGCTGGCCATCCCCGTCGAGGTCGAGTTCGTTGCCGAAGACGGCACGAAAGAGCGGGTCACGTGGGACGCGCAGAAGCCGTGGGTGACGCTGGACTACGAGGGTGAAAGCCCGCTCGTGAGCGTCGTTGTGGATCCGGATCGCAACGTGACGCTCGATCAGAATCTCTTGAACAACGCGAAGAGCGTATCGCGTCGCACCGCATCGCGCGTGATGGAGCGACTGACGTATTGGACGGAACTCTGGCTGACGGGGCTGGGATCGTGACGGTCGATGCCATGGGGGCCACGGAGCCGGCCAAGGGCCGCGACAACGGCCGCAACGCCGGCGACTCGCCCGATGCGATGCGGCCGCTTGGCGACGCGGAGATCCAGGGATGGCGACGTCCGGGTGTGGCACTGCTCGTATGGCTCTGGCGCTTGCTCATCAGTTTCCTCATTGCGGCGCCCGTTACGGCGGCCGTTTCCGCCACCGGCATCGGCGAGTTTCCGCAAGGCGACGCTTTGCTCTTCGAGCCGGGCGGCGTCATGGCGGTTGAGACCGCGCGCCTCGGATGGTCCGGTCTCAAGGCGGCGGCGAGCGTCTCCACGCTGCTCTTGCTGGTCGCATGCGTCGCCAGCATCGTGCCACTCTCGGCGTGGCTCGTTGCGCTCTGCCACGGTGGCCGGCTACGCCTCGCACCGTGGCTCGGAGCCGCCTTCGACCGTGCTCCGGGGCTTGTCCTCATCACCGGCATCGCCTGGGTACTGCGCGGAATCGTGCTTGCTATCGCCGCGATGGTGCTGACCGCGCTCAGCGATGAGGCGCGCTGGGAGCTGGTCGTGCTCGGAGGCGTCACCGTCGTAGTTCTCGGAGCGATCAGCGCGTTCGAGGCGCTAGTGCAGGCCGCATACGTGCGACACCGCGACGGGCCATTGGTCTCGATCGCTCAGGGTGTGCGCGCGGGGTTCCGGCGACTGGGCATGACGTTCTTGGCGTATACGATACCGGCCGTCGCGAGCATAGCGGTCGTAGCCGGCGCCGCGGGAATGACGCAGTACTACGACGTCGCCGGGCCCGGGACGGGGCGAGTCTTCGGCGCCTTTGTGTTGCACCAGCTCGCTATTCTCTTGCTCATCGCGCTGCGCGGTTGGTGGCTCGGCGCGGCGCTGCAGTTGGTGGGCGGTCGTGAGGGACGGCGTTAGCGAGGCGGGCGAACCGGTACACTGGCAGTACTGCTAGGCCCTGTTGCCTCGCGACCTTGCGAGCTGACGCTCAACGTCCTTTGCAGCGGTTGCCGCGTCCTCATGCCCTTGTGCTGAGGCCTTTCGATACCAATGCAGCGCGAGCCCTCTGTTCTTCCGAGTGCCCTCTCCCGACTCGTACATGGTTCCAAGGGCGTATTGCCCTTCCGCCAGTCCCGCGTGTGCGGCCTTCCGGTACCAGTTCAGTGCTTTCGCTACGTCCCGTCTCACGCCCAAACCAAAAAAATAGCACCGAGCAACCTCCGCTCGTGCGTCAACATCCCCGCCCAAGGCAGCCTTGCGATACCACTTGAAGGCGAGCTTCTGGTTCCTTTGGCCACCCTTGCCGCTTTCCAGCGAGACGGCCAGATCATACTGTGCAGGCGAGCAACCTGCCTTGGCTGCTTCCTCGAACAGACGCACGGCCTTTGTGAAGCTGCGTCGAACGCCAATTCCGTGAACGTACCAGTTCCCAAGGGCGTACTGCGAGGGTGCATGGCCATCGCTCGCCCCGCGGCGCAAGAGACGAGCGCACTCAGCCCGGTGGCGTTTCGCATGGGGTCCGGAGGCGAGCTCGGTGGCTCTCGTATAGTCGCTATTGGCAGGCATAGTAGTCACTCGCAGGCGCTTCCTCGCGCCAACTTATTCCACTTGCAGTGCGATACCAACCGGTCGCCTCGGTGGGGCAGTCCGTATCTGAATTCTAACTCAACTCCGGCCAGCGCGACGGCGCGATCTTCGTTCGGACCGTTAGCACGCCGATGACGCCGTGGGCCGCGCCGCGCCTGACGTCGCTGCCGAATACGCCGTAGATCATTCATGCGAGGATCACGCGGGCCGCGGCACGCGAATAGATGCGCTTCGTGCTCATCATTCATCACACCTTCGACGATTCCGCTCGGCCTCTCCGAGGTACCCGCCCGGATCCACGATTCGCGCTGGCCGCGAAGCGAGTCCCTAGAAGACCACCATCACGCACGCGCAAAGTCGAAGGCGCCTTAGCGTCCATTAGCTGTCGGTCGCGCGGCCGCGCTTCGCCGACTGCCGCGGTCGCGGTCGCGGTCGCGCGATGAGAAGAGGCTTCCTTGCTCCGCCGCGCGCGCCGCATGTGTTCGGATCCGAATTCGCGTTCTGCCTCAAGGGTGTTATGAGGCCGACAGAGCATCGCGACGTTCAGGGCGGTCGCCTCGCCACCCCTGGCGAACGCGCGTTGATGGTGAAACTCAAGACCACGACGCTCGGCACATCGACGCCCCTCGTCGTCTACGAATGTGCACTGCTCTCCGTCCCTCGTGGCAACTTCTCGCTTCACACGTTGTGGAATGTGACGGCTGCCGCTCTTCGCTAGGCGCTCTTTCCGCTGCGGTCGCTTAGTCTTCGCCCTCTTCTTCCTTTCGAGCTCCCCGATGAGCGCGTCCAGAGCTTTCTCGAATACAGCCTCGAGATCGTGACTGCCGGTGCCCATCAATTCCTGCGCACGCACGAGCCTCTCCCGCAACCCGGAGCTCGCGGAGAATTGAATCTTGAAGCGATGCTCGCTGAGGGGCGCGACGGTTGGCTTGTGTGACGGCCGCGGAGCGTCCGGTCGCAAAGGCACTGGCGCGTTTGACACGGGTCGTGAAACCACGGCCGTCGGAGTCGTCACGGGGCCAGCTCCGGTGTGCTTCGGAGCCTCATCGACGCGCGCATCCGGCAGCCTCCGAACCAGATCCGGCGCATCCGGTTTGGGCTGAAACCGAACGACCAACCGCTCCACCATCCGCGCGCTCATCCCCGCAGCCTCGCGCAGAACGGCCA
>PVBE012090537.1_pt1 | contig 12891 bp, 11 predicted proteins | sample 1631181 | NCBI WGS metagenome assembly PVBE01 (sample SAMN08397723, study PRJNA350692) | Marine metagenome, whole genome shotgun sequencing project. | isolation source: water | place: Pacific Ocean | collected 2012-04
CCCAACTCAAGGAAAAGATCCTCCACTTCACCGACAGCTATAACCCCAGCGCGCATCCCTTCTTGTGGACCGCCACCGCTGATTCCATCCTCCAGAAAATGCAGAAATTATGCGCGGCTATCTCTGGGACACGACACTAGATGGCTGAGGTCAAGGTAGAGGGCCTGACCAAGCACTTCGGTCCGGACGCCCCTGCGGTCGACGGCGTCTCCTTGACCGCTCATGAAGGTCAGATCGTGACGCTGCTGGGACCGAGCGGCTGCGGCAAGACTACCATTCTGCGTTGCATTGCCGGGCTCGAGACGCCGTCGGCGGGTCGGATCCTGATCGGAAACCAGGTGGTTCACGATGGTGCGACGGGGGAGACGGTGCCCGTCGAAAAGCGGGCCGTCGGAATGGTGTTCCAGTCCTACGCGATTTGGCCTCACCTCACCGTCTTCGACAACGTGGCGTTGGCGCTCCAGTTCAACCAGAAGAGATCCGACGACCGAACGGACGCGCGAGCCAGGGTCGTCGAGGTGCTCCGCAGCGTGGGGATGGATGGCTACCAGGACCGCTATCCCTCAGAGCTGAGCGGGGGACAGCAACAACGGGTCGTCCTCGCCCGCGCGCTCGTCTATCACCCGCGCGTGCTGCTCCTCGACGAGCCGCTGGCCAATCTCGATGCCCGGCTGCGAGAGGCGATGCGCTTCGAGCTGCGCGACGTTCAGCAGCGGCTCGGTCTGACCGCGATCTACGTGACCCATGATCAAGCCGAGGCCATGGCGCTATCCGATCACGTGATCGTCATGCGCGAGGGGCAGATCCTGAGGCAAGGGGCGCCGCGCGAGATCTTCTCGGACCCCGAGCACCCCTTCGTCGCCGACTTCCTCGGCGTCTCGAACCGCCTCGCAGGCGAGATTGTCGCCGTGCCCACCGCCGGGCGTGTCGAGGTCGAGCTGGCCGGCACCGGCCGTTCGGTCATGGTGAAGGGTGAAGGCGCCGCGCGACAGCTGGTCTGGGTGGCCGTGCGGCCGAGTCGGGTGGGGTTTCAGCGCCGGGCCCCGGACGGGACAGTTGGGTCGGACGCGCTGCCGGGTCGGATCGTCCGCGTCACCTTTCTTGGAGAAGAAGTCGATTGTCAGGTGCAGATCGGAGACTTGCTGCTGCAAGCCAGGGACTCCGGCGAAAACGACTGGCGCCCGGGTGAGGAGGTTGAGGTGAGGCTGGCGCCCGAGGACCTGATGCTCCTGCCTCGCGACCCCGTCGAGTAACCACTGGTGCCGAAAGCGATCACTGCGCTGAAACGGCGATGGCGGGCAGATCCTCTGACGCCGGCTGTGTTGCTCGGATTGTTGGCCGTGAGCATCGTGACGGTCTACCCAATGTTGTGGCTGGCGGTCGGGAGCTTCGGGGGAGAGGCGGGCCTCACCCTCGAAAACTACCGCTCGGTCTTTCGGGGGCTCGGTCCTCTCGACGCCATGAAGAACTCCATGGTGTTCAGCGGCGGCGCCCTCGTGCTCGGCATGGCGATGGCGGCCATCTCGGCTCTGAGCACGACCCGGTTGCGCACCCCCTTCGCCGCCCTGGTTCGGTCTGCGAGCATAATCGCCTTCGTGAATCCACCCTGGATCACCGCCATGGCTTATGCGTGGCTACTGTCGCCGCAGGCCGGAACGTTCAACCGGTGGACGGATGCGCTATTCGGAGTAAAGCCGTTCAATGCCTTTTCGATGTCCAGCATGGTGTTCGTAGCCGCGCTCTTCCTCTATCCGTACCTCTATCTCACCCTGAGCGCCGCCCTGGAGAACGTCGACAGTACCAACGAGGAGGCGGCGCTCACCGCGGGAGCTACCCCTTGGCAGATGCTGCGGCGGGTAACGCTACCGCTGGTCACGCCCGCGATGATCACCAGCATCGTCTTCTCGATCGTGATCCTGTGGGAGAGTTTCTCCATCCCTGCGATTCTGGGGACGCCGGGCAGGATCTACGTGTTCGCTACCTATCTGTACCGGCTCCTCAACACGCCGCCTCCGGATCTCGGCCTGTCGGCGGCGATCGCCGTGTTCTTCGCAGTTACTGCCGGGCTCGCCGTTTGGGTGGGGCTGCGCGTGGCACGGCGGCACCACGGAGCCCGGTTCCAGGTCATCGCCGGCAAGGGACACCGGGCGGTTCAGATCGAGGTGGGTTGGATGAAGTATCCCCTGGCGGCCTTTAATCTGACCGTGCTCGCGTTCGCACTCGTCATCCCTTACGTGACGCTCGTCATGCTGTCGCTGTCGGCGAACGTCTACCGGAGCTTCTCCTTTTCGAACCTCACGCTTCGGCACTATCTGGACCACTTCAGGAGCCCGGTCTTTCACGAGATCTTCTGGAACACTCTCCAAGTGGCGCTCGTCATGTCCGCGGCGGCCGGCGTGATCGCCCTGCTGGTGGCCTATCTCGACCTGCGGGGGCGCGGCCCGCTCAAGGGCCTGCTCTCGTTTATTGCGACGTTCCCCATCACCGTGCCGGGTGTGGCCTTCGTGGTGGGTGTGGCGTGGGCTTGGCTTCGGCCTCCGTTGGTCCTTTACGGGACGATCTGGATCATCATCATCTGCCAGATCTCGAGGTTTCTGCCCCTAGGCGTCCAACACTTGCGGGACGGCCTCGGCCAGATTCGGCCCGAACTCGAGGAAGCGGCCCGGACCTGCGGCGCCGGGACGTTCGCCATGCTCCGCCGCATCACGGTTCCCGTGATCCGCCCCGTGGCGGTGGCGACGTTGTTGCTTCTCTGGATGGCGAGCATGCGGGACTTGCTCACGCCGCTCTTTCTGGGGACGGGAACGGCGGAGACTTCCACGCTTTCCCAGCGCATCTACTTTCTCTGGGGCGAGGGCCTCACTCCGCAGAGCGCCTCCCTTGCAGTCATTCTGGTGAGCCTGATGGCGGTCTTGTACGTGGCCATGCGGATTGTCCTTGGTCGCTGGGGGTCGAAGGTCCGGTCGCCGCAGGCTCAGGCGCCCCCCCACACGGCTGCAGTTGGCGCGTAACGGACCGGAGCCCAAGCCCCCGGGCGGCTTTTTGGCCCACTGAGGGTAGCGCGCAGGCGCTCGGCATGATCGGCCGGGCGCGATCACCCCGCCGCGATCTCGTCCCAGCAGGGCCCGAACACGGCGGGGTCTACGGCCTCGGGGATCAGCAGGGCGTGCAGCTCGCGCACCAGCTCCTCGGCGTGGGGCTCGTCGACCACGACCGTGAGGTTGAGGTCGGACGCCGCCTGCGTGATCATCCTGACCTGGAGGCCCTCGAAGACTTCGAACGCCGGCCCCAGCCGGTGCAGCAGGCCCCGGATGTGCCGCCCCACCAGGCTCACGGCCGCGCACGGCTGAATCACGCTCACCCCCGCCACCGTGCTCAGCCGTTCGACCAATGCGGCGAGCTGGTCCTGGTCCAAGAGGTTGGCGCTAGTGTCGAGCGAGACGGTCACGTTGGTCTCGGAGGTGGACACGAGATCGATCGACAGCCCGGCCTCGGCGATGATGGTGCTCGCGCGGGCCAGGAACCCGACCTCCTGCCACATGCCCACGGTCTCGAGCGAGATCAGCACGACCCCGAGCTTCCGCGAGATCGCCTTCACCTGGGCGGGGCCGTCGGGCTGCTGAGGCTGGATGACGGTGCCGTCGACCGCGGGGTGTAGCGTGCTCCGCAGATGGATCGGGATGGCCCGCTCGCGGAGCGCGGGGATGCAGCGCGGGTGGAGCACCGTGCTCCCGGTCGTGGCGATCTCCTGGGCCTCGCGGTAGCCGAGCGACCTGAGCAGCCGCGCGTCGGGTACCAACCGCGGATCGGCGGTGAACATGCCCGGCACGTCGGACCAGATCTCGAGGCGGTTGGCGTCGAGCTTTCCGGCCAGGTAGGCGGCGGCCGTGTCGGAGCCGCCCCGCCCCAGCAGGACCGTCTCACCGGCCGGCGTGCGGGCGGTGAACCCTTGGGTGAGGAGCACCCCGTCCGTCGCATGCGCCCGCTCCTGCACGTCGGTATCGGACGCGGCATCGCACTCCGCCGACAGCCACGGCTGGACCGCGGCCGCCGCGCTCTCCCTGGAGACGAGGAGATCGCGCACGTCTATCCAGGTCGTGGGGATCCCGGCCGCGTTCAGGGCGGCCGCCCCGACCCTGGACGCCAACCGCTCTCCGGTGGCCAGGATCTCGGCCGTGAGGGGTCCGGGGGGATCCTCAGGGCCGGCGCTCCCGAGACGATCGCCCAGGAGATCCAGCTCGGCCACGAGTCCGGGCACCTCCTCCGAGGAGACGTCGGCGGCCAGCTCAAGGTGCTGCCTTCTCAGACGCTCGAGGCCGGCCCGGACGGAGTCGGCGTCCCCCTCCCGCGCCTGCCGCACCATCGCCTCCAGGCTGTCCGTGACCCCACGGATCGCCGACTGCACGAGCGCCACGCGGTCCCCGGCCGACAGGTGGTCAGAAACGATGCGCGCGATGGTCCTCCAGCGCTCGGCCGAGGAGACGCTGGTACCACTGAACTTGAGGACGACGGGAGGCTCGGCTCGATTCATCGGGGAAAGATGGACGCACGCGGCTCAGCTTGAAACCCCGGCCCCCGCGGAACCCGTAGAGGCATAACGCCTTCCCGAGACCCACCGAGAGGAGGCCCCACAGCTTCAATGCTGCGGAGCCTCCGGCGGCGACGGCCAGCCCCCCAAGGACCGACCGCCCGTGCGGAGCGAACGCGAAGCTCGGGCTATCCTCAGCCCCAGGACTCCCGTCGTTCTGTTCCCTAGCTGAGCGCTCGAGGGCGCCGGCCCCCTAGTTGACCCGCGTGATCGCGACGGCCGCGACGGCGCCGGTCCACCCGTGAATCGCCTGGCTCAGGTCATTGCCGCCCTGGATACCGGCGTGCATGTGGATGACACCGTTCTCTGCGAGGGTGGGGTTGCTGGCGCCGGTGCCGCTACCGCCCGGGCCACCGGTGAGGGGGTCGCACGGCGGGACCATGTCGTCGAAGTCCTCCGTGTTGATCTCGGTGCTCGCGTCATAGGCCACGGTCGAGTAGACCGAGGTCTCACCAACGTCTCGGGGAAGTCGCGCAGAGTTGAGACCGGTAAAGCCATCGTTCGTACAAATCAGCATGGACACGAATGAGAGGTATTTGGCCCCGTGTCCGAGTTGATGGTAAACGAACGCGAGGTTCCCGGAAGAATCGGGGGAGGTGCACCCAGCGCAATCACCAGATCCGCCACGTGCTTGTGTCCGCCCAGCTCGCCCTGGAGCGGAGCGAGGTTGCCGTTCTCGGCGATCTCTTTCACTCCCAGGCTGGCCGCCTCACCAACCTCAAAAACGCTGAGCGACTGTCGGTGTGTGACTGCGAGTGGCGGGGTGAAGGGCTGGCCGCTGGTGGAGCACGGCGACGATCGCGACGTCGGATTCAGTAGCATGGTACAAGAGCCGGTAAGGCCCGACGAGAAGCTCACGAATTATCGGGTCATCACGCTCCGGCACGACACGGCCCCGGTCGGGCATGGAGTGAAGCGAGTCTGCGGAGTTGAGGATGTCTTCGAGTAGGCGGATCGCACCATCGAGGGATTCGTCCGCAACGAAGGCAATGGCGGCATCAAGCTCTCGGCGCGCTCCCTCGGTCCAAACTACCCGGCGGCGCCGAGGACCCATTTCTGCCTGAGTTCATCGGCCACCTGTTCGTAAGGGATGGTCTTACCCGCTTCCGCCTCAGCCAAGCCGCGGTCCACAGCCTGTAGCACGTAAAGGTGATAGAGCACCTCATCGAGGGAGCAGTCGTCCGGCAAGCGATCCAACACTTCCTGGACCCTTTCCTTGGTCGTCACGCTACCTCCTCGGTCCTTCGAAACGGCGACGTTTGAGCACGATACACTAAAGATAGGCTCCGGGTCGGCCCCCGCCATGACGATTTGGGACTGAACCCCACACAAAGCGGACACCCTGACAACGCACCCTAACGAATCTGTTGTTCTGCTGCGGGCGCTAAACGAATCAGATCCGGCGAAGCGTAGCCGGACTCCGCTCCAAACGCGATCCGACTGCAGCAACAACTTGTTAGGCGCCGCCCGAGTCAGTACGCTCCCCCCGAAGCGCCGCCTGGTGACCAAGTGGTACAGGAACTTCTACCCGGTGTTCGATCGTAAAGGGCTCATCATCGACGTGCGGCGCAACAACGGCGAAAACCCTGTGGAGTAGAGGATCATGGATCGAACGAGTGTCGATTGGACCGGCCCGATGCCGGCCGTCACGACCCCGTTCCGTGCGGACGGCAGCATCGATGAGCCGTCGTTCCAAAAGAACGTGGAGCGCCTGCTGGGGATCGGCGCGACCGGAGTCGTCGCTGGCGGCTGCACCGGTGAGTTCTGGGCGCTGAGCCACGAAGAGCGCAAGCATCTGTACCACCTGGCACAGGAGGCGGTCGGCGATGCGGGGACCCTGATCGTGGGCACTGGAGCCGTCACCGCAGACGAGACCGTTGCTCTGACCCGGGAAGCGGAAGAAGCGGGCTGCGATGGCGCCCTGATTCTGCCGCCCTATTTCGTGCAGCTGACCGACGACGAGATCTTCGCGCACTATTCGGCCGTGTCGGACGCGGTGGGGATTCCGATCCTTCTGTACAACATCCCGGGAAACGCCGTCAACGCGCTTTGTCCATCCCTGGTGGGGCGGCTGGCGGAGCTGGAACGCGTGGTGGCCATCAAGGAGAGCTCGGGCGACTGGAACAACTACTACGCAACCTACCTGGAAGTCCACGACCGGCTCCGGGTTTTCTGCGGTCCGTCCTCGATCTACGGGGTGCCGGCCGTGGAGCTGGGAGCCGACGGCGTCATCGACTGCTTCCCGAACATGTGGACGGATGCATTGGATCTCTATCATGCTCCGGCCCGAGGCGATTACGATCGAGCCGGCCAAATTCAAGCGCTCGGCCGCAAGCTCACCGACCTGTGCACGACCGGTGGCCGTACCCTATACCCGTCCACGAAGGCCGCCATGGACATGCAGGGATTCCCCGGGGGTGGGCGCCCGCGCGCGCCGTTGCAGCCGCTCGCCGACGAACCGAGAAGGGGATTGGAGAGCGGCCTGGCCACGTTAGGCGTCCTGTAGGATTTCGCCTTCCGTGAAATCGACCATACGACGAAATCGACACAGGAATCGACACGATCAACCAAGCACACGACCAGGCACAGGACCAAAGCACACGACCAAATCACGCGACCAACGCACGTAGGAGTTCAACGATGAGTGCACCTACCCTACAGAAGTCCGACCGCGCGCCGCAGCTCGAGCCGCGCGAATACTCAACCAGCTTCGGCGAATTCATCGGCATCGGCCCGAACGGTAACCTGTGGGTCGACGGGTGCGACGTGGCGGCGCTGGTTGAGCAATACGGCAGCCCCTTGTTCATCGTGTCGGAGAATCAGCTCCGGTACACCTACCGAACGTTCCGTGACGCGTTTCGAAAGCACTATCCCGACACGGAGATCCTGTTCGCGAACAAGTCCAACAACGGGTTGGCCATCCGCCACATCATGAATCAGGAAGGGGCCGGGGGGGACTGCTTCGGGAACACCGAGATGTACCTCGCTCTCCTGGCCGGAACGAATCCGAAGACGCTCGTCTTGAACGGCTCGAACAAAGAGGACGAAGAGCTGGAAATGGCCATTGCAAACGGGCTGTGCATCAACATCGACGCCATGGACGAGCTCGACCGCATCGACGCGGTAGCGAAGCGACTCGGCAAGGAGGTGGATATCGGGATCCGCCTGGCGCTCGATCTCGACCCTCTGGCCGAGCGCAGGGGTGTCGCCATGCATGGACCGGGAACGCTCAAGGAGCAGAGCGATTCCACCAAATGGGGTATGACCCGCGAACAGACGGTCGAGATCGTAAAGCGTGCCCAGGGCATGCCGAACATGCACCTGATGGAGATCCACTTCCACCTGAGCCGCATGTCGAACGTCGCGACCGACTTCGCGGTGATGGCGGGTGAGATGATCACGTGGGCGGCACACATTCGTGATGGGACGGGCTGGGTGGCACCGACCATCGACATCGGGGGCGGATGGACGTTCGGCAAGTGGTACGGGACGGGCCCCAACTCACAGATGGACGACGACAGCGCGCCTGATGCGGACGACTACGCCCGGGAGTGCGCCAAGGCGATCAAGGACGAGGCCGAGCGTCTCGACTTCCCGCTGCCCCAGCTCCGCCTGGAACCGGGACGCGCCCTGTCCGGGCCCGCTGGTATCTCGGTCGGGACCGTGGGCGCCGTGAAGACCGGCGACACCAAGAAGTGGGTCAATCTCGATCTCTCGACCAACCACCTGTCGTGGTCGGCCATCCTCGACTGGTACTACCACGCGGTGCCGGTCCGGGATGCCGCCGCCAAGGGGACCGAAACGGTCGACCTGGTGGGTCCGCTCTGCAACTCCGATGAGCTCGGGCGCCACCGCGAGATGCCGCCGCTCCAGCGGGGCGACTACGTGGCGTTTCTCGACACCGGGGGCTACTGCGAGTCGAGCGCGGCTCGGTACAACGCGCAGCGGCTGCCGGCGACGGTGCTCGTGACCGGCGACACCGCCGATGTGATCACCGACCGTGAAGAGCTCCGGGACGCATCAGGCCGCTTCCGCGTGCCCCCGCATCTGCTGGCCGGCTCGTTCGCACCCGACGCAGGGGAGTAGCGCGATGGATCTCGGAATCCAAGGACGCCGCGCCATCGTGACCGCGGCCAGCAAGGGACTCGGACACGCGTGCGCGACGTCTCTGGCCGGGGAGGGCGTTCAGGTGTGGATTACGGCCCGCACCAAGGAGACCCTCGAAGAGACGGCGCGCGAGATCGCGGAGAGCACCGGTGGGACGGTTCATGCCGTTCCCGGCGACATCACGACCGAGGAGGGACGCGCGGCGGTTCTGCAGGCCTGCCCCGAGCCCGATATCCTGGTCGCCAATCCGGGTGTGAAACAGGTGCCGGACAACTTCCGCACCATGAGCCGGGCGGATTGGGACTTCTGGATGGAGGCCCACTTCTATTCGACGTTGGACCTCATCCGTGCGGTGGCTCCTGATATGTGCGAGCGGCGCTTCGGGCGGATCGTCAGCATGTCGGTGAGCTTCATCAAGTTCCCGCAGGTCAACTTTGCCGCGAGCCACTCGGCACGCCTCGGATTGAGCGGCGCGATCGCCTCCATGGTGCGTGAACTGATCGCGTTTAACGTCACGATCAACACGGTCTGCCCCGGGCTCTTCAGCACCGAGGCGCTGCACACCAACCTGCACGCGCACGCCAAACGCGGGAACACGACCTACGAAGCGATCGTCGAAGACCGCAAGAAAGGATGCCCTGCCGGTCGGTTCGCCGATCCCTCGGAGTGCGGCGATCTCGTGGCCTACATCTGCGCCGCGCAGTCCGGATTCATGAGCGGCCAGAACATCATCAACGACGGTGGCGTCTATCAGGGGCTCTTCTAGATGATCGACCCGAACGGGCGCGTCGTCATGCTTTCCGGCGCCACCGGAGGAATCGGAGCGGCGATCACCCGGCGCCTCTCCGAAGACGGCTTCCGGCTGTCGCTGGGAGTGCGGGACGTCGACAAGGCTCGCGAGACATTCCCGGATTTCGAGGTCGATGGTGGACTGATCTGCCGGTTCGAGGCCGGGGAGGCCGACACCGCGAAGGAGTGGGTCGACGCGACGGCCGAGCACTTCGGGCGGATCGACGCGCTGATCAACAACGCGGGCGTCCTGCGGCAGGTCTTCTTCGACGAGGGTGACGAGGAGCTGTTGGACGAGCTCTGGACCGTGAATGTGAAAGCGCCGTTCCGGCTCATCCGCCACGCGTTGCCGCACCTGTCCGAGACCGGCAGCGGCCGGATCATCAACGTCGGCTCGACCGATGCGAAGCGCTACCGGGCGGGGGTGTCGGTGGGCTACGCCATGTCCAAGCACGCTCTCATGGCGATGAGCCACGCCGCGAAGGCCGCCGGATGGGAGCACGGTGTGCGCGTCACGGCGCTCTGCCCCGGTGCGGTCGACACGCCGATGATCCAGTCGATTCCGGGGGTGACACCCGTTGCCGAGCGGATCCGCCCCGACGACCTGGCGGAGATCGTCGCGTTTTTGCTGGGGCTGCCGAACAACGCTTCGGTGCCCGAGATGGTGGTCAATACGCGATTGGAGTCGGGCCTTTGATCCGCCCAGACCCGACGCCCGCTCCCCGAGGAAGACCCTCATGACGCGAGACCGTTCGACCCCGCGCTGGGCGATCGTGGCCATCCTCGCCGGTCTGGGTCTGGTCAGCTACCTGACCCGCATGAACCTCTCGGTCGCGGCCAAGTTCATGATGCCCGAGCTGAATCTGACCGAGATCCAGATGGGTCAGGTGTTCTCGGCATTCATGGTGGGGTACACGGTATGTCAGATCCCCGCGGGCCTGCTCGCCGATTGGCTGGGTCCCCGCAAAGTGCTGGTCACTGCGGTGCTGGGGTGGGGCGTGATCACCGTCCTTACCGGCATCATCCCGGGCACGCTGGTCATGGTGGGGACACCGGCACTCGTCGCGCTTATTTTGCTCCGCCTGATCCTGGGCGCGCTTCAGTCGCCGACGTATCCGGCGGGTGCGCGAGAGATGCAGGCCTGGTTCGGTCCCCACGAGCGGGCGGTGGGATTCGGCATCATCATCGCCGGCACCATGTTGGGGTCCGCGGTGACTCCGCCGATCGTCGCGTCCTTGATGGTCGCGATCGGGTGGCGGGCGTCCTTTTACTGGGCCACGATCCTCCCGCTCATCATCGCCTGGCTCTGCTGGCGCTACCTCACGAAAATGGGTGCCGACGGGGGGGCGGGCTCCGCTGCCCCCGGACGGCTCGAGCTGTCCGGAGCACGTCAGATCGCGGGTGAGCTCTGGATCGTGCTGCGCCAGCGAAGTCTGCTGTATCTGTTCTCGAGCTACTTTCTGCTGGGATGCCTGTGGTACCTGTTCATCTTCTGGTTCTTCCTGTACCTGGTCGACGTGCGGGGCTTCAGCGTTCTACGAGGCGGCGTGTTTGCCAGCCTCCCGTTCTTCGCCGCCACGATCACCTCGCCGCTGGGCGGCGCGATCGCCGACAGGCTCTCTCGCACCAGGGGCACGTTCAACGGGAAGCGGATCGTCGCCGTGATCGCGTTCACCGGGGCCGCCGTCTGCCTCGTGGGCGGCGCCACCGCGACCAGCGCCTATGTGGCGATCGGCTTTCTGTCGCTCGCGCTCGGGCTCATCGAAGGCACCGAGGGACTGTTCTGGGCCGGTGCGGTGGAGATCGGTGGCAGCCGCGCGGGGGCGGCCAGCGGGGCACTCAATATGTCCAACAACCTGGGCGGGATCGTGGCGGGGGCGGTGACGCCCATTCTGGCCGACAAAGTCGGATGGATCGCGGTCTTGACGACCGCGGGCGCGCTGTCTCTGTTGGCCGGCGTCCTCTGGTTCGGGGTTCGTCCACCGGTCGGCGACCCGCAGGACGTCTCGACGGCATCGATCGCGGCCTAGCCGCAAGGTGAGAAGCAATGGCGAATCCTAAGAAGGTCCACCCCTACATGCCGAACGCCGTGCCGGAGACGAAGGCCGCGATGATGCGGGCCATCGGCGTCGACGACATCGAAGAGCTCTTCGAGCAGGTCCCGGCGCGGCTCCGGCTCCAGGGTCCGCTCCAACTGCCTGACCCCATCGTCGAGGAGAGCGCGCTCGACCGGCACCTACGGGAGACGCTGGCCCGGAACCGGTCGTGCGACGACGTCCTCAACTTCCTGGGCGCCGGTTGCTGGCAGCACTATGTGCCGGCCGTGTGCGACGAGATCGCACAGCGCAGTGAGTTCCTGACCGCCAACTTCGGCTCCGCTTCGTCCGACCATGGGCGGTTCCAGGCCTACTTCGAGTTCTGCAGCCAGATGGGCGAGCTCGTGAACATGGACGTGGTCGGGCTCCCGACCTACAGCTGGGGCTGCGCCCTGGGTAACGCCGTTCGCATGGCCTCGCGCATGACCGGACGCCGCGAGGTGCTGGTGCCGTACACGATCAGCCCCGAGCGGCTCGCGGTGCTCAGGTCCTTCTGTGGTCCCGCGGACGTGGACGGGCACATCGCGGTTCGCGAGATCGGGTTCAACGCGAGCAGCGGCCTGCTCGACCTGGACGAGTTGAGGCGTGCGATCTCGAACGAGACCGCAGCCGTGTACTTCGAGAATCCCAGCTATCTGGGGTTCCTCGAGGAGCAAGGAGAAGAGATCAGCCGCATTGCCCACGACCACGGAGCGGAGTGTGTTGTCGGCGTCGACCCGATCTCTCTCGGCGTTCTGGCCGCTCCCGCGGACTACGGTGCCGACATCGTCGTCGGCACGACCCAGACACTCGGCATCCACATGAACTGCGGCGGAGGTTCGGGCGGGTTCATCGCGGCGCGCGACGAGGATCGTTACGTGGGTGAGTTCCCGACCCTGCTGGTCAGCATCGCGCCGACCACCGCCGGGGGCGACGACGAGCGTGCCTTCTTCCTGACGTGCGAGCATCAGACTTCCTACGGGCTCCGCGACGAGGGCAAGGACTGGACGGGAAACACGGTGTACCTCTGGACCATCGTCAACGCGGTGTATATGTCGTTGCTCGGCCCCCACGGATTCCGCGAGATCGGCGAGGTCATCCTCCAGCGATCGCGGTACGCCAGTGATACCCTCGGCAGAATCCCAGGAGTCGACGTCTCGTTCGCGCCTGGTGGGTTCAAGGAGTTCGTCGCGAACTTCGATGACACCGGCAAGACGGTTCGCGACATCAATCGCGCCCTCTTGGAGCGGGGGATCTTCGGTGGGAAGGACCTCAGCAAGGACTTCCCCGAGCTGGGCCAAAGCGCACTGTACTGCGTGACCGAGGTCCACA
>PVBE012101224.1_pt1 | contig 12890 bp, 11 predicted proteins | sample 1631181 | NCBI WGS metagenome assembly PVBE01 (sample SAMN08397723, study PRJNA350692) | Marine metagenome, whole genome shotgun sequencing project. | isolation source: water | place: Pacific Ocean | collected 2012-04
AAAAAAGCCCTCTTGCTTTGACACAACAGAGCTGGTAGTAGTTAAGATGTTGATTGGCGCTTACTTCAGAATCACCATCTTGCGTGTCTGGCTGTAATCACCCGCTTGTAGACGGTAGAAGTAGACACCGCTGGACACCGACTCACCTGAAGTGTTGCGTCCATCCCAGTAGATGGCCTCAGCCGCCAGTGGAGACTGTCGTAGATGCCGCTTCTCTCTCTTAAGAAAGTATCCAAGAAATACGACGATACTAAGGTCCTTGAGGATTTTTCCCTTGATTTTGACGAGGGCAAATTCTACTGCCTGCTGGGAAGTTCAGGCAACGGAAAGACAACTATTTTACGGCTCATTGCCGGATTGGAAAAACCGAACAGTGGTAAAATTTTCATTAAAGACAATCTGGTAAGCCAGGATAACACTATACTCATATCATCATCCCAGCATAATCTCGGGTTCATCTTTCAGAATCTGGCGCTCTGGCCTCATCTCACCGTTTTTGAAAATATCGCGCATGCTTCCCAATAGATCGACTTCTGCCGAAAGGGTAAGCTTTTCCGAACTGAAGTGCTCAAAAACTCTCGCTACGCAGAGAGACATATGTGACGATTCGGCACTCATTCGCAGGTTCACAGATTTACCTTTTTCCAGAGCCACCAAATTTTCTTCCGTTATGTTCTTCAGAAGATATCCTCATAACGTAAACTGATTAACTTTCAAAGCCAGCCTGTTAACTCCGCCAACAATCGCGAATATTCGATAAAGTTAGGCCAAGAGATATCGGGTGGGACACCGTGGTCACAACCGGGAATATAGCCTCCCGTCTTCAAGAGTGGTGGAACCAAGCGTAGCACTTCGGTCCGCATAACTTCGCCGCCTTTGGCGATGGCGCGTTTGTCGATACCTCCCGTGTAAGCCATCTGAGTTCCATGAATCTTTCGATATTCCACGAGATCATTCCCTGCGGCGACTTCCATCGGTCCACAGCAATTGATTCCCACCTCGATCCAGATCGGGATAAGTTCACCCACATATCCATCTGAATCCATTGAGACGATCTGGCAACCACTCCGCTTGATCTCTGGAATCCAGCGATTGTACGTCGGCATCAAAAATCGTCGTACCATTTTCGGTGAAATCATGCTATAACCCTTGTAGGCCATATCCTCTGAAAAACCAACTTCGTCTACCTGTACTCGCTGTAAGATCTCCGCCATCGTTTCTGAAATAAAATTGGTCCAGAAATCGATCATTTCTTCCACAAAATCAGGGGCGTCGATCATCATCATGCAGAGGTTTTCCATGCCTAACCATTCTCTCAATTGCCAGAAAGGGCCATTGAAACGAAAACGAATGGTATTATTCGTGTTTTGAAGCTTAGCACATCGCTCCTCGAAATCCTCTGGAAAGCGTCCCGGTGTTTTGACGTCATAGCGAGGTTTCATCCTTTCCCAGTCGTCCCGGGTTTCCACAGGAAACTTGTGCCACTTTCGGGTCACGAAATCCTTCGCAGATCGGATATAGGTATAATCGTATTCATCGGAGATTTCCGTGATTGCACCCATCCAATCCTGAACGACGTAGTGTCCTTCTTTGTGTTCCAAGACCTTCTCTTCAAACGTAGGAATCATCTGAAAGGAAACCCCTAAACCCATGCTTGGATCTTGCGGCTCAGGCTCGATTTTCAGAATCTCCAGAAGCTCAGAAAAGTAGTTGGCACCCTGTGGTAATCCTTGTTGATACCACATTGCTAGGGTGGATTCCCTTGGCCCTCCTGGATGTAACGGCACCTTATTAGATGTGCCAAATAGGAGCGTTTCTCGATATCTTTCCTTGGGGGTCATGATAAATCCTCCTTGACATACTCCCCATGAATAAATCGAGGGAAGCAACTGTATAGAATACTATACTAGTTGAAAATTAGCAATCTATCGACTGATTTGTTCTTCCATGGTTAAGGGTCCTGTGTCGAAGATAAACTTCTCTGCATCATGTCAGCGAAAGCATTAACGTCAAAATACCTGACGGCAGCAGGGAAAGGTTTTGCCAAGCCGCGCTTCGGTTGCGTGCTCAGCATCCAGTGAAACATAACATACTTCGCTGCGGTGAACCAATCCGTGCTGGCTCGTAATTTTATTGCCCTCTCTTGCGCAACCTCCATAGCCCGCTTAACTACTGGTGAAATCAATTTTAAAGCATATAATTTCATTACTTCGCTGATTCCAGCTCTTTTAATAGTACCAATTGTAATTGTGTTAATTCCAACTGCTAGATGGAGTTTCCCCTCTAAAGACTTCTCCTCAAAATTCTGCAATTCACCTGCCCAACCTTCTGTCTTTTTCAAAGTATGAGTGACTTTACTTTTGCCTGTAGCAATCTCAAACTCCGAATCTTCTGAATCAGGGAGGCAGGCATAATTCATAGATAATTTGTAGTCACCTGATTGAGGTACTCGAACCCTCCACGCAGCTATTGACTTGAATCTCTCCATCCCTCAATCCAGTCGGGCCCCTGATTATATTCGAGGCCACCAATAAGTTTAGCAGCATTACCCAAAAAATCACGCGGGAAGGATCAGCATCAAGAATTCGCGGCTGTATTAGTTCTGATACTTCTCCCTCTATTTTAAGAGATAGTATCAGGTTGGTGCTGCCGATCCTCAGGAACGACCACGAGGAGCCCCCATGGATGTTGCCTGATGAAGCCCCACGAATAGTCAGCATCTGATGGATCATCCATAATCCAGGCTTTTTTTACTATTCGGTCTGTGACGGCCGGCTGACTAATGTTATTCTTACCTTTCCAATCCAATACGTGAATGTAAATTTTATTATCCCCATATGGAGCCACATACTGATCAGTTGGATCGAACGGGCCACGGCGCATACCATAAATGGATTCCTCATACTTGGAAATACCCGCGCAACCCACCCAAACAACCAAACGCAGACTGAAGTTGGACACATTCTCATCTCCTTTATCCGGTTGACGTTGAGCGAACCTTACAACCCATAGTCTAAAACACATTCTGCTATTTGTACCCCCCCCGAGTCTGCCCACAAGCGCACCGTTAACACAACAAACCTCCAACATAGTTGTGTCGCATCTGTATTCCCTCTAAATAGGTCCTGAACCCCTTAACCAACACGTAAGAACAGCAACTGGCAGACCTGGCCAGTAAAGGCTCGTTCTGAGTGACATAAGCCTTCTTGCAGAGGATAAAGCCGCGGGTGCGCTACACATAAATCAGCATGTTACCAGCATTCAACCGGATATAACGACCACTGAATAAACCTAAGACATAAGAGTAACAACCCAATCAAGATCACAAACCCGCCCAGTGTAAAAGCCAAACCGCTTACTTCTATTTTGCTGGGGTTAGTTAGCCATCCTGCCAGTTTGGCTGAAGGCTACCCAAGCATACCGAGATCCGGCCTGTTCTAATCCAATTTTGTACGGAAAGGTGCAAACACCCCCATATGACTGCGACAGATCCAATCAAGATGGCCAGAAAGATAACCGGAAAAACGTGAAACCGATGGCAATATTAGTACTGGGATGGATGGCTGGTTAGGCTCCTTGCAGACCAGGCTTCGCAAACTTCTGGCCGCTTCACTGTACCATTGATAATTCTACCTCGAATCCTTCTACGATGTGGTTATCGATCCAACCTTTATTGATTTGGAGTAAAATCTAGCTCCGTTTTACTTGACGCATGCCCATTCTGTAACTCTGCAATCGACCTGTCAGATCGACACCATCTTCTGCTATTAAATCCAGAATGCACCTCTTATTCACGTTGTTATCTCCTTATTTTTCGTTAGGGCATTAGCCTGCTGACCAAAGAAGATGGCTTAATCCTAAATCTGCTAACTTGTTAGTATCTCGATAATACAACATTAGACTTTTTCCTGATAATAGCATATACTAGTTTGAGGGATTTTTAGTTAATACTATATTCGGCATCTGTTCCACTGGAACCACAAGGAGATCGTTTGTGAAGAATATCAGAAAACTTAAACGCTTGGAGGAGACAACCCTGCGTCTTGGCGGCATCGGTGATAATTGGCACATGACGTGGGCCGACGATGACCGGCAATATGTTAGCCTATGTGATGGATCTGGCTTCCCTGGAATGCCGCGTAAAAATTACAACAGCCGTGCTTACGCGATAAGTGGTAATCCTCCTGATGTGAGTTTTGAGTATCTTCACGAATATCCCGAGTTGATAAACATTGGGGGTACGCGTGAGTTGAGTCGATACTACAACTTTGGTATCTTGGCACTGGACGGTGAGATCTACCAGTTCTTGAGCACGCCGAATCACCCGTTTAGCGATCCCGAACCCAGATTCGTGGGGGCGAAACTGATCTATGCGTCCGACAACGGCAAGACTTGGTACAACCAGGATGGCTCTACTCCAGTCAGATGGGAGCGTTGGGAACAACGTAGCCACGAAAACATGTTTTTCTTCCGCGAACCGGGCGAGTCTTTTTCGCTTCTGACAGTTCTGCAGATGGGCCAAAACTACAGTCACAATGAGGATGGATTCGTATACGCGTATGCACCCAACGGCAACGACGAAGGTACGATGAACCAACTCGTGATGTGCCGCGTGGCCAAAGACCAGATACTTGAGCGCCGCGCGTATGAATTCTTTGCTGCCCGGCGCTCGGACGGGGAAGCTGAGTGGTCGCGAGAGATTCAAGATAAAGAGCTAGTTCACACTTTTCCGTCGGGCTGGGTGAACCGATATACCCATCCTTACGCTTGGCATCCAAGCGTGATCTACTACGCACCATGTGATCTGTATCTGATGGCGAACTGGGGTATGGGCTGTACACAGGATGGGAAATGGTTCGGGAAACCAAGCTATCTTGGATTCTGGACTGCGCCGCGGCCTTGGGGGCCATGGACACAGATCCACGAAGAAACGGCGTGGACCCCGGCAATCGACTCAAATGCCCGTGCATACCAGCCGCAGATCGCGCCGAAGTGGGTTGCCGAGGACGGTAAGTCGTTCTGGTTGGTCTGGACAGACTTTCAAGCCGTTGGCGATGGCAAACCCTATTATTCGTTTAACGTTCAGAAGGTCGAGGTATTCACAGACTAAATTAGCCAAACCACCGATTGGATTGAAGCCGCGCGTCCGATGCATAATGTGTGTGCCGGCCATAGCACTTACACTAGAGAGGTGAGAATCCCGTAACAGGTGTTGGCGGAGCCGAAGGTCAGCGAAAAGACAAGGGGGCTATTGCGAAGTAGGATCGGAAGGAAGTTCGGGGCGGAATCGCAGGACGATGAACAAGAACCCAATAACGTTTTATAAAGTTGGGCGTCTACGCGAAGAAAGTAACGTGTCTTGCCTCGGGGATCCCTTGAGGTGGCACCGGCACGTCGTAAGCGACGAAAAATCGCTGAAGATTGAGCTACCAATCTCCAGCGCATAAGAGTAGCCAGCAGAATGCATGGCACGGGACGTTCAGGAAGAAGCAGATAGGAAAGCTCGAATGGTATCTCTTGAGACAAGGGCTTGAAAGAAGAGAGTCAGGTAACTAATTGAAAACGCAGGTAATGCCTCAGACAAGCAGTTGGAGCTGCGCTTGACCCGAGAAACAGGGAGAGGCGATGAAACTGGTGCCGGATTATTAGAAGAAGATACTCCGGTTAACCCCTAGTTTAACTTACATCAACCGAATTGTCGAGGTACGTGATTCATACGCCGGTGGTGTGATCGGGAAGTGCCTCCCGATCACTAGTTCGAGGGACTAGTGAAAAATAAAAAATGTAAAATAATCTCCTGTAATGTATTTTGGAGAGAGCTGTGCTATTTTGCAGCTATCTCAAAGAATGAATTTGAATTTCAGTTTCTCCCATGGGGACTTCATTGTGATCCAGATCAACTACGAAAAGATGTTCAGGCAGCGATAGATCAAACAGGATGTAATTGTGATGCTATCTTACTCGGTTATGGTTTATGTAGTAAAGGTCTGGAAGGCATTACGGCCAGAGAAGTAAGATTGGTTATAGCCAAAGGACACGATTGTATCACACACTTCCTTGGATCAAAACAAAGATATAAAGAGTATTTTAACTCAAATCCCGGAACCTATTGGTATACACCGGGATGGATTGAAAACCATCTTCCTCCAGGCAAGGATCGTTATGAAGCCAATTATAATAATTACTTGAAAAAATACGGTGAAGATAATGCGCAATATCTCATGGGAATGGAACAGAGTTGGTTTAAAGAGTATAAAACTGCTGCCTATGTCGATCTTGGGATAGGTAATACAGCAAAATATGAGGAATATACACAGGATTGCGCAAAATACCTTAAGTGGAAATACGATAGATTGGACGGCGATGCAACCATAATTAAAAATTTCGTTGACGGTAACTGGAATGAAGAGACCTTTCTTATTGTTGAGCCAGGCCATATGATTAAAGCAACAAATGATGAGAATATTATGGAATCGGTTGAACAAAACCTCGAACAAGACGCTACAGTTGACACGAACAAGCTGCGCCAGTGAGCTTTACAGTGTTGATGTTAGTTAAAACTTTAAGCCAAGTTAAAGTTTTAACTGAAATACAAGTTCAGGTAAGTTTTCCGGCAGGAATAGGTCTTCGATGTAATCATAGTATTGGCAGAAGAGATAGTAGTGATCTTGTGTGTTGATATCATAAACGGTAGAGTCTTTGGTGTTCAAACCTCTTGACTAATAATACCAATCATTCTAACACACCCAGATTCCGACAGACAGCTCCCAAACTGATTTGTGGTAAGCAACGGCGCACCGCTGCATCCCCCAGTACTTTTTATCTTCTCTCTTCGGGATGATTGGTAACCTCCCTTACAATTTCACAAGCGTCAGTGAGTCTCTGTTCCATTTGACCTGTCAAACGGTTGGTGTCACGGAAAATAAATTCAATGAAATATTCTTTTCCTATTTCAAGTGTTTCTTTCAGGTGTAATCTGAAATCATCAGCATCAAAAGTGGAACCACAAAGTTTTAGGGGAACCGGCTTTCTAGACCAGATAATATTTGGGTTGCAATTGGCTGCTAATTTCTCCAGATCACACCATGGCGTTACACTTACTTTTCGAAGTCCATTTAGTTTTTTCAGATGGGGCATAAAGTCGTGAACCGCCTCACAACAACCAAATTTCATCAGTTTGAATTTATTCGCGATCTTGGAAAAATGAGGCATGAGGAACTCTCCAAACATGTCTGGAGAGAGACCAGCTGCCTCCTGTGCTTCCAGATAACCATAGCGATCTATGGAGCGGATGGGTTCTCCTTCTTCAATCTCTCGACCCGGAATCTCATCTGTAAATTGCGAACTGCCGGAACAGTATCCCTGATTACCGTCATTGTTGAGAATGAGCAGTTCCTGCTCTTCCTCCCATTGTCCCAGAGCCAAATTATCCTCAGTGATAAAGGTTAAAAGCCGATGGACTGCTTCGGGCTTCAGGGCCATCTGGAGATATAAATCCTGCATGCCCATCAGATGAACCGCTTTATTGGCAATGCCGTCAGAGTAAAGTGAGCTGGTTCTGCCAGTAAATACCGGTAATAATCCTTTGAAAACGTCTTGTGCCAATTCAGCTTGTTGGGCCGTTAACTCTTTATTTAGAGCCAAAGTTCTCTTTTTCAATTTACCCAGATCATCGTCTATATCCTTCACCGGTTTGTTAGTCTCAAAACCAAACGTTCCTCCATGACCGTCATTGGAATGAGTGAATTGGAGTTCCTCACAGTAATGGCTGATTTCAGTGACCCAATTAACTACAAACGTCTCCGGAATAATTCTATCATCGTTGATTTTTTCATAGGAGACTATTGCACGAAGGAGTTGTGCTTCCAAATGGCAACACAATTGATCTTCGCATTCTAGAGGGGGGATCAGATCACGAAGATAGGTACCGTTATCTTCTATGTGAAAAGGAAATGTCCGTTCCTGCATCCGGTTATGGAGTCTCCACTTCTCCTTGCGATGTCGCATGACATCTCCAAGGGCATATTCCGTGTATTTTCCAGCTAAGCTTCTTAAGTGTGATCGGCATTTGGAATTCATTCGAAACTCTCCTTTTTGTGGTTGGTATAACGTTCGGCTTCAGCCGAACCTTAATCGAGCTATATCGGCCGATACTAAAAGCATATTTCAAGTCGAGAAGTGGTGGAAAGTTATTAAAGTCGTTGTCAGAATCGACGTATGTTCTTTGCCCAGAGTATACTATTGAGTTTTAATCTGCCCCCAAGTGGCAGCCAATTTCCCATAGGAGTTGACAGCAAATCCGGGGATATCTCCGGGCTAGCTATGCTGAGGTCGCCGTATCGAGCATGGCTGTTTCGCTGTTTTCACTTTCTTCTTTTTTTTATAAAAATCAAATTACGATAACGTTCCAGTAGCTTTTAATTTGCCAATCCGAATGTAAACTGTACACTTATATGATCATCATAGATACTCAAACTGGAGCGTGATCTCAAGCTAATTCGTTTCATTACACATGCCATCAGGAACCCTAAGTATAGTAGGTATAATCAGTATTAATCGGACATAATCATATCAGGAACCTGTAAATGAAATGGTATTAATTAGCCTTTCTTAATGCTAGCACGTAAACTAGATTAAACCAACCTCACAGTGTTTTCTCCTATATGTTGTTGTGTATAAAAAGAATCTATTACCCAAACAGGTCTCTTTTTTTATTCCGGCTTAAAAGCAGATTAGATACTCTTGTACTTTAGTTTTAACTTAAATACAAGGCGCACTACACTCTACGTACCGAAAAGCCATTACCTACAAGATCAAGTAAATCTCCATAAAGACCATCTAAATCCTTTAATTGTGCTTGAGACAAAACTGCTTTTTGCTCCATAAAAAAACTAAATATAGCCCGAGAATCGTTAAAATCCCCTTTCTCGAAACTGTATTGCAACTGAGCCAATAACAAGCGATTCACAAAATATTCCCGCCTATCAACAGAATCAAATTTCGCAAAATAGTTTTGACATCTATTTAAAACTTCTAAGCAATCAATACTTTTCATTTGTGCTTCTAGGTTTCGAACATCATCTTCAACTATCTCCCTATTGATATTACAAACTAACGATGAAGCAGCAGTTCTGACTGGTTCCAACAAGCCCTCTTCAATCCACAAAAAAATTGCTACTATCAACGTAGCTGACCAATGGTAAAAGATGATGTAGTTTATAGATTCGATATGTTTTCGTGACGCCAGTTCAGGGACGATGCCACCATATTTTTCGTGCAGATCAAATTGAGATGAGATAACGTTGGACAAAATATGCTTACCATCTTCGACAACGGCAACAGAAGTGTCATCACAACTCGTGTCAATGCCAAGAATCTTCACTGGAAAGTCTGTCCTGACATCTGCGGCATTATGGCACTTACCATCATATACAAGTCTTTTAAATCAAGCAACGAAACGAAAAGCCGCAACTTTATTACATTATCATTACTGGACACACTTGTGCCAACAGGGTATGTTTGTGGCATATTGGCAAACATGACCGCCATCATTCCAGCATTAGGATTACCACTCGAAGCCATCACCTTTATTCCCTGATTTATAAGTGTCACTGGAGACAAGGCAAGTATCATATTCCCATCAGCATCCAGCTTATCCATTATCCGAGTATACCCATCGCTCCGATCAAAGCCATTCTCAAACTCAAAGATTCTATCAATCATCGACTTGATTGAAGATGAATTACCTGCAGATGAAGCAACTAAAAAACCATTGGCTATTCCGTAGTAGTAATAATAGTTATCTGGCATCAGGTTCTCTAATTCAGGAGGCATAAAATCTTCACCAGTCGGATTCAAGCCCGAATCCAACATAACGGTCAATAAATTATTGTAGTTAAATTTTCTGATCTCAACACCTTCATAGACTTCCACCACATTATCGACGCTAGCAACATCTGTTTCAGACATTCCGATTGCTTGCAAAAAAGCATCTAATTTTTTGAATTGTCCTTCCAGAGATGCGATTATTTTCGTTTCATCAAGGATTCTAAAAACGAATGTCTGAGCTGGGATAACACTACCACTAAAATTCATTGCCATGCCCACTTCGTCATCAACAAGATTTAGGAATTCTTCCACACTCTGCTCAAGATCCTCAAACAATAGTTGAACATCTGCAGTTGCCGGATTATCAGACTCCAATACGTTCAGCTCAGCTAAACGCTGCATTCCAAAATTTGAGAGGTACTTATAAAGTTCCGAACCTACCCCTACATTTACGCTAGACTGTTCTGGCAGGAACTTGAGGATTTCAGAAAAATCGTTTTTTGTAGAACTGAAAAGGTTCCCAATCTCACTGTCGGGAGCAAGTTGTATAGCTGGAGTGATTAGAAATTCTCCTGTATCGTGTTGAACAGTTAGAGTTACCGATTGGATCTGATCAAAAAAACCGAATAATGAACTCATATTACTAGCCGTTAGGAGCAATTGCATGACGCCTGCACTTTCTGCTAGTTCTGAGGAATCTGGGAATAAATGACGATCGATAAACCCAACTAGGTCATTGGAAACATCGCCTAAGTCTAGGTTATCAGTAAAACTGTGGTTCTCCAGAATTGAAGGTGTCTTCTTTTGGTATACATCAATAGTTTTTTCACAGACTTCATGATGTTCAGAATATATCATCACATCATCTAAAAAAGAGAAACAAGCAGATTCCTCTACGATTTTAATGTAATTCACTCCGTTATAATCGATTGACTGTACTTCACCAGATTCGGCTTTAATCATCTGTAAAACGGTATCTTGGTTAGCAACACGCACAATGGCTGAAAATAAAGGCTCAGTTACAGAAGGAATTTGATGAACATAAAGAACAAAGTCCTGTTCTAGATCAAATCCATATCCTTCCAAATCTGCGAGACTTTCGAATCCACCTTCAAATATATCAGATAGTACACCAGCAACAACATCTTGGTCAGCAGTAGTTGCTGGATTCATTTTGGACATCAGGTCACTAATTTCCTGGTTTAGATCCTTAAGTGATTGAGCATAAATAAGGCCAATAGCATCATGAGGAACAACACCAAGGCTAGTATCAATCCGAGCTAAAGAGGAAATTGATATTAACAGAGCCCCTGCTAGAGCGAGTACAGCGAATCTTTTCATTATAAGCTCCGATTATTCTAAATTATTTCTTACCTTTGACGAAAATTCATCAATTTCTTGGTTCGATGTGAGTACACCTATTTCGACTTCGTAGTGTCGGCGTCCCCCTGGTTCAAGGTAATCAAGCGTGCCGCGTTGGCGTTCTTTTGTGCGTCCATCGACCCAGCAATTCGCGGGTTCTAATCCAATAACATAGCCACGTTCATCCATCATTTTCCATTGGACAAACTTGGGAAATTGTGTCTTATGGTATTTCACATAGAGACCAATGCCGTGTCCGTTATTAAAGGACTTGTTGACAATCGCAACGTAGACATGATTATCCTGATCAGCTGCCATTTCATGGTAGAAGACCTGTTCTGCAAAACCTGCAGTTGGAGGCTGACATTTGTTGTAATAATCCAGTCCCTCTTTAGCACCGTCATCACGCGGAATAATTTTTGTCGAGTTACTGATAAATTCAGCCTCATCATCAACAATCGGAAACCCCGCATTAATATGGAACAGATACATCAAGGGACTCTCCCTATAATCGATGTTTTCTATCACATCTTCAATATGTAGTTTCGTCGCTCCCAACTCAGTTGAAATACGTCGTGTTCGGAGAAGATGTGGCCCTAGAGCCTTGATTTCAGAGACCTTCCCTTGTGCCCACATGATATATCTATTTCCTTCCCATCGGCTGTCGACCCATATATTATCAGCCGGCAGGTAGGAAACTCGTCCGTGAAGACCTAGTTTTTGTCCTTGATCTTCTTCAGGATCACCAAGATACGTCATCCCGCATGTTGTTAACAACCCACCGGCAAAGCCTCGCAGCCACTCTGATCCTTCCGGATCATAATATGTAGGTGCGACATCTCCTGTCCCTGAGCGCCAACACAGAGGAATTCCTTGGTATTCGGCATAGGAAATATCCATGCCACGATCGGGAAGGATAGTATAATTAAAGCCAGAACCTGTCTGAAAATCAACGGCTTGTACGCCTTTCTGCTTCCCTGTAACAAGCTTATACTGTTTAATTCCAGCTATTTGGGAAATGTCACCAACTCGTCGAAGCAGCTGGGTCCTATCATAATCCTTTTGGTATAATTTAATCGGTTTCCTCCCTTGTTCCTTGGGACGTTCTAATCATATTATAGCACGCAATCAAATAATGGATCAATCGTTGTAAGTTGTTGAGTACACACTCAAAATCTGACGGTCGAGGCGAAGGAATGGGTAGCCTGAGCCAACGGTTGATTTCGGAAACGTGCTTGCATTGAGTACTCCCATCTTGATCCGCCTAAACCGAGACTTAAACCAAATGAGAAGATACCAACGCCATCAACCCGACTCCAACCGTTCCGTAAGGCAATTTTTCCAGAAAACCCCCGTTGCCAAGACTTTGCTAACTCCCACCCAAAAGCAACGTCTAATCCACGATGCCCTGGTACACGCCATAGGTCTAATCCAGTAGTTAACCATTGAAAAATTTTGGTATTCGCACCAATGCCAATTGTTGTAGGAAATTGTGCCACAAGCTTACGTTGCAGTAGATTTCGTATCACTAAGCCGGTTAAAACCTTGCGTTTCTTCATCATATCTATATTAAAATAGTGCTGATAACCGAGATCGAAATCAAAACTGGATATCTCTAGATCCTGACTAACTTCGTCAGATTGGTCAACATACCGGCCCAAATTGGCTAGATCCAAACTGTCGATAATAGCAGGGATCAG
>PVBE012796520.1_pt1 | contig 12890 bp, 12 predicted proteins | sample 1631181 | NCBI WGS metagenome assembly PVBE01 (sample SAMN08397723, study PRJNA350692) | Marine metagenome, whole genome shotgun sequencing project. | isolation source: water | place: Pacific Ocean | collected 2012-04
CGTGTCAATCGAAGGTGTTGCTAAAATCGTTTCATCTTGGCTAAAAGTCGCTGATAGGCTAAACCGGAAATGGGAAGTGTCGTTCATCCAAATTTGACTACCATCAGTTGCCCGGTAAACACTCACGTGGCCATATCCAAAATCACCGGCCAAAAAGGAAAAATAGGTTCCGCGAGGGGAGTAATTTAGCCTCGGCCTTGAGTGAACTTTATCTCGGCGAGTTGAAAAGCATTTTTTTGACTCAAGTAATTCTAGGTCTATCTGATAAATTGTCGCAACACTTTCATCTTCAAGCGTTACGGCAATCGCATTACTCTGGTCCGGTGAAACTTCTATGCGATCAATTTTAAAATTCAAATCTTGTTGGTAAACAACCTGTTTCCCGTCAGTGAGATCATAAATCAGCAATCGCCCATCCTGCCGTCCAACAAGCACCCGACTTAAATCTGATTTTCCAGAAATGGCCGTTACACGTTGCTCTGCATTTGCTCCGGGAAAAATTTCGGCCGTTTCCCCGGTGTTTGCATCAATTACAAATCCTCCTGAAACTTTATCTTCAAGTCCTGTCCCAATCACAAATCCCTGATTTCCATCCTGACTTGTAATCAGCACCTCCACGCTTTTCAGATTTTCCGATTGAGAAACTGCCTTACCCTCCTTTAAATCCAAAACTTTCATGTATGATTTCCCGGACTCATTGTGCAGGAAAAACGATCGCCGGTTATCTGCGGATATTTGTGAGGCAACTCCCGTATACAACACAATATCCTCATGGTTATGAAATAAGGTGCGGGATTGCCTCATGAATGGATGATGGTTTAAGTGGTTGGCTACCTTTTCGGGAATTATACTGTATTCTGAATGCTCACGGAAACGATAACCCATTCGAGCTAATGATTGGCCTGATAAGTTCAATTGCATCATCGAATCTGACCGTCTGTGATGCGAAAAGCTAAGGTTATCCTGTGCTTCTTGCTCCGAAGCCACGGCTTGTTTTTCTGCCTTATTGGCTTGGTATGCCATAACGCCGGCGAAGACGGCTAGGGCGAAGAGGAAGATGGCGAAAACTTTGTTGCGCTTGGCTGATTTTCTTTGAATTTCGGCGCGTTGTTTTTCTGCTTCGGCCAAGGCCTTTGCCTGTTCCAACTCGCGTTTTCTAGCCTCCTCCTTGGCGCGTTGTTCAGCTTCGAAATCCTCTCTCGAGTCGTCGAGAAACCGCATTGCTAATTCAAAACTGTCATTAATACGGGTTCCCCAGTTGGCGTTAGGTTTGTTGCTATCCCGCCATGCCAAAGCGATCTTGAGATCAGGATCACGATAAAAACCAGCCTCTCCTCGATTATGCAATTGTGCCGTCTCACACAAACGAATGTAAATTCGCGCTGAATCCGCTTCATCATTCACCCAGTTCTTTAAGCGCTGCCAAACGCGCATGAGGCTTTCGTGTGAAATATCGATAATGATCTTGTCGTGTATTTTGACGTTCTCACCCGGCATGATGAATGTTCGCCCGATTGGCCGGTAGGCATCAATCACGGTCATTAACTTTTCGCGTTGATGGCCGGTAATTTCATTAATTTCACTAAAGGGCAACGGACGACGAACTCCGCGTCCGTCACCTTGTTTTTCAGTTATTGCCTTAAACAGCTTCATGCACAGGATCCGATGATCGTCATCGGGCAACTCTGCATAAACTTCGTCGCCATGACGCGACAAAGCCTCAGTCATTCGACCGATGCCATTGTAATGATCAAGATCCAAAACCTGTTCCCTATTCGCATTATTAAGCCAATAATCCCACATGCGCATTAGGGCATGCTGCAGGATTGGCAACTGATCCGGATCGTCCCCGATATCATTCAACAACTGCTGTTTCAATCGGGGAGAGATTTCAGCCCCACCAACCTTCACCGGGCCTTCGATAGCCCGTGCACGTTGTTTGCGATTAAGACGTGGGATTAGGTATTCCCCCTCATTGACAGCTTCCGCCAAGCCCTTGAATTCGGCACAGTCGCCCAGAAAATCTGAACGCATTGTGAGGATGATAAAGATGGGGAACTCTGTTTGACGGGCGGTCTCCAGCAACAACTGGATGAAGTGGGAGGCTTCCTGACCTGCCTTGTCTCCACTTTGGCGGAACCTGAAGATTTCCTCAAACTGATCGACCAGCAAAAGAAGATTTGAACCCTCATCAATCTCAGATTGGCGATACGCTTCAATGAGCCCAAGACCACTGCGGCTGAGAGTGGCTCGGGTCTGCAATACATTCTCCTCGTTGACATCGCCGAATAAATTCGATTCAACCAAGGCTTGGGCAAGCTTGGTCAAGGGATCGCCACCGGGCCGCATGATGGAAAGTTCCCAGGCGATGGAGGTGCTGGTCATGGTGCCGCCATGCAGTTCAGGGAGCAACCCGGCCCGGACAAGCGATGACTTGCCGCTGCCGGACGCACCAACCACAGCAAGGAAACGTGTGCTGCCCAGTCGCTGGAGAAGTTGGGACACCTGTTCTTCGCGGCCGAAGAACAGGTAATTTTCGTCGAACTCAAACGGGCGCAGCCCGGGGAATGGATTGCCTTCAAACATGGTGTTTTAATCCTTACTCTTGACCTTGTTGATAAATGAATCGAGCGAACCAAGATCTCCATCCGGGATTTGGATGATCTCAGCCAAATGTGAGCGATACCGCTCCTTATGACGGGAATCCGGCGGTGCGATGAGGATTACTTTCTCGCGAATCGGCTGGGTACGCCCTTGGCCGGATGCCTTGATCATATTGTTAAGTTTCATGTTTACCCACTGCCGAGTAGCCGAGCCGAAATAGATCAACACAGAATCACAAATTCGCAGGTTCTCCATGTGCGCTTCAGAGACCTCGGATTCTGTGCCGGTGAACACGGGTATAACCACCTCCAATCCTTGATCGAAGAGGTAATCCTCAATGGCTTCAATTTTGTCTTCATCATCCGGCGGTGCCATCAAATAAATCACTCTGGGGCCTTCACCCGACTCGTCCTGCATCGGGTTGTCAACACGACTTTTCTTTTCGATAAAATGGTCGATGACCAAGCCCTTGAAAATCTCAAAGGTACCCTCAACGAAGTCGGTTTTCTGGTATGTGGCAGGATCGACCCGGAGCCGATCGACAAAGTCGGTCTGCTTTTCCTCTGTGACCTCCAGCTCGTTTGGCAGCCAGATCAGGCGCTCTATACCGCGCTTCGCAGTTTCTATCGCAGACAGCTTCATTTGCGTCTCGATGACGGAGCGGTCACCGGCCTCCGGGATCATCCCATAGCTGGCACCGAGTAGGTGAATGGCAACATCCGCCTGTTCCATGAATTGACCTACTTTCAAATCGACCTCGGCAGCGTTAAACGGGAGCTGCCTATCAGGTAAAACCACGTGCCCGCGTTCACGAAGATCGCGGGCGATGTTTTGACGTTCCTCATTGCGATCAGCGGTCACTGTTGCAAGGTATACCGTCTTGCCTCCTTCTTTCGGGGCCGAAATGGCAGATTCATCAGCGTCACTGCTGTCGGTTTTTTTTAGGATTTCGCAAATCTCATAAGCTAAATCGTAAATGCGAGTGAAATAGTTCTGTCTGGCCTCTTTCCCAAAGGCCTCGTTGTACTCAACAACCTTGCCGGAATTGTTGTCGAAGTCGTAAAAGTTGAAGCCAAGCACGCTGCCAAACACCCGCTGCAACTCCGGTTGAACTTCGTCGGGATCGTACGGCGTCTTGACCACCTTCAACACGCGTGATTTCCCCGCAACGGCAAGCCCTCCACTTTCCTCGGCGTTTTTGTAAAACTCAGTGATTTCCTTGTTGCACCATTCCGACTTGATATATCTTGGGCTCAGAATCGACACCATGAGCTTGGTGTTCTTAAATTGTTCGACGATGTGCTCGTCGAAAATGTCGCTACCTGAAAGTTTCTGATCCCGCCAGATCTTGGGTTTTTCACCCATCAACTGGGCCAGTCGATTCTCAAGAATTCGCTGAAATTCCGTGATCCATCCCTTCTGGTCCTCCGAAATCGGAAGATCATCGATATGTGCGTAACTGATAAACAGGTCATTCATAATCCGGCTCGGTCATCGGCAAAATTGATGGACGGGGTCTTGTAAGCAAGAGCCACTGCGGGGTCAACTCTTAAAGCCGGAAAGTATCAGTAACCTTTCATAACAGCGGGACGGTGATCCGGCTGCCGGGTGTGCTCCACGAAATTTCCTTTTTGTCGATGACGAGGGTGCGGGGCATCAGTTCGACCTCGTGGCCGAGCAGCTTCATCGTCACCACACCGGGCAGGAACATCAAATCCTGATAGAGGCACTCGCCAAACGGCACCTCGAAGGCGCGCTGCTTGAGTTCGCGGCTGCTCTCGGGTGTTGTGTCCATTGGCTGCGCGTTCAGGCCGGGCTCGTCGAAAACCACCTCGCCGCTTGAGAGCCCTTTCGTGCTCGCGCCCTCAAACACCACGCGTAAGCCGCCGATGCCCAGCGCCGGTTGGTGGATGGTCAGGGTCGGGCCGCCGACTGCTACCGGGTCGAATCTCACACGCCACGGGCCCTTGCGGTCGCGGAGGTGCTCCATGCCATAAAACCCGGCAAGGTAAAGCAGCAGCGTGACGGCGAAGAGCCCGCCAAGCAACCGCCACGGAATGCCCGATTGTTCCCGTTCCATCCGCGGACAATCGTTCCGCTTGGCCAATCTCTTGTCAAGTTGCTGTCGGTGGCGTTGGCTTGTTGTGAGAGCCGGTTTTCTGCATCCTCCCCCGGCCAAGGCGGCACGTCCGTCTGCCCAAACGCATGAATTCCACCGTTGCCACATTCTATCAGTTTGTCGATCTCCCCGACTTCGAGACGAAGCGGGCGCCTTTGAAGGCGGAGTGCGAACGCCACTCGGCAGTAGGCACGGTCATCCTCAGGCACGAAGGCATCAACGACACTATTGCCGGGCCAAGCGCCGGGATGCAACCGGTGCTCGAAGACATTCGTAGCAATGAGCGACTGGTCAAGGCGCCCGCACGGCTCTGCTTCGGCTGCCGTTGGCCACTCACGGACGAGGAGATGGAGTCGCCGCAACACGAGCGCGGCGTGAACTGCCCTCACTGCGCCGATGAACTGACGCCAGAGCGCCGAACTCGGCTGCGGGAACGGCACCAGCAGATGTCGCTGGCGCACCGCCAAGGTGCACAACACATCGGCCAACAGCCCAAGCGCGAAGCGCAACCAGCCAGCGATGACTGAAGCCGGCCCGGAGGTGTTCAAGTTGACGTGGTTGACGCTACCGGTGATCGCCGCTGCCATCGGCTGGGGCACGAACCACCTCGCCGTGCGGATGCTGTTTCACCCGCGCGAGGAACGACGCATCCTCGGTTTGCGCGTGCAGGGCGTGTTCCCCAAGCGACAACAGGCGCTGGCGGAGAAACTTGGCCAACTGGTCGCACGCGAGTTGTTCTCGATGGAAGACGTGCGCCAACATCTGCAGGGTGAGGAGTTTGTCGAGCACGTCACCGCAGCAATCGAAGGCAGGGTGGACGAGTTCCTGCAAAACAACCTACTGCAAATGATCCCGATGGCGTCGATGTTTCTCGGCTCGGACATGGTGGACAAACTCAAGCACTCGCTGGTCGAAAGCCTGGCCAAGGCGATGCCGGAACTGGGTGAGATGTTCATCGGCCACCTCGAGAAAAACATGGACGTCGAGGCGGTGGTTCGAGAGAAGGTGGCAGCGTTTTCCAGCGACAAACTGGAGGAAATGCTGCTCGGCATCATGAAACGCGAATTCCGGTTCATCGAAGGAGTTGGCGCTGTGCTAGGATTTGTGATTGGCTTGGCGCAGTTGGGTATTCTATGGCTGATGTAGACAGACAACCGTGGTACGGCGTGGCGGCCATCCTGTCGCTGGGTCTGGTCGTGTCGGCACTCATTGGCGGGCAGGCGCTGGAGAAAATGCGCTCCGCGACCGACGGCGTCACGGTCAAGGGCGTCGCTGAGACGGAGATCACCGCCGACCTCGCCACATGGCGCGGGCAGATCACGGTACGGGCAAAAGACCCGGTTGATGGCTACAACAAGATCCAGTTAAATTTCACCACTGCGATAAACTTCCTGCTCCAGCAGGGCGTACCCAGTGACGCCATCGAGGAGGGCACCATCAACGCGAGCACCCACTACAAGCGTGATGCCAAGGGACACGCCACCTCGGAGATCGAGAGCCACACGCTTTCCCAGACCTTTACTGTCACGACGACCGACGTCGCATTGGCCAAGCGCCTGGCCAAGGAGTCCACTCAACTTATCCGGAATGGCATCGCGTTCAGTTCCCACTCACCGAGTTTCTATTACACCAAGCTCGAGGATCTGAAACTGGATTTGCTCGAGCGGGCCGCCAACAACGCCCAACTCCGGGCCGAGCGCCTGGCCAAAAGTAGCGGCAACCGGGTGGCCAACATCATCTCCGCCTCGCAGGGCATCTTCCAAATCACCCAGCCCAACTCCACCGAGACCGCAAGCTGGGGCATGTACGACACGTCGACCATAGAGAAAAAGGTGCGCGCCGTCGTCACCATGCGCTACCGCACCGAGTAGTTCCCCACCACCACGCCGAATACAAAATAGCCCCGCGCTCAGCGGGGCTCCGGAAATCTGTGAGTTTATCGCTTGACTTAAGCTGCGTTGACGCGGCTGGCCAGACGAGATTTTTTTCGGTTCGCCTTCCCGGAGTGGATGACCCCGAGCTTGGCGGCCTTGTCGAACGCAGACGCGGCGGCATTCAATGCGCTCTCTCTGCCCTCCTTATTGCCATCCTTGATAGCGTCGTCGAGACGGCGCTCGGCTGTCTTGAGGGTGCTCTTTACGGATCGGTTGCGGGCCTGTTTGGTCGCATCACTACGCATCCGGCGCTTGGCTGACTTGATATTTGGCATCGGTTAAAAATTCGCTGAACCAGCGAAAAGGCCGGACAACCTACTAAAGCCCCTCAACTTGTCAATAGGTTAAATGGCTATTTTTACGAAAACTCACCCCGCCGGACTGGCCAGTTGTTCCTGCAGTTGTTCGGCGATTTGGGTGAAAATTCCGGCGGCGGCGGAGTCAGGCTCACCCACGACGACCGGCACGCCGTCGTCGCCGCCTTTGCGGACCTCGGTGAATAGCGGCATCTCGCCGAAGAACGATACGCCTTGCCGCGCCGCCTCGTCCTGCCCGCCGCCGTGGCCGAATATTTCGACCCGCTCCCCGCCGGGCGCGGTGAAGTAACTCATGTTCTCAACGATGCCGAGGATCGGCACGTTGACTTTGCGAAACATCTCGATGCCCTTGCGCACGACGCCGAGCGATGCCTCCTGCGGCGTGGTCACGATCACACCGCCGTCGAGCGGCACGGTTTGGCAGAGGGAGAGTTGTGCGTCGCCAGTGCCGGGCGGCAGATCGACAAGCAGGTAGTCGAGTGTGCCCCAGTCCACCTGCATGACGAATTGCTGGACGGTTTTCATGATCATCGGGCCGCGCCAGATGACCGGCTGGTCGTCCTGCAGCAGAAAACCCATGCTCATGAGCTTGACGCCGTGGCTCTCAGGCGGCACCAGTTTTTCTTCCCCTGCCGTGACGGCAGGCCGCTGGTTGATCCCCATCATCAGCGGAATGCTTGGCCCATAGATGTCGCAGTCGAGTAGACCGACGCTGGCGCCGCGCTTGGCCAAGGCGCATGCCAAGTTCGCCGAAACAGTGGACTTGCCCACCCCGCCCTTGCCACTGGCTACGGCGACGACTCGGGCGATCCCAGGCGCTTTCTGCGGAGCTTGGGGAGGGGCTTGGCCACCGGGCTGCGCTTGGCCTCCTCCCGGAGGTTGCTGGATCTGCACGTGGGCGACGCGGACACCATTGATCGCTTTGAGAACAGCCTCGCAGTCGGACTTCATTTGCTGTGCCGCCTCGGCGTTGCTGGAGGTCAGGTGGATGGAGACGCTGACCGCGCCGTTGGCCACAGCGACATCCTTGACAATTCCGAAGGAAACAATGTCCCGCGAGTAGCCTGGGTATTTGACCGCCTTGAGCGCATCTAAAATATCGTTTTCACCTAGCATAAACAGAGGCGGCACTGTCCCCCAAACCCCAACAGTTGGCAAGCCGGACGGCGGCAGCTAGCGTTCGATGTAACTTTTGGGTAACCAACAGAGTCTGGAGGTGTTACTGTTCACGTGGAATCGATCCGCTGAGTCTGATGCAAGCAACCGAAATCTTCCAAGAAACCGATGTTCGCACCGACGAGGAACTGGTCGGACTCGTAGTCAGCGGCGAGGTGAACTGCTTCGAGGAATTGATCACCCGCTATCAGCCGCGCGTGTTCGGCATGGCACGGAAATATTTCCGCAACGAGTCGGATGTCGAGGACGTCGTGCAGACGATTTTCACCAAAACGTTTCAAAAACTCGTCAGCTACAAGGGCACGGCGCCGTTTGAGCACTGGTTTATGCGGCTCTCGGTCAACACCTGCTACGACGCCCTGCGGCGGCGGCGCAACCGACCCGAGCACACGATCACCGACATGCTCTTCGACGACGAGCAATGGCAGGATCGCCTCGGCAACATCCCCGATGACGACAATCCCGAGGGGCTGGAACAGGCTCGCGAAATGGTGCACACGGTGCTCGACCAACTCTCCGACCGGGCACGGATCGTCCTGACGCTGCAGGAGCTTGAGGGACGCACGATCCGGGAAATCGCCGAGATCACCGGCTGGTCCGAGTCGCTCGTGAAGGTGCAGGCATTTCGCGCCCGAAAGGAAATGCGGGCCGCCGTGGAACGATTTCTCATGAAGGAAAAAAGATTGTAACCCCGTGAAACCGAATGACGTCAACGAATACCGGCAGATGAAGGCCCACGAAACAGAGCAGCAGTTCCTGAAACTGGCGAAAACCGTCCCGACAGACGAACGGGTTCCGGGCGGCTTCGCAACCCGGGTGATGGAACAGGTGCGGGAACAGCATGAGCTTGAGACCGGCTCCGCCGACGAGCGGTTCCTGCGTTTTGCACGCAATCTTCCGACCAACGAACGCGTCCCGTACTCCTTCGAGAAACGCATCATGGCGCGTCTGCGCGAACTGCTCATACCCGACCCACTGACCCATTGGTCGCGTATGCTTTGGCGTGCAGTCGCCCCCTGCCTTGGCGTGATGATTCTTGCAGTGCTCTTCTCTGCGGGAAAACCAACAGGCACCACCCTCACCCTAACCACAGATGAACCGGATACGACCGACTTCGAGTCGGTGATGCTGGCTTCATTTGACGACTTGGAGTACGCATGGTGAACGCTTGGAAACCCATTCTGGCCGCCGTGGTCATCTTTGCCGCCGGTGTCGTGACCGGAGGGTTCGTCGTGGATAGCGACGAGACCAGGCCGCCGCGGTCTTTCCCCCGCGAACACGGCCCGCGCAACACCGAGCATCGCCCCGGCTCCAGGATGGAAGGCCAGTTGGATTGGCTGATGAAACGCATCCAGCACGACCTCAAACTCACCGACACACAGGCGGCCAGGGTTGAGTCAGCGTTTAAGTCCAGCCGCGAGGAAATGAAAACGTACTGGGAGGAGATGCGACCCCGCATGCGCGCCTCCACCGAGAAATTAAAAAAGACACTTCGCGGCGACCTCACCGAGGAGCAGATCGCGAAGTTTGAAAAATACCTTCGACCCCAGACGAGGCGGGAACGCTTCAAAAGTGGCCCCGGCGGACGCCCCGGTTCTCGCAACGGTAAAAACGGTGACAAGCGCCCACGCCGATCCGATGCTCCCGGGGATCGCGGCAAACCACCCGAGCCACGACCCGAGCCGCCCCCACCGTAACCCGAGCCTCACCCGAGCATTCCGAGCAGACGTTCGCAGCACGCTTCCCCCGACTCCCCCGCCAGGCACTCGAACGGTTGGCAGTTCATCTGATTGCGAAACCACGTCCGCTGCCGCTTGGCAAACTGCCGCGTGCGCGCCTTCACCAGTTCCACTGTCTCGGCCAGCCCCGGCCCACCGTCGAGATGCTCCAGCACCTGCCGGTAGCCGATCGCCTGGCGGGCGGTGCGGTTGTCGCGCAGGCCGCACTTGGCCAAGGCCTGCGTCTCGGCGACCAAACCACGCTCGAACATCGAGTCCACCCGCAAGTGTATGCGCTTGGCCAAGTCACCCGGCTCGCGTGTAATGCAGAATAAATTACTCGGAACTTTACCTGGCGCCTCCCAGCCGGTGCGCTGGCTCGAGTACGGTTGGCCGGTCAGCCGGATCACCTCCACGGCACGGACGATCCGGCGCTGGTTTTGCCGATCGATCGACTCAAACGCCGCCGGATCCTTCGCCGCCAACTCGTCGAGCAACGCCTCAAGCGGCGCGGTCTCCAGCTCAGCCCGGAGCGACTCATCGCCGGGCGGGCTCCCGCCCAAGCCATCGAACAGTGCCCGAAAATACAAGCCGGTGCCACCGCAGAAAATCGGCATCACTCCCCGGGACTGAACCGTCGCCTCAGCCCGCTTAGCCAAGCGGACGAACTGCGCGACATCGAACGGCTCGTCGAGCCCAGCCACGTCAATCAAATGATGTGGCACCTCAGACTGCTCATCCGCGCTTGGCTTGGCCGTGCCGATGTCGAGCTTGCGGTACACCTGCATCGAGTCCACTGAAATAATCTCGCCACCAACGCGCCTGGCCAAGCACAGTGCCACCGCCGATTTGCCGCTCGCCGTTGCGCCGGTGAGATAAATCGCCGGAGCGCTCACGCCTCCGATTCTTCCTCCGCAGCAACCAGACTGTGCGCCTCCGGCGGTACTTTCCCCTTCTTGGCCCACGTCTCTCCCGGTTTAGGTTTTTGGAACGACTGCAAAAACATCAGCCCCACCCCAGTGCAGATGCCGCTGTCGGCCACATTGAAAGCGGGAAACCGGAACGGAATGTAAAACTGCAGAAAATCCACAACGTGGTGATGCACCACACGATCCACGAGATTGCCCACCACGCCGCCGAGGATTAGCCCAAGCGCGAACTGGCCAAGCGCAGTCTCCGCCCCGAAATGACGCCGCGACACCCACAGAAAAATAAGCGCCGCCAGCGAGAAGAGCGCCAGCCAGAAATTCTGTCCGCTGAACAAACTCCACGCCGCACCCGTGTTGCCGAAATGGACGAGCTCAAAAAAACCTTCCAGCACCGCCACCGGCTCCCCATTGAACGGCAGTTTCAGGAACACTAACCACTTGGTCAGCTGATCCAGCACTAGAGTCAGTAGGGCGACGGTGAGAATCTTAACGTTGTTAATGGCAGGCGACGGCATGGTCTCGCTCCCCATTTTCTGGCCCAGCACCATGCAGTTGGCAAGCCAAGCCCTTCAAGACAGCAAAAGACGCTGCGCGGTTTACGAAGGTTTTTCGTGACAAATGGCAAAAAGCCAATAGATTGTCTCGCCTTCTGACGGAGCGACCCCTTCGTCTAGTGGTTAGGACACCGGCCTTTCACGCCGGCAGCACGGGTTCGAGTCCCGTAGGGGTCGCCACTTTAACTTCCTCATTATCAAAGGCTTAAGCATGACAATATTTTCTTGTCTTGTTTTTCCGGACAAATTCCGGACAATAGTGCGCTGTTATGGCAGCTAAGCGTTTTAGGTTCCCTTACACCGTCAAACGAGGCTCGGCCCAGGTTAAGATTTACCATTATAAACGAACGTCAACACGTGTTCGCGGCCGGAAGAGCGTTTCCTACGATGAATTCACTGTTGCCTACTATTTGGGGAGCAAGCGAAAGAGGGAAACATTCTCCACTTTTAACAAGGCGTTGACCTTTGCCGAAATTAAGGCGGCCGAACTTTCACGAGGGGAAGTTGATGCTGTCATGTTCTCAGGCAGCGACCGGCTAGCCTATGGGCAAGCCCTAGAAACCTTGAAACCGACCAAGGTTGATTTGAACAGCGCCGTTTCGGAATATGCGCAGACAAAGAAAATTCTAGGTGGATATTCCATCGCAGAGGCCAGTCGATATTTCATGCGCCACCATTCGGAGGAACTCATACCCAAGCCAGTCAAAGATGTGGTCAATGAAATCATTCAAAAGAAAACCAAAGCCGGCCTTAGCGATGTCTATCTTGCCGACCTACGGTACAGGCTCGGACAGTTTGCTGAGGACTTTGTTTGCAAGATTAACCAAACCACCTCTGACCAAATCGAATTGTGGCTGGACGGCTTGGATTTATCCGCCCGAAGCCACAACAACCATTTAAGAACCCTCAACACTTTTTTTAACTTTGCAAAGACGCGGAAATATCTGTCCAAGGATTACAACCCTTTGGAGGGAATTATGAGAAGAAAGCAAAAGGCAAAAAGTGTCCCTGTTTTCACCGCAAAAGAACTAGCCCGACTTCTGGAATGCGCTGCCGATAAGCATCCCGACTATTTGCCCTGCCTTGCCCTAGGGGCATTTGCAGGCTTGAGACAATCGGAAATCGAACGCCTGAGTTGGGAGGATATCGAACGCGCTCCAGGCTTTGTGGAAGCGGAGGCCAACGCAGCCAAGACACAGCGGCGGCGATTGGTTGAAATCAAGCCGGTACTGGAAAAGTGGCTGGCCGTGTCCCCAAGGCAGTCCCCCAAGGTTTGGGCACACAGCAGACATTATTTGAATGAAGTCAGAGCAAAGAACGCAGAACAGGCAAAAGTGAAATGGAAGTACAACGGCCTGCGCCATACTTGGGTTTCTTGCCACCTCGCTGAAACTGAAAGCGTCGATAAAACCGCCTTGGAGGCTGGTAATTCACCACAAATGGTTTTCAGTAACTACAGGGAGCTTAGGACACCCGCACAAGCCAAGGCTTGGTTTTCTGTAGAGCCTGCTGGGGGTGGCAAGATAGTGAGTATCCGGC